>VFSW01001386.1_pt1 | contig 36957 bp, 33 predicted proteins | sample 5358111 | NCBI WGS metagenome assembly VFSW01 (sample SAMN11554181, study PRJNA540505) | mine drainage metagenome | isolation source: sediment from site ElyBrook_90M | place: USA: Ely Copper Mine, Vershire, VT | collected 2017 | reverse complement strand
GCCCCTCCCATCACCCCCATCACGCGCATCTCGGCAATCGCCGCCCGCGGCACAAACAGGCGCTGATTCTGGTAGTTCGGGTCGGGCGGAATCAGCGAAAACCCCTCCGGCGCCCAGCTCAGCGGGTCGTTCGCCAGCACGCCGTCCATGGTCTCGCCGTCGCGCAGCCGCAGCCGCACCCACAGCCCGCTCATCTTCGGCCGCGTCTGGAACATCCGCAGCTCGCGCCGCGGCTCCTCCTGCTCGAAATCCCGCACGAAACAGACCGTCCGCACCTCCTCGTATGGCGCCACGATCAGCTCCCCCTCGGGCGTCAGCAGCTCGATGCCTTCCGGCCCCAACCAGCTTTGCGGATTGACGAACCCGGCGAGCGTCCCGCGCTCGAACCGGCTCACCAGCACCCGCTTGTTGGTGGACCCTCCCAATCGACCGCCCTCCTGCTATCCCCCTCGCGCCCGTTTCGCCGCCCAAATTCCGCGCCGCCGCCCACCCGCCGCGCCATGTCCCCCAAACAATTTTGTGGATATTGTATCATTGGCTCAATGCAGACTGCGGCGAGCGTTTCCGCGCAGCTTCGGTCATTTCTCGATTTCTGCCGCGTCGAGAAAGGCCTGGCGGCCAATACGATCGAATCCTATCGCTTTGACCTGCAACGCTTTATCGCGTTTCTGGCGGATTCCGGCGCGCCCGAAGGCGCCTATTTCTCCGCCGCCCAGCTCGCCCTTTACGTCAATTCGCTCTTCCACGACGGCCTCGCCGCCCGCTCCATCGCCCGCCATGTCACCACCTTGCGGTCGTTCTGCGCATTTCTCGCCGAAGAAGGCCACCTCGCCGAAGACCCCGCCGCCGCCCTCACGCTGCCCAAAATCGGCCAATCCCTACCGAATTTCCTGAACAAGAACCAGATCGACGCCCTTCTCGCCGCGCCCGACCCCGCTAAACCCGCGGGCCTTCGCGATCGCGCCATGCTCGAACTCCTCTACGCCACCGGCCTGCGCGTCTCCGAGCTCTGCCTCATGAAGACGGGCGACCTCGAATCCGCGCTCGGCGTCCTCCGCGTCCTCGGCAAAGGCGGCAAACAGCGCCTCGTCCCCGTCGGCCGCTCCGCCCTCGCCGCCGTCGCCGCCTACCTCGCCTCCGCCCGCTCCGCCTTGCTAAATGGACGTTCCAGCCCTTATTTGTTCATAACTGCCCGCGGCGGCCCGCTCACTCGCCAGGCTTTCTGGAAATTGCTGGCCCGTTGGGGCAAAAAGGCGGGCATTTTTCATAACCTTTCTCCGCACGTTCTGCGCCACAGCTTCGCCACGCATCTGCTCGAAGGCGGCGCCGGACTGCGGGGAGTTCAAACCATGCTGGGCCACAGCGACATCGCCACCACCCAGATTTATACCCACGTCCTGCGCTCGCGGCTCAGGCAGACGATAGATCAGCACCACCCGAGGGCCTAGCTGGAAAGGAGCTCCGCCCGCCTCATAACCCGATCGAGACGGCCGCTCGCGCCCTTTCGCGGAGCGGCCTGGAAACAAGCCCGAAGCCGGTCCCGCCGATGGGCCGGGCCGGCCAACCCGGCGGCGGACGCCCGATGCCGCCCCGAACCGAACACGGCTCCCAGCCGAGACGTGACAGCGAGGATACGCTACCGATGAGCGACTACATGTTCATGCTCGACAACCACCTCAGCTCCGAGCAGAGCCGGATGGTCGAAGAGATTCAGTCCGTGGCCCAGCATGCCAACGTCAACCTCTTCCTCACCGGCGGCGCGCTCCGCGATATGCTCGGCGGCTTTCCCCTGCGCGAAATCGACTTCACCGTCGAGGCCTCTCCCGCCAAGCTCGCCAAGGCCCTCGAAGCCCGCTCCGGTGCGAAAATCCTCTCCGCCGACGATCACCGCAAAACGGTCGCGCTCGAATTCCCCGGCGGCGTCACCACCACCATCGCCATGGCCCGCCAGGAAAAATATTCGAAGCCCGGCGCACGCCCGCAGGTCCAGGCCGCCACCATCCACGAGGATCTCCGCGGCCGCGACTTCACCGTCAACGCCATCGCCCTCTCGCTCTCGCGCGGCTCACGTGGCCTGCTCATCGATCCCACCAACGGCGCCGGCGACCTCGAACGCAAGGAACTCCGCGCCGTCGGCAATTACACCCTCTACGACGACCCCTCGCGCATCCTCCGCCTCTTCCGCCTCCAGGTCCGCCTCGGCTTCACCATCGATGAGCGCACCCGCATGCAATACGACAACGCCCGCGAGGCCCAGATCGAAACAAAAATCCCCCCAGATGTTCTCCGCCAGGAACTCTCCCACATCGCCGCCGAGCCCGACCCCGGCGCGGTCCTCCAGGTCCTTCAGCACGAGAAGCTCATCGGCCTCTTCTCGCCCGCGCTTGCCGAGGGCAAGCTCAACCTCCCGGCCTTCGAAAAACTCCATCGCCTCCGCCAGCTCGTCCCCTTCGGCGTCCCCTTCAAATTCGAGCCCGAAGCCCTCTTCCTCTTCCTGCTCACCGAAAAGCTCAGCCCCAAGGAGCGCTCGTCGCTCATTAAGGATCTCGGCATTGCGAAAGCCACCGTCACCGCCTGGCAGTCGCTCGAAACTCACGCGAAAAAACTCGAGCGGGAGCTCAAGTCGGCCAAACTCAACAAACCCTCCCGCGTCCGGAGCCTCGCCTCGAAGGCCCCCGGCGACCAGCTCCTGTTCGTCCTCATGAAATCCTCCGAGCGCCTTGTCGGCGACCGCATCAAGAACTACCTGCAAAAATATCTCCCCGCAGCCCAGGAGATCGGCGATCGCGAACTCATCGCCGCCGGCGGCGAGCCGCGCACGCCCAAAGGCGAGCGCCTCCGCGAGCAACTCATCGCAACTCGCCTCGACGCCCGTCCGAAGAAAGTCGAACCGGAACCGCAGCCCGAGCCCGTCCCCGCTCCCTCTGCCTTTTCGAGCCGGCGCTGAGCGGTCTACCATAGAGTCTGCATGCTCGTCTGGGCCGCGGATTTCCGCCAGGCTGTAAGGCTCCTGGGTAAGAGCCCGGCCTTCACCTTAACTGTCCTCCTCACGCTCGTGGTGGCTATCGCGGCCAACACCGCTATCTTCTCGCTGGTCAATGCGATTCTCCTCCGCCCGCTGCCTTATCCCTCGCCCGCCCGCCTGGCCGGCGCGCTCACCACCTTCGGCCCCCGCTCGGTCAAGTCCGTTTCCGATGCGGCCTTCACCGGCTTCCGCTCCCGCGCGCAGCTCCTCGATTTGGTGGTGGCTTACAGCACCTCCGGCCCCGGCGTCAACCTCACCGGCGCCGGCCAGCCCGAGCACATCGACGCCGCTTACGTCTCGCGCGGCTACTTCGATATGTTCGGCGCCGCCACCCTCCTCGGCCGCTCCTTCACCGCCGCCGAAGACGCCCCCGGCGGACCCTCCGTCGTCGTCCTGAGTCAGGCCCTCTGGACGCGCCGCTTCCACGCCGACCCCAGCCTCATCGGCCGCACCCTCGACCTCAACGGCCAGCCCTACACCGTCATCGGCATCCTCTCTCCCGCGCCCCTGCCCGAGCCTCCCGCCGATGCCTGGATCCCCATCCGCATCGATCCCGCTTCGAATAATTCGGCCAACTACCTCCGCATGACCGTCCGCCTCCGCCCCGGCGTCTCCCTCGCGCAAGCCAACGCCGAGGCCGCCTCCATCGTCGCCGCCCTCCACCACGAGCGTCCGGATCTCATTCACGATACGCAAGGCGTCCGCTTCGTCAGCCTGCAATCCGAGATCACCGGCGCCGCCCGCGAAGCGCTGCTCATCCTGCTCGGCGCCGTCGCCTTCGTCCTCTTGATCGCCTGCGCCAACATCGCCAACCTCCTGCTGGCCCGCTCCATCGCCCGCCGCAAGGAGTTCGCCATCCGCGCCGCCCTCGGCGCCAGCCGCGCCCGCCTCATCGCGCAGTTGCTCATCGAGAGCCTCGTGCTCTCGCTGCTCGGAGGCGCGCTTGGCCTCGTGCTCGGCCGCGCTGCTCTCTCGGCCGCCTTCCGCCTCTACGCCGGGCCGCTCCCGCGCTCCGCGGAGTTCCTCCACGGCATCCCGCTCGATGGCGCCGTCGCTCTCTTCACCACCGGAGTCTCCGTCCTCACCGGCATCCTCTTCGGTCTCATCCCCGCCTTCGCCGCCGCCCGCACCGATCTCAACACCACGCTCAAGCAAACCGCCACCCGCGGCTCCACCAGCTTCCAGCACAACGCCTGGCGCTCCGTCCTCATCGTCGCCGAAACCGCGCTCGCCGTCGTCCTCCTCGCCGGCGCGGCCCTCCTCATCCGCAGCTTCGTCGCCCTCCGCGCCGCCAACCTCGGCTTCGACCCGCACGGCGTCGCCACCATGTCCACCTCGCTCGCCGGCGCCGGCTTCAACTCGACCGGCCAGGTAAGCCAGCTCGCCGATCGCGTCCTGCCGCGTCTCGCCGCTCTCCCCGGCGCCGGCCCCGCGGCGCTCTCCATCTCCGTCCCCATCTCGAGCCTCGCCACCGACATGCCCTTCGACATCGAGGGCCTCCCGCATCCGAACGCCAACGAGGTCGACGGCGACGCCGAGTTCCGCTTCGTCAGCCCCGGCTTCTTCGGCGTCTTCCGCATCCCCATCCTCCGCGGCCGCGGCTTCACCGGCGCCGACCGCCTCGCCTCCGAACAGGTCGCCATCGTCAACCGCGCCTGGCAGCGCCGCTTCTCGCCCGATCGCGATCCGCTCGGGCGCCGCCTCGTCGTCGGCGTGCTCATGGGCCCCGTCTTCGAAAATCCGCCGCGCAGGATCGTCGGCCTCGCCGCAGACGTCGCCGAGCAAGGCGCCCGCGGCGGCGCCATCCCCATCGTCTACGTCCCCGCCGCGCAGTTGCCCGACAAGATGATGGCCTTCACCGTCCAGGTCATGCCGCTGCACTGGTCCATCCGCTTCGGCGGCGAGCCGCTGGCCTTCGAATCCGCCGTCCGGGGCGAGTTCCTCTCGGCCGATCCCGATCTACCCATCTCCGATTTCCGATCCATGGACGCCATCGTTCGCGACTCCTCGGCCAGCGACAGCTTCAGCACCGCCATCCTCACCGCCTTCGCGGCCATCGCGCTCGCGCTCGCCGCGATCGGCATCTACGGCGTCGTCAGTTACAACGTCGAGCAGCGCCGCCAGGAGCTCGGCATCCGCGCCGCGCTCGGCGCAACCCCGCTCGACGCCTGGCGCCTCATCACAGGGCAGGGCATGCGCCTCGTGCTCGCCGGCCTCGCCCTCGGCCTCGTCCTCGCCCTCGCGCTCTCCCAACTGCTGACCAAACTTCTCTACGGCATCGCCCCCCGCGACCCGCTCGCCTTCCTCCTGATCTCCGCCGCCCTCGCCTTCACCGGCTTCGCCGCCTGCACCGTCCCCGCGCTCCGCGCCACCCGCGCCGACCCCATGACCGCCCTGCGCTATGAATAGCCCCCCACGCTTACTCCATGAAAATCCAATGAATCTTCGCGTCAAGGGTTTACAGTTCGCCGCGCCGTCGCTTACCATGTGGAAGGGCGCGTTAGGCGCGCCCGCTCAGATGACACCTGTGTCACCGATACCTTGGACCGAGATCGTTGCAGCGCGCGCGAACACTGCCGTCCCTCGCCGTGGCCACCCTGCTGGCCATCGCACCGCTGCGCGCGCAAACCGATCCGCCTGATTCCACCGCGCAGTCCGATCCCTGCGAGGCCGGCCCGCGGCCCGAAGCCGAGCGCTGGAATCTCTACTTCCAATCCACCGGCATCGGCGACATGCACCCCGGTTTCCCCGCCGCCTACTCCGGCCCCAACAGCCTGCCCGATTACATGGAGAAGCGCGTCTCCTGGACCGGCACCATCTTCGCCGACCTGCGCCTCACGCCCACGCTCGATCTGGTTCTCAACCCCGAGATCGCCGGCGGCCGCGGCTTCGGCGACGTCACCGGTTTGGCTGGCTTTCCTAACGGCGAGATCCCACGCGTCGGCCCGGCCACGCCCACGCTCTATCTCGCGCGTGCTTACTTCCGCTACGTCAAGCCGCTCGGCGGAGGAAACGATTTCGTCGGCGGCGCGCCGAACCAGCTCGCCGGCCGCCTGCCCGCCAATCGATTCACCTTCATCGTGGGGAAGTTCGCGGTGAACGACTTCTTCGATAACAACCGCTACAGCCACGATCCGCGCACGCAGTTCCTCAACTGGTCGATCATGGACAACGGCGCCTGGGACTATCCAGCCGACGTGCGCGGCTACACGGCCGGCATCGTGGAAGAGCTGACGCTCGGCGCGTGGTCGTTCCGCAACGCCACCGTGATGGAGCCGTCGGTCGCCAACGGCCCGCTGCTCGATACGCGCGTCGGGAAGAACCGCGGCGAGGCGAGCGAGGTCGAGCGGCGCTTCAAGCTCTTCTCCCATCCCGGCGCGGTGCGCGTGCTCGGCTTTCTCAACCTCGACGGCGGCGGCAATTTCCTCCAGGCGCTCGCCAACGCGGCCGTCACGAACGCCACCCCCACCTTCGTCGGCACGCGCCACGACGGCGCGCTGAAGTACGGCTTCGGCGTCAACGTCGAACAGGAGATCACTCGCGACCTCGGTTTGTTCGGCCGCTACGGCTGGGCCGACGGTAAGACCGAGGCGTGGGCCTTCACCCAGATCGACCGCACGCTCAGCGGCGGCGCCTCCCTCGCGGGCAGGCTCTGGCGCAGGCCCGCCGATCGCGTGGGGCTCGCCTTCGCGCGCAACTACCTCTCCGGCGATCAGCGCGCGTTCCTCGCCGCCGGCGGCCTCGGCTTCATCATCGGCGATGGCGCGCTTAGCTACGCGCCCGAGCAGATCGTCGAAGGCTACTACGCAGTGCCGCTGGCCTACGGCTTCACCGCGACCATCGACTACCAGCACTTCAACAACCCCGCCTACAACCAGGCACGCGGTCCCGTCTCGGTCTACAGCCTGCGCCTGCATTGGGAGACGAGCTGGCGGCCACGATAGCATGGAGGCATGGAGTTTTTCCGGCGCGCCGCGAGCGTGCGGCCGCGCCGAGTCGGCGTGCTCGCGGCGGCGTTCAATCCGCCGACGGTCGCGCACCTGCATCTGCTCGAAGCGGCCGCGCCGCGCGTCGATGAATTACTCTGCGTCGTGCCGCGGGCGTACCCGCACAAGAGCTATCGCGGCGCGAGCCTCGAAGAACGCATCGCGATGCTCTGCGCGCCGGGCATGGCCATCGAGTACTCAGTCGCGGTGAGCGACGGCGGGCTGCTGATCGACATCGCGCACGAGTGCCGCGCCGCCTACGGAGAGCGGATCGAGACCTACTTCGTCTGCGGGCGCGACGCGGCCGAGCGCATCGTCGGCTGGGACTACGGCCGCCCCGGCGCGAACTTCGAGATCTTCGAGCACTTTCATCTGCTCGTCGCGCCGCGCCTCGGCGTCTACGAGCCGCCGCCCGAGCTGCGGCATCGCATTCATCCGCTCGCGATCCGGCCCGAGTTCGAGCAGGTTTCGTCGACCGAGTTGCGCGAGCGCCTCGCGCGCGGAGAGCCGTGGGAGCACCTGACGCCCGAGCCCGCGCACGCGCTCGTGCGGCGGATCTACTCGGGCGGCGGCCGCTAGCGCGCGCTTCGCGGGCGCGAGGCGAGGAACTTTTGCCGGTCGTTGGGCGACTCGATCTCCTCGGCCAGCGAGCGGTACAGCGCTTCGAGCGTCAGGGCCTTCGGCGCGAACCGCTTGACCAGCACTCGCGCGATGGGGCCGACGTAGACGGCGAGCTCGCGCGTGAGCCGCTCGAGCAGATCGGGGTCGCTCGGCCGTGAGTTTGTCCCCGTGCCCGCGCGCTCGGGCGCGACGATCGTGCGCGTGGCGGCGAGCGCGGTGACGGCGCGCGCGGCGATCTCGGAGCTGCCTTCGCGGAACAGCTCGAGCGCCGCGTCGAACTCGGCGGCGGTTTGAAAGCGGTCGTCCGGCCGCTTGGCAAGCGCGCGCAGCAGCGTCTGCCACAGCGGTTCGGGCACGTCGGGGCGCGCCTCGCGGGGCGGCTCGGGCGCCGCCTCGAGATGCCCGCTCAGGATCGCGTACTCGGCGTCGCCCGAGAACGGGCATTGGCCGGCGACGATTTCCCATAGCGTGATCGCGGTCGAATAAATATCGGTGCGCGCGTCGGCCGGCTGGCCGCGGATCTGCTCGGGCGACATGTAGTGAATCGAGCCGACGATCGCGCCGGGCTTGGTGAGACGGTTGTCGCCGCTCACGGTGGCCAGGCCGAAGTCGAGCAGCTTCACCTGGCCCTGTGGCGTGATCATGATGTTCGACGGCTTGATATCGCGGTGCGTGACGCCGAGCGAGTGCGAGTACGAGAGCGCGGCGAGCGTCTGGCGGATGATGCCCACGCCTTCCAACACGTTCAGGCCGGGATTGCGCATGCGCTGCCGCAGGCTCTCGCCTTCGACGAGTTCCATCACCATCAGCAGGCGGTTGTCGACGCGGATCGCGGTGTGCAGCGATGCGATGCCGGGATGATTCAGCCGCGCCTGCACCTGGATCTCGCGCACGAAGCGCTCGCAGAGATTCGGGTCGTTGCTCACGTCGTGGAGCAGAACCTTCATCGCCTCGGGGCGCTGGCTGATGAGGTGGCGGACGCGGTAGACGCGGCCCATGCCGCCCGCGCCGAGCGGCGCGAGGACTTCGTAATCGCCGACCTGTTGCCCTGGGGAGAAGCTCATGTCCGTTGCCCGCGAGAAGGCAACGTTATCAGCTTACGCCCGCCGGCCTCGCGATGTCGAACCGGGGGATGCACGTCCCGCGGGTGGCGAGGGCTCGACGTGGCGTTCGGAGCACGTCACGTGAGATCGTAAGGCAGAGGGCGCCATGCGAATCTCCGCGCAGGCAGCCGGGACCATCGTGTTTGTCTGCTTCGTCGGGCCTGGGCCGGTAGCCGGGATCGTGCCGTGGCTGTTGTCCGGCTGGCGCTTCCAGGCTGTCAACCTGCCGCTGCAGTGCTTCGGAGCGATGATGATCGTGGCTGGCGCGGCGCCGCTGGGCGATTCGATCCTGCGCTTCGTCAGGGAAGGGCGCGGCACTCCCGCCCCCTATGCGGAGACCAAGACGCTGGTCGTAAGCGGATGTTACCGCTACGTGCGAAACCCGATGTATGCTGGAGTGCTGTCGATCATCCTCGGACAGGCGTTGCTGCTTTGGAACTCGAGCGTGCTGATCTACGGACTGATCGCCGCGCCTGCGGCGTAAGTATGGAGACGAGTACGCGGCGTACTGCCGGCGGGTCCGCCGATGGATGCGTAACTTCGGCGGCTCAGAGCGTGCGGATACGAAGATGGGCGTGTCGACTCGTGCGAAGAAATGTCGCGCACGCGCCCGCGCGGGGGCATAGAATGGTGGCGGGAGAAATATGGCTGGAAAGACGTTTACGGTAGTGGCGGCCTTCGCCGCCGTCCTGGCAATCGATGCCTGCAGCACGAAACCCGCCGCGACTGAAACCACGGCCGTGGAAACCAAACCGGAGGCGCCGCCGGAACCGGTCGCCGCGAAGAGCGCCTTTTATCTGATGTACAAACCCGCGCGCGCGTGGGCCCCCGACGTGATGCCGCTGTCTCTGACCGGCAACGATGTCGAGGGCATCGAGAGCGGGAACGGCAAGTATCCGATGTGGACGGCCGTTTTCGTCTCGGCGGCGCGGCAGGAGGCGCGGACCTTCTTCTATGCGGTGGCCAACCATGAGCCCGATGTACACAAGGGAGTGAGTATCGGGGGAGCCGAGCCGTGGGGCGGGGCGACGACGAAGAGCCGCCCGTTCCCGATTTCGGAGTTCAACATCAACTCCGACGGCGCTTACAAGGCCGGCGCGGAGAAGGCGGCCGACTGGCTGACGAAGCATCCGGACAAGAAGCTGGCCGGGATGATCCTGGGCTCGACGTCGCACTTTGCGGGACCGGTCTGGTATCTGCTCTGGGGCGACCACAAATCGGGCTACGAGATCTTTATCGACGCGACGACCGGATTGCCGGGTAATTAGCGCGGCGCCGGGGGAGCGCTAACTGGCTTTGCCGACGATGTGTCGCGCGCCGGCGCCGAAGCCCATAATGCCGCCTCGCCTCGAAGAATTTCCCATCGTCTGCGGGTCTACGATTCCAGCGCCGAGGAAGCGGATGGGCCCAAGACGCCGCGCTTCAGCGCCCGTTCCTTCATGAGCGCGAAGAACACGGGCACAAGGATCAACACGTGAATCGTCGAAGTGATCATCCCGCCAACCATCGGCGCGGCAATCGGCTTCATCACGTCGGAGCCGATGCCTTTCTCCAGGAGAATCGGAATCAGACTGGCGAGAACGGCGCAGACCGTCATAAGTTTCGGCCGGAGCCGCTGCACGGCGCCTTCGATCACGGCCGCTTCGATATCTTCGTGCCTGAGAGGCGTTCCCTGGGCCAGCCGGCGGTCCAATGCCTCGTGAAGATAAACCACCATCACGACGCCGGTTTCGACGGCAATGCCAAACAGTGCGATATACCCCACCCAGACAGCCACGCTGAAGTTATAGCCAAGCAGCCACTGCAAGATAAGTCCACCGGTCATCGCATACAGCGTAGGGAAGATTAGAACGGCGGCTTCGGCGACGGAATGGAAGACCATGTACAGCAATATAAAGATCAGGAAGAACACGACTGGCACAATGATTTTCAATCGCTCCTTGGCCCGCAACGCGAATTCGTACTCTCCAGACCATCGAAAAGTATATCCGGCCGGCAAATTAAGGTTATTCCGCAGCAATCGGTCCGCCTTGGCGACAAAGCCGCCGTAGTCAGCCGTGTTCAGGTCAATGTAGACATACCCTGTCAATGCGGCGTCCTCGTCGCGGATCATTGCCGGACCGCGGGAGAACGACAGCCTGGCAACTTCTCCGAGCGGAATCTGGGCCCCAAATGGCGTGGCAACTACAACCCGCCCCAGTGCGTTTAAGTTGTCCCGAAAGTCACGGTCGTAACGAACATTGATCGGATACCGTTCGCGGCCTTCAATATTTTCGGCGACATTCTCTCCGCCTATTCCGGACGATATCGCCCGTTGAACGTCGGCCACCGTAAGGCCATAACGCGCCGCCTCGGCCCTCTTCACCTCGATGTTTACGTAGAACCCCTCGGCCACTCGTTCCGCGAAGATGGAGCGCATCTCGGGAAGCTTCGACAGGATACGCTGCACCTGCGCACCGGCGTTCTGAATGCCTTCCACATCCGGTCCTTGAATCTTCAGACCCACGGGCGTCTTGATGCCGGTCAACTCCATATCGAGCCGGTTTTCCACCGGCATGGTCCAGGTGTTGGATAAACCGGGAAACTGAAGCTTCTCATCCATTTCGCGAATCAGCTTCTCGTAGGTCATGCCCGCGCGCCATTGGTTCCTCGGCTTCAACATAATGGTCGTGTCGTACATGTCGAGAGGTGCGTTATCCGTGGCGCTGTCGGATCGCCCGATCGACCCGAACACGCTTTGGACTTCGGGAAACGAACGGATGATCCTGTCCTGTTCCCCGAGCAGTTGGGACGCCTGGCCAATCGATATCCCGGGGAGCGCGGTCGGCATGTAGAGGGACGAGCCTTCAAACAGGGCCGGCATGAACTGGCTGCCGATGCGCAACGCCAATGGAAATGTCACGGCCAGGAAGATCAGGTTCAGGACAAGCGTCGTCTTTCTGAATCGAAGACAGAGACGCAGAACCGGCAGGTAAATAGCGGCGGTAACCCGGGACACCGGGTTCGCGGATTCGGGCCGCAGCCGTCCTCGTATAAGGAGCAGCATCAAAACCGGCACCAGCGTAATCGAGAGAAGCGAGGAAAAGGCGACAGCGAGAGTCTTTGTCCACGCCAATGGACGAAACATACGTCCTTCCTGCGCTTCCAGCAGAAATACCGGGAAGAAGGACACGACAATGATCAGGAGCGAAAAGAAAAGCGCGGGACCCACCTGCTTCGCCCCATCGAGTAAGAGCCGGCGGCGTTCCGGCTCGGTCAACGGCGGCAATGCTCCCGCCGCCCGAAACTCCGCTGGAACACGGATATTGGAGCGTTCCGGAGCGTCGGAGGCAAGCGCTGGCCCGGAACCGCCGCCATCGGACGGCGGCCGAAGTTGCCCCGCGCCGCGCTCCGACAAATGCCGGTATCCATTTTCCACCATAACGATGGCGGCATCCACTAAAACCCCAATCGCTAACGCCAGCCCTCCCAGCGACATAATATTCGACGTGACATGCAGGAAATACATGGGAATGAACGACGCCAGAACGGCGATCGGCAGAGTGAGAATCGGTATCAATGCCGAGCGGAAGTGAAAGAGAAAAACAATGATCACCAGGCTGACAATTACGGCCTCTTCCAGCAGGTCTCGCTGAAGAGTGCGGATCGATTCTCGAATGAGGCCGGACCGGTCATAACCCGCCACGACGCGAACTCCCCGCGGTAGCGAAGGAGCCAGCGTCGCCAGTTTCGTCTTGACGCCGTCAATCACAGTAAGGGCATTCATTCCGTCGCGCATCACCACGATTCCGCCGACCGCTTCCCCTTCTCCGTTCCACTCGGCGACACCATCGCGGATGTCGGGTCCGAAGGCCACGGCGCCCAGGTCTTTTATGAGGACCGGAACGCCGTTCCGCGCGGCGACCGGGACATTCTCGAGGTCCGCCAACGATCGCAAGTAGCCGAGCCCGCGGATCATATACTCGGCGCCGCCGAGGTCCAGAACGCGGCCTCCCACTTCATTCGTACTCGCTTGAACGCGGTCGATTACGGTGGAAAGAGGAATGTTATAGGCGCGAAGCTTGTCGGGATCAAGCCCGACCTGATATTGCCTGACGAATCCTCCGATCGTCGCGACTTCCGCTACTCCAGGGACGGTCTCGAGCTGATAGCGGAGGAACCAGTCCTGCAAACTACGAAGATCGGCCAGGCTCCGCCGATGACCCGTGTCGACGACTAAGTACTCGTATACCCATCCCGCTCCGGTAGCGTCCGGTCCGATTACGGGGTGTACACCTTCCGGAAGGCGGCCCGCGATCTGCTGTAAGTATTCGATAACTCGAGAGCGCGCCCAATAAAGATCGGTTCCGTCTTCGAACACGACAAACACATACGAATCGCCGAACATGGTTTGCGCCCGCACAGCTTTAACGTGAGGAGCGGCCAGGAGAGCGGCGACAATCGGATATGTGACTTGATCCTCGATGATGTTGGGAGGTTCGCCCATCCACGCCGTATGAACGATCACCTGGACGTCGGAAATATCGGGAAGAGCGTCCAATGGAACGCGTTGCAGCGACCAGATGCCCGCCAGAACCAGCATCAGAGTTCCCGTAAAGACGAGAAAGCGGTTTCGGGCGCACCAGTCAATTAGGCGAGCGATCATGTTACATGCCTCCCGTGGCGCTCGCCGAAAGTTGCTTATTCGCTAGCGTCTTTCCGTCCTTCCGCGCCAGCACGGTCACCTGCCACGTTCCGCCGCTCTCCAGCTTCGCTGGCCCCTCATACCGGCCACCGCCTTTGTCGCTTAAATTGGATACGATGCTCATCGCCGCCATGCCCATAGCTGGCATGGCCGGCATATAGAATGTGACCGTAACTTGCGCTCCGGAGATTGCAGCCCCGCTCGGATCGGTAAGCTTCACCCGAAACGTGTTGTCGCCCTTGCGCGGGGGTGACGGTACGGTCGTGAAGTCCACATTGGCTTGGGCCGAAGACGCATTCATGGCGCTGGCCTCTCCCGCGCCCGGCGGTGGCGGCGCAAATGAACCCAGTGCCGCCTGCAGTTGGCTTTCGGAGTCGATGAGAAAGTTGGCGGACGTGACGATCGTTTCTCCCGCCTTGAGCCCCTTTTGGACGATAAAATCATCACCGACGCGCGGCCCTAGCCGAACCTCTCGTGGCTCAATATAACCGCCCCCATGATCGACAAAGGCAAGTTGTCTCACTCCGGCCTGCAAGACGCCGGAGGCGGGTATCGCTATTTGGCGGCCCATCGGAATCCTGAGACTTACATTCACAAAGAGTCCGGGGCTCCATGCCATGCGCGGATTCGCGAACACCAGGCGCACGCGCTGAGTACGCGTGTTCATGTCCACCTGCGGATAGATGAAATCCACGCGTCCCGAGAACGACTGTCCGGGCTCGGCATCCGTCGTAACGACCGCCTTCTGCCCGGTCTTGAGCCTGCCGATGTCGCTCTGGAAAACCGCGGCGATTACCCAAACGGTGGAAAGATCCGCGACCGTGTACAGTCTTGTCTCCGGTTGAACGTACTGGTTCGGCAAAGCATTCCGTTCCGTGATGTACCCCGACGCGGGCGAGTCAATTTCGAGTTCCTGGCGAACCTTGCCGCTCTCCTCGAGCTGGCCGATCTCGCGCTCCGGGACTTCCCACTGCTTCAGTCGCCCGGTTGCGGCGCTCAGCATCGAATCGGCGCCGAGCGCGACGCCCGGCACCGGGCTGTGCGCCAGTTGGTCGCGATTTTGTTTGGCAAGCAGATACTCACGCTCCGTGGTTACAAGATCGGGGCTGTAGATCGTGAACAAGGGCTGCCCCTTCCGGACGTACTTGTAGGTTGCGTCGGCGAATACCTCGCGAATCCAACCGGAAAAGCGAACCTGCACATAGGCCAGCCGTGTCTCGTCCACCTCGACGGTTCCAACCGTGCGAATCTCGTCCTGAACCGGTCTCGATTCGACTGTGCCTGTCTGGACGCCGATGCTCTGAAGGCGCTGGGGCGACAGTTGAATGGGCGCGAGCGGCGTCTCCGGGACGGTCGGTGCGGCCGCGGGCGGGCCGCTGCGCGGGTCCTCGGTTGAAGCTTGTTGCGCTTGCGGCGACAGCACCCCCGGCGCCGCTCGGCTACGCCAGGACCACCACGAATATGCCAGTCCCGCCGCGAGAACCCCATTTACAGTCAACGCGACGACAAAAGCGCGCCGATAGTTCGTCATGCCCGTTCCTTCAGCGATTCGCCTCATCCAAATCGATCCCAGAGACCTGCTCGAGCCGCGCGAGGGCCATCTCGTGATCCAACAGGCTGCGCCAGTATTCCTCGTCCAGCCGAAGAACGTCCAGGTAAGAATTCAGCAAGGTCTCGAAATCCTCGCGGCTCGACTCATAGGCAGCTAGGCCAGCCTGGAACGTATTCGCCGCTTGGGGAATCAGGCCCTCGCGGTAGATGGTCAGTATGCGAGCCGCGGTTTCAGCCCTCAGGAACTGATCGCGAACGTCGAAATAAGCCTGCTGCACCTGCGCCTCGTATTCGCGGCGGGACTGGTTCAGTTCTTCCGTAGCCTGATAGACTTCCGGCCATTGTCTGCGGCTGCGATGAATCGGAACACGAACGCCGATGCTCAATGAGTAGTAATCCGGAAACTTGTCCGAGGTGTGTTGCCACATGTACTGAACGTTGAAATCCGGATAGAAATCCTTGTGGGCGATCTCGAGCTGCAAGCCCTTGCTTCGAACCATTTGCTGTTGCCCTTCGATCTCGGGATTTTGCGTACGGATCGTCCCGAGCAGCTCATCCACCGTTCTGTGAACCGCCGTCTCGGTGAGGGCCTCGGGCAGGATGTCCGGTGGACCCGATGTCCGGTTGAGAAGCTGTCTTAGCCTGGCCTGAAGGCTCAGGCGTTCCCGATCGTGCAGTTCGACTTCGCGCAACAGTTTGGTTCTCTCCAGTTGAGCCTTCAGGATGTCCTGTTGGTTCCCTTGGCCCGCCCGGTAATGCGCTTCCGCGATTTTCTCGACCTGGTCGAGCAGTTTTGCGTCTCGATCTAATAGTTCCAGTTCTTGATACTCATAGGCGAGTTGAAAGTAAGCCGCTTTCACCAGTGCAATTACAGAGCGGCGGGTGCTTTCATAGCGATCGCGTTCCGCGTCCGCGTCCCGCTGCGCGACTTCGCCTCGCAAACGCAGCTTGCCCGGATACGGGATATCCTGAGATGCCCCGAAGCCGATATAGGCGAAGTTACTATTGGTGTATCCGGCGAACGGCCGCGGACTCCCAACGGAGAATTGCTGTACCGTGAATTGGGGATCAGGGGGAGTCGAGACCTGAGACGGAATTTGTGTCGCGGCGCGCCAGGCGTGTACCGCGGCGAGAATCTGCGGATTATTTCGCTCGGCCTCGTGGATAACCGCTGCCAGAGATACGCGTGAATCCGCGGCAGTGCTGGCGCCGGAGGCCTGAAGACTCCGCGGCGGCGGATTCGGGGACGGCGCAGTGGACTGCCCGGAGGCCGCGCCGGTTCCCCAGAACGCGATGCCCAAAACAAGTGACCGGGCGACTGTCTCCCGCAGCGCAATCTGTCTATTGGACCCGAGCATGGATTTCTCCTTCGGACTGCTTGATTTGGAGCCCGCGTCCATAGACGAGGTCCCATAGGCGATTGAAGAGTTCCTCCGGCAGGGCCTCTTTCAACTCGAAATCGAAGGTCTCTAAGTACCCTACGATTCTGAGGCGGTAGGGCTCGGGATGAGCGATAGTTTGAATATCGACCCAGCGCCAACTGCGGGCATCCTTCCCATTCTTAGCGGCGTAGTCGATCCCCGAGTCACGGAATCGTAACATGCCATCGCTACCGCCGGTGCATGTCCGGTGGCGGGCAGGCAGTACGGCGAAAGAAGAGGCATCGGGAAGTGGGATTGCGTTAATTGCCGGCTTGCCTACCAGGCGTACAAACTGCGCGGCGACTTCCGGCGGCATGGCGGTGGCGAGGTGAAACGTGAACCGCCGGTCGCCGGGAAGACTCCAGCGCTGGTTTTGATACGTGACAAGGACCAGCCGCCGTGGGTTGGTTAGATCTACGTTCCGGATGTCAATGAAGGGCCATTGAATCGGCGGCGCTTTCGCTGGCCGGAACTGGACGCCATCGGCCGATACGGTTAGACTACCGCGCATAGGTCGCGGCAGGCGATGAAGGGCCGCTTCGGACGTCCACGGAATCGGCGTGGAAGCATGCAAGGCGCGGCTCGGTGAAGCAAGAGTCGTCAATAACAGCGCCATGGTAAGTGCGCCTTGCCTGGCTTGGGTCGAGTGAAATATGCACATTGTTTCGATACCCCCTTGCGAGAATCTCGCGCCGGCCAACGTTGCCCGAATGCGCGGGCGCGCGAGAAGGCCGCGGATCGCGGCTCTTCCCCGGCACGCATCCGGGTCTTGCCGGCTGAGCTCATTGGACTGCCTGAATTTCCGCTACCGTGATCGTCTTATGGTCCGAACCAAGTTGCCCTGTTAGGCGAACCTTACGGCCGGCCCGTTTCTTGAGATCCGGTAAGCCCTGGTTCGCGATCTGGAACACCGCGCCGTGGCTGACGAGCACGTATTTTCCCCCTGCCTTGACACAGGCGAGCGTACATTCGGTGGGATCGATATGCTTGCCGCCCCTCGCCATGGCCTGATGATTTGTGCCGCACATGTCATCGCCGATTTCGCCGGTCCAGGTCTGTTGGGCTCCAAAGCTTAGCATTGCGGTCAATAGCAGGCCGCCGCCGATCGAGAATATGTCTCGTTTCATGAAATTACTCCTTTGTGCAATCGTGTTGGTAATAAAGCCGTGCCTGCCGGATCATGCGGAGCATGTAAGTCCGGCACTCGAAGTCCCGCTGTGCGGTCCTGCGCCGAGTGGCCGCGATCATCGATCGTGGTAAGCCGCGGGCATCGGCCGTGGATGTGTTATGTGCGCCGTGTCCGTGCGGGGGTCTATGTAGTTGACCGCGGAACCCGGTCGCGCCGTGCAGCCGTCCCCTGACGCTGGCGGCTCCTTGCGGGACCACGGCCGCCGGGCAAGGTATCCCCGCACGAGCGCACCGTCACATGACCGGAGAGCTAAACGCGGAGAGGGAGGTCGAAGGGACTATACGCCAGCGGGGGGCCGAGCCAGGTGTGTTGAGCGCGTAGGAATGAGGATGCGTCCCGGATCGAATGCGGTGAATCCGAAGCTTCCACCACGGCGATCCCATTCACGTTGCTTAGCGGATTTGGAATGGTGGACTTGCCAGAGAGCAAGAACGCGCTTGAAGCGGCGGCGTTCGAAACTTTACAACAGTCGTCGCTTTGATTGGACGGCGCGCACTTGCCGCGATTGCAGCACTCGCGCTTTTCCTTGCTCGCAAAAAAAGGGCTGCCGCACTCCCCCGCGTCAAGCAGCGACGCGGCCAAGCCGAACAGCAGAGCGATTTGAAGAAACTTCCGCAATCTGGCCGCTACTCTAGCGCAGTAACAGCCCGAAGTCAAACGGGCGCATGGACGCCCGGTCCAATGTCGCGCACGCGCCCGCGCGGGGGCATAGAATGGTGGCGGGAGAAATATGGCTGGAAAGACGTTTACGGTAGTGGCGGCCTTCGCCGCCGTCCTGGCAATCGATGCCTGCAGCACGAAACCCGCCGCGACTGAAACCACGGCCGTGGAAACCAAACCGGAGGCGCCGCCGGAACCGGTCGCCGCGAAGAGCGCCTTTTATCTGATGTACAAACCCGCGCGCGCGTGGGCCCCCGACGTGATGCCGCTGTCTCTGACCGGCAACGATGTCGAGGGCATCGAGAGCGGGAACGGCAAGTATCCGATGTGGACGGCCGTTTTCGTCTCGGCGGCGCGGCAGGAGGCGCGGACCTTCTTCTATGCGGTGGCCAACCATGAGCCCGATGTACACAAGGGAGTGAGTATCGGGGGAGCCGAGCCGTGGGGCGGGGCGACGACGAAGAGCCGCCCGTTCCCGATTTCGGAGTTCAACATCAACTCCGACGGCGCTTACAAGGCCGGCGCGGAGAAGGCGGCCGACTGGCTGACGAAGCATCCGGACAAGAAGCTGGCCGGGATGATCCTGGGCTCGACGTCGCACTTTGCGGGACCGGTCTGGTATCTGCTCTGGGGCGACCACAAATCGGGCTACGAGATCTTTATCGACGCGACGACCGGATTGCCGGGTAATTAGCGCGGCGCCGGGGGAGCGCTAACTGGCTACGGCGTGCCGCTCGATGGGCACGCCGTTTTGGATGAGCGCGCTCTCGACGTCCTGCTCGCTCAGCCGCGACGCATCGTAGTCCACCGAGATGGCGTCGAGGGACGGCGCGACGCGGATGCGATGGATGCCGTAGCAGCCGTGCGCGCGGGCAACGCCCTCGGCCTCCTGGTCGGTCAGCGGATTGGTCAGCGTGTAGCGAAGCTCGACTCGGGTCACAACCACGAGCGTATCATCCCCGGCATGGGCGGCTCGGGACGCGGGCTGAGCCCGAGGAGTTCGCGGGACTGGAGCGCGGTTGCGCGCGGGCGCGGCTCGAGGTACTGATGGCGCGGTTCGACGAGGCTATTAACGGTCAGCCCTCACGCGGGCGGCCGCGGCACGCATTATCGGCTCCTGACACTTTCGCGAGGGACAAGGGGGTCATTCGCGGGCGGCGACAAGATTCGGATTGTCACGCCGATCGCGGGGACCATATAGGCGAACGTCACGCACACCCACATCAGGGCGCCGGCGGCCTCCTGGTCCTGGAGAGCCGACATATTCAATAGGCGGGGCGCGGACAGGTACGGCGTGTAGATCACGTGGCCGGAAAAGGCCAGAAATGCGGAGAGCGCGTCGCACGGCAACGTGGCGAAGAACAGGTACAAGGGAATCGACCATCGCGGCCACCGCGGGACGCTCGGCCAGGGCTGAATCACCGGCCACCAGAACAGGATGCCGGCCGCGAAAAAGGACGCATGTTCGACACCATGCCACGCCTCCGACTTGAGCGCGAGTTCGAATGGGGCCGGGAAATGCCATCCCATCACCACCAAGGTCGCGGCAAGCCAACAAGTAGCAGGGTGAGTTAGTAAGTGGCCGAGCGCCTGGAGCGGTGCGCGGCGGAGCAGCTTACCCAGACCGCCGCCGGTTAAGACGTGCGGTGCGCCGTGCAGGAACGGCAGTGCCGGTGCTCCGCCAAGAATCAGCGGCGCCGCCGCCAACATGAGCAGGAGATGCTGCACCATGTGGATGGTTAGTAAGTCCGCATCGAGCATCGCGAGCGGCGAGCAGGACGCGATCCACACGACGGCCAGCCCGCTGAGAAAGGCCGCCAGCCGCCTGACGGGAACCACACCGGGAAGAGCGCGGCGCAGATGCGCCCAGCCGCGGAAGTAAACCGCGGCGGTAAGCGCGAGGACGACATCAGCCGCGGGAAGCATGCGGCGCTATGGACGGGAAGCGTCCCGCGCGGGCGCGCGTCCGGGCGGACGCAACGTCTCGAGGAACGCGACTAGGGCGGTTGTTTCCGCCGGACTCAGGTTCTTCCCATAGGCGGGCATATTGCCACCTCCTTGCAGGACCTGGCGAATGAGTTGATCGGAGGTAAGACGCGTGGCCACGGCATCCAGCGCCGGACCTCGCATCCCGCCCAGGCCGCCGAGCGCATGGCAGTTGCGGCACTGTTTGTCCTGGAACACCAGCGCGCCACGACGCTCGAGCGGAGAACGGTCCGCGAGATAGGGCTCCGGCACCGGCGCCCCGCTCCAGGCATTCATCTCAGGCGACCAGGGAGTGTAACTCGCCAAACGGGTAAACGAGCCGAGCGCGACTGCCAACAGCAGCACGGTGAGCACCGCTACCGGCCTGCGCCGCCAGCTTTTCTCCCCTTCTCCCGACATCACCGGCAGTAACAACAAAACCGCGATGCCGATCAGCGGAGCAACCAGCAGAAACGGGGTCTCGAGCTCCGGGGGAAGCAGGGAGAGGACCGCGTATAGCCAGAGGAAAAAGAAATCCGGGCGAGGAACGGTTTGGATGATCGTGGGGTCCGGCTGGCCGGTCGGCCCGAAGGGGCCAAGTACGGCCGAACACAGCGCGATCGCCAATAACATGCCGGCGGCAAAGATCAGATCCTTCCAGATCGCATCCGGCACGAAGGGCACACCCTCGCGAGTTAGCTGCTCATACTCTTTGACGTAAGTCTCCCGGCGCACCAATCGTCCCGGCATCGGCCATTCGCTGATGCCGAGTTTGAGCACCATGAGTAAGTGCAGCCCCACGAGGCCGATCAGCAAGCCGGGGATCACGAACACGTGCAGGGCGAAGAAACGCGAGAGCGTATCGCCCGCGATGATGGGACCACCGAGCAGAAGATGCACCAGCGCGCCCCCGAGGAAAGGCACACGGCCCATGACCGAGGCGCCGATTCCAAGGCCCCAGTAAGCGTCCTGGTCGAAGCGCAAGACCTGGCCGGTGAACGCCATCCCCAGCGTCATCAGCAACAGGAAAACGCCCACCATCCAGGTCAATTCCCGCGGGTACTTATACGAGCCGAAGACGAACACCTGAACCATGTGGATGAGTACCAGCGCCACCATGAAGTTGGATCCCCAGCCGTGCATGGCGCGAAGGAACCAGCCGAGCGCGAGGTCATGATTCAGCACCTGGAGGCTGCTCCAGGCCTGGGACGCCGAAGGAACATAGACAATGGCGAGCAGGATGCCCGTCACCACCTGAAGAAGGAAGACGGTGAGCGCGGCGCTGCCGAAGACGTACCACCAACTCGCGCTCGAACGCGGCACGGGGTGGATCGCGGTTTCGCGGATGCCGCCACTCAATTGCAGCCGAAAGTCCAGCCACGCGCCGAGGGATTTCAGCCAGCGCACGGCTTCCTCCCGCCGGCCGAGACAGAAGCGGCGAGCGTGGGCAATTCGCCGGCCAGGATGACCAGTTGGCCGTCCTCCACCTTGTGCTGATACTCGAACAGGCCCCGCTCCGGTGGACCGGAGGCGCGCGAGCCATCGGCATAATAAACTCCGCCGTGACAGGGGCACAGGAACAGGCCGGAGGCGGCGAACCACCGGACCGGGCAACCGAGATGGGCGCAGTTTATGGCGAACACCTGAAAGGTCTGGCCTTCGATGCGGCGGACCCAGCACGGGATGTTGGCCGTCTGGCCGTCCCACGGACGCACGAAGGGGTTGCGGAAAGTTGCCAGGCGCGTTTGGCCTTCCGGAAACTGGCTGAGCGGACCGAGCGGCACCCAGCGGCGATATTTATGGTCCGCCGTGCCCCGAAGAGGGGACAGGATGTACGCGATGACCGGCACACTTAACAGAGCGGCGATGGCCCCGTTGATCCAGATACCCAGCTTGGTGAGGAAACGTCGCCGGGAAGGCTGATTCCGATCGCTCATTGAGACCCTCCATGGATTGTGGGTGAAATCGATGGGTAGGGCTGCCCTGGGAACGGCGCCCGTTGCGCTACAAGCCAAGCGGTCACGTCGGACACCTCCTGATCCGTCATTGCTCTTCCCGGAACGTCGTTTCGCCAGTCCGGAGCGCCGGGGCTTCCATTGACGACGATTCCGGGCAGGCCCAGGATCACGGTAGTGCGCAGCCCCTGGTCGCTGACGAGAGCCAGGTAGGACCCATCGACGATCGAATGCGCACGGCCGCCGCCCCTGCCGTCCGGCCCATGGCATCGGGCGCAGAAGGTCTGATAAACGCCAGCGCCGCGTGACGCATCGCCGGGAGCGGCGGCCGAGTAGGGAGGCAGCTTCGCGCCACCGAGCGCGCCGGGATTCGCCCAGCGTTGGCGCATCCCTCGCGCCAGCGCGTCAATCTGCCGATCGGTCAGCATGCCCCCGGCGCTTTGCGCGAAAGCCGGCATCGGGCCGCCGGGCACGCCGTTGGAGCTAACCCGGCGGATAGTTGCGTCATCGGCGAGGGCGAGGTACACGGGATCGGCGAGGGAAACGGCCGCGCCACCCTTACCGCCAGCGCCGTGGCAACCGGCGCAGTTCTGGCTGTACAGCGTGTTAAAGTCCAGCACCTCGTCGGGGCGGAGGACTTCCCGTCCGGCGCCCGGACGGCCGGGTAAGCCGTCGCAGGCCGCCAGAACCAGGGCGGCAACAGTCAGCCAAGCGCGGGACCACGGCCGCCCGGAACTCATTGCTCGCCGCTCCGCCCGTCCTTCTCCTCCAGAATCCCCGGAGCTTCGATCCCGGCCAGGACCGCAAACGGCATAAACTGGCGGGTCCGCACGAGTTGTTGCCGCACGACCACGAGCCCGGCTACGACGCCAAAGCCGATCTGCGAGGCCACGAACCAGCTCCACTCGATGCGTTGGTCGAGCAGAGGATTGATGATCCCGAGGCTGGTGTAAAGCAGGCCGGACCACAGGATGGGCCCGATTACGCCGCCGAGCAGAATGGGACGGCGCGGAAACATGGGTAACATGACCCCGTAAAGCAGCCCGACAAGCACCGAGGTCACCACGTGCAGAACCGACGCCACCAGGAACAGCAATGGGTGGAAAGATGTGAGATATGCCATGGGGAGACGGAGCGAGTCGGCATAGACGATCGATGCCAGCAGATTGATGGGATACCAAATGCTGCCGTGGGACAGCAGTCCGTAAACCGCGGCGAGAACAGCCATGGCCACGCTTCCGGCGAGTCCGCCTTTAACCCCGGCTGCGACGGGATAGATCTCGATAGGAATGCGGGCGCGATGCACTTCCCGGACGATTTCGATCCGGGCCACCACAGGGCGCTGGGTGACGATAGGCACGGCTTCGGGCGGGGCCGGCACGATTTCGTGCTGTTGCCGGGGAAGCACCTGGCGGAACCAGCCGATGCTCCCCGCGACGGAGAGAACCGCTCCGAGAACACTCACGGCGGCGCTGGTGAGCAGACCGGCGAACAGCAGCGTGGCGCCGAAGGCGAGAACGATGGGCCAGGCTGTCGGCGCCGGGAGCGGGACGCCTTCCGATGGATGGGTTTCGTGCGGATTCATTGTTTCAGCGTCCGATGATGTAGACGACCGTAAAAACGACAACCCAAACGCCGTCGACGAAGTGCCAGTAGAGCGACAGGACGTCGACGCGTTCGGCGTGCTCCTCGGTTACTTTGTCCGCCAAAGCCAGAGCCATGACGATGCCGAGCGCCACCAGGCCGCCGGTTACGTGGAAGGCGTGAAGTCCGACGAGCGAGTAGTAAGTGGTGCCGAATAAGTTCGTGGAGATCGTAAGGCCATCCACGGTAATGAGGCGATGCCACTCGAGTCCGGTCCCGGCTAGAAATATTGCGCCGAGGACGAAGGTCAGCAGCCAGGCGAGCTTGAAGGCAGCGTATTTCGCTCTTTGCAAGGAATGTACGGCGAGATGAATCGTGATACTGCTTGACAGCAGGCAGATGGTGTTGAAGATCGGGACATCGAGCACCTGGCGCGGCGTGGGTCCGCCCAGGCTCTTGCCGAGGTAGAAGAGATAAGCGACCACGAAAATCGTGAAAATCGACGCTTCGGCCGCGATAAAGCAGAACATCGCGACGCGGCCCCGTGAGGGGAGCGTCCAGGGCGCGGGAGTGGCGGGCAGTGCCTGGGGCAGCGTCATTCGTATTTCCAATCCGGGTCCTCGGGATGCTTGAGGTCCCATAGGGGGCGGCGGCTCCTGACTTCGGGAATGGCCGCGAAGTTATAGGCGGGCGGCGGGGAAGACGTGGACCATTCGAGCGTCCAGGCGTCCCAAGGATCGTTGCCGGCCGGACGTCCCCGGAGGTAGGAGTGAACCAGATTGAAGACAAAGCACAGCACCGCCACAATCTGGAAAAACACTCCTATCGTCACGATCATGTTCCATATCTCCCAGCCGCGCCCGGCCTCATAAGTATAGATCCGCCTCGGCATACCGAGTAAGCCGGGAATGTGCATGAAATCGAAGGTGAGATGGAAGCCGAGCAGGAACAGCCAGAAGTGCCACTTACCCAACGTATCGTCCAGCATCCGGCCGGTCATCTTCGGGAACCAATAATAGAAAGCGCCGAACAAGGCGAACAGGATTCCACCGACAATTACATAGTGGAAGTGCGCCACGACGAAGTAAGATCCGCTAAGTTGCCAGTCGAACGGCGCCGAGCCGAGCATGATACCGGTCAGGCCGGCAATGAGAAATTGGAACAGGAATCCGAGGCACCACATCATGGGCGGATCGTAGCGGATCTTACCTCCCCACATCGTACCCAGCCAGTTGAAAATCTTGATTCCGGTGGGAACCCCGACGGCCATCGTCGTGAGTACGAAGAACGCGTTGGCGTAGGACGTCATGCCAATGGTGAACATGTGATGCGCCCAGACGCTCATGCTCACGAAACCTATGCCGACCGTCGCCGCCACCATAACGGGGTAGCCGAAGATGGGCTTGCGCGAGAACACGGGGACAATCTCCGAGACGAAGGCGAAACAGGGAATGATGAGCACATAGACTTCGGGGTGGCCGAAGATCCAGAAGAAGTGCATCCAGATCGCCGCCGAGCCGCCCGCCTGTGTGTCGAAAAAATGCCCGCCGAGATACCGGTCGATCATGAGCATGAGCTGAGCGGCGGTGAGTGGAGTGATGGTAAACAGCAGCATCCCCGACATCACCAGGTTCATCCAGGCCAGCAGAGGCATTTTCCCGAGCGTCATTCCCGGACAGCGCATGGAGAGGACCGTGGCGACGATGTTCACGGCGGTTCCGATCGTTCCGAAACCGGAGACGAGAAGCGCGACAGTCCAGTAGTCCGTGCTGTGGCCCCGGGAGAAGGCTACGGAAGTGAGGGGCGCGTAAGCCCACCAACCAACGTCCGGTGCGCTGCCCGCCCCGTACAGTCCGTCGCCGCCGAGGAAACTGAAGTAGAGCAGCAGGCCGCCGAAGGCGGTCATCCAGAAGCTCCAGGCGTTGAGCCGGGGGAAGGCCATGTCGCGCGCCCCGATCATCAGCGGGACTAAGTAGTTGGCGAAGCCGAACAACACCGGCATGGCCACGAAGAAGATCATGGTGGTGCCGTGCATCGTGAACATGCGGTTGAATACCTGGGGCGAAACAAAGTGCGCATGCGGAACCGCCAACTGGATGCGCATGATGGTGGCTTCGATCCCACCGACCACCAGGAACAGCAGGGCGTAGACGATGTACATCAGGCCCAGCTTCTTGTGATCGACCGTGACCACCCACTCATGTAGCGTCTCAAGCCACGTTGCCCCGGCTTGGCTCTCGAAGCCGGTCAGGCTCGAGATCGGTAAGGATTCCGACGACACGACCCTCTCCTCCTCTCCGTTCATCACCGATCAGCGAAGCGTTAGTAAGTAGGCAGTTAGATCATCCAATTCCTTTGCGTTGAGGTTCATGGCCGGCATTAACGCGCCCGGCTTCATCGAGTCCGGATTTTGAACCCATCGGCGGAGACTGTCCCGCGTGTTGGGCGCCGCGCCGGAGGCGATCGTATTCCGGCTCATCAGGTGTGTCAGATCCGGGCCGAAGTGTCCGTTGGCGACGGTGCCTGCGGCCGAGTGGCAGTTGATGCAGGCGGTGCTCTCGAATACGCGGCGGCCCTCCATCGCTTCGGCATCCGGCGGAGGGTCCTGGGCGGTAGTCCGCTGTTGCTCCCGAACCCAGCGGTCGAAGCCGTCGCGGGTGTCGACGTAAACGCGCAGCAGCATCTTGGCGTGTTCGACGCCGCAGTACTGAGCGCACTGGCCGAGGTAGAGCCCGGGGGTCTGCGGGTCGATCCACATGCTGTTCGGGTGGTTGGGAATCAAGTCGGTTTTGCCGGCCAGACGCGGAACCCAGAAGCTGTGGTCGGTGTCGGCCGAGAGCAGCTTTAGAAACGTCGGGGCGGGCCGGTGCGGGTCGCTTACGGGCACGTGCAATTCGTTGGCGGTCACGAAGCCATACCGCGGATAGCGGAACTCCCACCAGAACTGGTGGCCGATGACGGTCACCTCGACCGCTCCGGCGGGCTGTCGCGCGTCTTCGACGGCGTGGATCACGCGTGCCGAGGTGAGGAACAGCACCATCACGATCAGCACCGGAATCACGGTCCAGGCCAGTTCGAGCTGGTCGCTGCCGTAGATCTGGGCAGGCTCGCGGCCGTCGTCATCCGCCCGCCGGCGGAACTTCACGGCGGAGTAGAGGAGCAAGCCAAACACCACGGCGAAGATGACGCCGGTGACCGCGAGCACGAACAGAGAGAGCCCGTGGATCAACTGGGCCGGCGTGGAGGCGGGCGCGAAGATATTCCCTGGGTCCGGAGGCTGCGTGGAGGGCTGTGCGAGACAGGGGCATAGCGAGCCCGCGAGAACGACGAGGGCATGCAGTGCATGTCGTCGGCCCGAGTTGTTCCTGCGCCGGATTCTAACCGCCTGCACGGCTCGCAGTATACCTCCGCGCAATCGGGCGTGACAAGGCGGCATCCGCTCTTCCGCCCCATGATAACCGGGGTTAGGCTTAGGTGGGAGATGCGAACTTGTCGACCGGCGCTGACACAGCCCGCGACGGCGCGGGTAGCATGAGGTATGCAAGCGCGGCGCAGTTGGGTTGAGGTATCGCTCGAACGGATCGCCGGGAATTTCGAGGCGCTGAGGCAGGCGGCGGGCGAGACGGTGGAGGTGATGGCGGTGGTGAAGGCGGACGCCTACCGGCACGGGGCGGTGGAGGTGTCGCGGACGCTGGTTGCTCGCGGGGCGCGGTGGCTCGGAGTGAGCAGCGTGGAAGAAGGGGCGGCGCTGCGCGAGGCCGGGATCGCGGCGCGCATTCTGGTGATGGCGGATTTCCTGCCCGGGGAACGCGAGGCGCTGATCGAGTACAAACTGACGCCGGTGATCCATTCGCTCGATGACGTGCGGGCGTGGGAGAGCGTGGCGGCCGGGCGCGGCGCCGGGCGGGCCGAGTATCACCTGAAGATCGACAGCGGCATGGGGCGGCTGGGGACGCGGGCCGAGCCCGAGGAGATTGCGGGTGTGGTGCGGGGCTGCGCGCGGGCGCGGCTCGAGGGACTGATGACGCATTTCGCCTCGGCGGCCGATTACGAGGGGCGTCAAACCGAGGAACAGATGGCGCGTTTCGACGAGGTGCGGCGCGGGCTGGCGGCGCGGGGCGTCGAGCCCGAGCTGGTGCATCTGTCGAGCAGCATTCCGGTGGCGTACGGGCGGCGCGAGGCGTGGGGGCGGATGGTGCGGCCAGGGCACGCGGTGTACGGGTATGTGTCGCCGCTGGTGCGCGGCGTGGGGCCCGGAAAAAAGCTGGATGTGAGGCCGGCGCTAACGTGGAAGGCGGCGCTGCTGGCGGTGAAGGAGCTGCCGGCGGGGGCGCGCGTTGGCTACGGGGGGATGTACCGGACGCCGGCGCCGATGCGGATCGGCGTGCTCGCCGCCGGATACGCCGATGGGATTCCGCACCGGCTGTCGAACCGCGGGCAGGTGATCGCGGGGGGAAAGCTGGCGGCGATTCTGGGGGCGGTGTCGATGGATCTGACGACCATCGACCTGACGCACGCCCCTGAGCTGAAGCCAGGCGACGCGGTGACGCTGCTGGGCGAAGAGGGCGGCGAGCGGATCGACGCGCAGCAGATCGCGCGGCTGGCGGGGACGATCTCGTATAGCGTGCTGTGCGGAATCAGCGCGCGAGTGAAGCGGGTGTACGTGTAACAAACAGGATCGCGACCGCTTCGATCTCGATCAGCAGCTCGGGACGGCACAGGATGGCCTGAATGCCGGTCGAGGCAGGCAGGGGGTGCAGTCCCTGGGCGGAGTAGAAACTGGTGCGCTCCTCATTGAACGCTTCGTAGTCGCGCTCGATGTCGCGCAGGTAGCAGGTGGTGCGCACGACGTCCTTCCACCCGGCGCCTTCGCTTTCGAGCAGACCCTGGATGTTGGCGAACGTCCGGCGGCACTGGGCTCGAAGGTCGCCGGGGTGAACCGAGCGGCCGTGTTCGTCGATGCTGGCCGTGCCCGAGATCAGAATCACGACGAGCCGGCCGAATTCCAGCCGTATGCCGCGTGAGAACGAGCTCGGCTTCGGGTAATCGAAAGCTTCGTTCAGCAGGCTCGAGTTGGAGATGGGCCGTTTTTCGATGGCCGTCGCGGCGGCCAGGTCCGCGACAATTTCTTCAATGTTCATAGTGACTCACATTTGTCGCCCAGACTCGATCCAGCGAAGCAGCACTTCGGTGAAGCGCGGGGCCTTCATGGACCCGGTCATGCCGTCGGGAGGCGTTCCAAGCAGGAGGACGCGGTTAAGGCCGGCGATGGCCATGACGCCGACCGTGTCCGCGCTGTAAGGAGAAAATCGCCGGGACGAAAGATAGACGTATTCGGCGAGCTCCAAATCGTCGATGAGCGAGCCGGCCGGGTCATCCTCGTCGGCGGCCGGATTGGCGCGGTGCTGGTCCTCGAAGAGCACGGAGCTGCTGAACGGCTTGAGCTTCTGGCGCACGCCGAAGAAGGCGAGCAGCACCTGAGGCTGGGCGCGGCGCAAGGCCTCGGAGGCGCCCCACTGGACAAACGAATTGGGGAACACCAGCGACCCATTCCCGCTTAGCAGCAAGGTTCGCAGAAATTCGCGCACTTGCGGGCGGGCCGCCACGGGGCGCGGAACCAGGGGCGAGATCGCGGTGCGTCGCAATTCCTGGTTGGTGTCGTCCACCGATTTGAGATCGCGGCGGATCCTGTTGAGGCGACCCAGGAACTCGCGGCGGACCCCGGCCAGGGAAGTCCAATCGAGCACCACGACGCCAGGCGAGTCCGCCAGCGCGGTGAAATTGGAGGTACACGCGAAGATCCACGTGCTCTCGAGGTCGTCCACTTCGCGAGGGCGCTGGCGCGCGGCCAGCGAACGGGCGAAGTCCGCGGACACCGACGAGAAGGGCCCGTCGAGCGAGATCCAGGTTCCCTGCTGGGAGAGTTCCGTCCAGGGCGAGGCGGCCGGCGGGAGCCCGTCGGGCAGCACGCAGGCGATCAATCGCGGAACCGAGAGAGGCTGGATGGATCGATCGAGCGTGGCGAAGACCTTCGCCACCTCCTGCCGCCACTGGCCATAAACCGGCGAGCGGGCCAGCAGCCCGGCATCTTTCACAGAGATGCCGACGGCGCCTGGCGCCCAGCGCGGAAGTTCCATTTGGGCCTCGATTGCGAGGATGGGCGCAAACAGCCGCTTGAAGTCTTCCCCGGACATGTGTTCGAGCGCATCGATCTCGCCCTGGAGCTGGCGCCGTTCGGCGGGGAAGAGAAGAGCCCACTGAGACAGTTGATCGCTGAACGCCGGAGCGAAAGTTCGCGGCAGGCGGAGAATCAGATCGCTGGCGACGGAAGGGGGTGTTTCAGCCATGGAGCTCGGGCAGAACGCTGCCGTCCGATTTATCGCACCGAATGCCCAGCCAGCTTCCCACCGAGGGCGCCAGGTCGACCTGCCGGATCACGCGCTGGACCACCTGCGGCTTTTGCACGCCGGCTCCGAGCACCATCGTCCAGGCCATGCGGCAGCACTCGGTGTCGGTGCGGTGGTTGAAGAAGCCGTTCGAGCCGGAGCCGTCGGGATCGCGGCCGAACTCGTTCAGGATGACCAGCGTGGTGTTGGGCGCAAGGTCCGGACTGGAGCCTATGAACTGCCAGAGCCGGTAACAGAGAGCGTCGGACCGGAGAATGCCTCCGAGGTGGAGCGAATAAGCGCCCGAGTGCGCCACCTCGACGTCGGAGAAATTGATCATCAGCAGCGCGGGCGCAATCCGCGCGAGCACTTCGCGCGCGACCAGAAACGTCAATTCGTCGCCGCTCACCGGCGCGCCTGGGCCGTGGATAAACTCGGTCAGCGCATCGAGGAAGACCTGTTTGACGGCCGGATCCTGAAATGCGGAAACGGAAGGCACGCCCCAGCCAATGCGTTCGTAGTCGGTCTCGAGCACCGCGGTCATTTCCTCTAGGAGTTGCTCCCGCTCGAGTTGCTTGCGGGTGCTCTGGCCCATAATGATGCGCTCGACGGCTTCGATCATGAGCTGCTTGGAGAGGATCACGTTCACGCCGGGGCTGATGTTGGCCGTGAGCTGTTTGTTGCTGGTAACCACCCAGGTTTGATCCGCACCGGTGTGGCGCTGCCGTTGCAGATAGTGGAACAAGGTCGGATTGGACGGCTTCTCGGAGCCCCAATCGTCCACGTGCTGCCAGACACCGGTGAGGATGCTGGAGATCGTGTTGAAGTGCGAGGTGACGCCCTCGTTGGCCGTGAACGGATAAAACAGCGAGCGCGGCAGCAGGTCGTTGGCCAAATGAGGAATATGCACCAACCCCTGCTGGGAAAAGCTTTCCTGGCGCCGGATGCCGCCAATGGTCACCAGCACGACCCTGCGCGCGGGCGGGGGTCCGGTTGAGGCCGATGCCGTGCGGTGCGCCACCGCGGCCGGAATCAGGCCGAGAATTCGCCGCCGGGATAAACGCACGTCGCACCGCCTCTCGGGATCAGTGTATATGACCCACGGAAAAGGGTCCGTTTTGCAACTCGCCCCCGATGCGTTTCGACACGGCATTCGCGGCGGGAACCTGCGGCAGACGCCGCCGCGATGGGTGGATCGTGGCGAGTTCGGAGACGTCGATCGTCAGCAGCGCGGGCGCGAGCGCGCGGCCGGCAACGCCCATTCGCCCTTCGCGGGAGCGCCGGGACGGGATCCCGCTCACGCCCGGGTTGACGTTCGCCGTGAGCTGCGTGTTGGCGGTAACCATGCAAGTTTGATCCGCTCCGGTGTGGCGGCGCCGGATGAGGCGAATGGTCACCAGATGGTCAGTGCGTGTGCGTATCCTTTCGAGCGATACCGGAAAAAAGTGTAGTTCGTGACACGCGCGTGGCCGGCCATCGCGTTGAACCTCCGTCGACGGTTCATCTACCGTCTTCTCCCCTCGGATGGCTCGCTCGCAAATGACGTAAGTGATTCGCCTGCGCTTCTTACTGCACCTATCGTTCCCGGATACCTCATTCCGGTTTCTGCCCCGAAAATGTAATTGGGGATAAGCCTGTTCTCACCAATGAGTTGTAGACTTGCCACCGCGCCATAGGTCTGCCATAGTAGAGGCCATGCGCTGCGCGCCAGCCGACGCCTCCTCTGCCATGCCCGATTTCATTGGACTCCATGGAACTTCGAACCGATTCGGCTCCTGGGGCGGGACTTCATCCGTTTGGACATTCCGGCATCTCCGGGGCTGCCTGAGGCGGATGCGCGGGGCGGCGCGAACTCGCGGAGACCGCGCCGGCGCGCAAGCCCAAGCGTCCAACGAGTCTCAAGCGCCATTACACTTTTCGGACAACAGCCCAATAGGGAGCTTATGTTAATCCTTTCCGCCGTCCTCGCGATCTTCGTCTACGGCATGATCGCGGCCACGCTGGGCACCATCCTGCCGGATTTTTCCTCGCGCTTCCACCTGACGCCGAAGCAGAACGGCACGATCGCGCTGACGCAGGCGCTGGGGCTGGTGATCGCTTCGATTTCGGTGGGGCCGCTCGTCGACAGCCAGGGAGTGAAAACCGGGCTCTTGCTCGGCCTTGCGATCATCTGCATCGCGCTGTTCCTGTTGCCGCGCTCGACCGGGTTCGGCCAGGTGGCGGCGTATCTGTTCCTGCTGGGGCTGGGCGGCGGGATCATCGTGACGGCGGCGAACGACTTGGGCAACGCAATCGGCGGGGGCCATAGCGGAACGGCGCTAAACCTGCTCAACCTGTTCTTCGGCCTTGGGGGTCTGGCGACGCCGTTTATCTCGGCGAATCTGCTCAAGCGCGACTCGACGCGGCTTTGTTACCTGATGGCCGCGTTTTCGGCCATGACGTTAGGCGTCAACGCCGCGACCGTCATGCCGGGACCTTCGGGCGGCCAGAGCTTCCAACTCGTCGGGGTGGGCGAACTGCTGGGCCACCCGTCTCTGTGGCTGCTGTCGCTGTTCCTGTTCCTCTATGTCGCTTCCGAGGTGGGCGTGTGGAACTGGCTGGTGCAGCACCTCATCGCGCAGGGCATACCCGAGTCGCGCGCGCTGAACATTCTTTCGCTCGGCTTCGCGCTGGGGCTGCTGGTTGGGCGCGTGGCCGTTTCGCCGATTCTGATTTCGATCTCGGGCCTCACGGTGACGCTGGTCTCGGCCGTGTTGATGCTCGTCACGACGTATCTCATGTTGCAGACGCGCGGCGCGGCGATGGCCTGGCTGCTGGTGTTTCTCGCCGGCGTCTCGATGGCGCCTGTGTTCCCGACGACGCTCGCGATCACGGGCGGCGAGTTCCCGCACTTGACAGGCACGGCGCTGGGCATTGTGATTACCTTCGGCTGGGTCGGCCTGGCGGTGAGTTCGCGCATCATCGGCTCGGTGGCGGGCGGGGATCCGGCGCGTCTGAAGAAGGCGCTGCTGCTGCTGCCCGGCATGGCCGCGGCGATGATCGTCGTCAACCTTGCACTACATGCCGTGATCGCGGCCAAGTAAGCTACTGGTTGTGCGTGAGACGGTCGTAGACGAAGCCCGCCGCGCCGCCCGATATTGCGCCGATCCCGGCCCCCCTGCCGCCTCCGGCCAACGCTCCGATGGCCGCGCCGCCGGCCGCGCTGCCCGCAACAATTTCAACCGATTTTGTTGTGGAGCGCCCGCGCCGCGCCGGCGCGGAGTTGCCCGTGTAGCCTCCCGTCGAAGCAGGCGCGCTTTGCGCGGGCGCGGATTCCGGTTGTCCATAGGCGTCATACGGGCCGCCATCGGGGCTCTCGGTCGGGGCCGCATTCGACGGCCCGGCATTCGCGGGCATCTGCCCGTCGCTTGCGTTGGCGTCCGAGGGCGGCTGGTTCGCGGACTGATCGCCGGCATCGGGCGCCTCGGACACGCCGACCGGCTGCCAGTCGCCGATGTAGCCGCTCTGCGGCGGCGGCGGAGTTAACGGAGCCGATGCTTCGGTTGGCTCGGCCATCGCAGCCGCGGTTGCCGCCGCCGCGGCGTTGCCGGGCGGCGAAGAACTATGACGCGTCCAGCCGGCCACCGCCACGCCGCCAAGCAGCAGGATCACCGCTGTCACGGCGAGCGCTTTTCCATTGATCGTGATGGTCATGATTGGAGGTCCTCCGAGGCCCTTCTTCTTCGGGGGCACGTTCCGTTCCAAAGTTGGGCGGTGGCCCTTCACCTGCACGCTTAATGGCGCTATGTATGATAGTGCGACGTACCCCGCGATGGATATTGTAGAACTTACCGGGTTTCGAGCCGGACTGCGAAAAAACATCAAGCTGATTGCCGGCGCGGCGATTGCCTTTCTGGCGATCGGCGTGGCGATCTGGTTCGTGATGCGCCCGCCGGACGCTCTGTTCCCGGTGAACGTCAACGGCCGCTTCGGCTTCATCGACAGTTCGGGGCGAATGGCGGTGGCGGCGCAGTTCGATCAGGCGCAGCGCTCTTCCGAGGGGCTGGCGGCGGTGTCGGTGCAAGGGCGCTGGGGGTATGTGGACTCGTCGGGGCGCATCAAGATTCAGCCGCAGTACGATCTGGCGGATCCGTTTTCCGAAGGACTCGCTCTGGTCGGCGTCGGACCGAAACTGGGCTACATCGGCAAGGACGCCCATTTCGCGATCCCGCCGGACTATGACGCGGCCGGGCCGTTCGGCAATGGCCTCGCGCCGGTCCAGGTGGCCGGGCGCTGGGGCTACATCGACCGCTCGGGGAAGCTGCGCATCGATCCGCAGTTCGACGATGCCGGGGCGTTCTCCGACGGCCTCGCCCCGGTGCGCTTCGGCGCGCGGTTCGGCTACATCGACAAGACCGGAAAGCTGGCGATCAACCCGCGCTTCGTCACCGCCGGGCGGTTCTCGGAGGGTCTTGCCGCGATGCGTGAGGATGGCCAGTTCGGCTACATCGACAAGTCCGGCAAAGTCGCGATCCCGGCGCAATTCGATTCGGCGGGCGACTTCTCCGGGGGGCTGGCGCTGGTGGCGATCGGAACTCGCTTCGGATACATCGACTCGAAGGGACGGTTCGTCATCAATCCCAGGTTCGACCGGGCCGGCACGTTCCACTCGGGTCTCGCCTCGGTGTGGATCGGGAACCACCAGCTCTACATCAACCCCTCGGGAATGTACGTATGGAAGTCGGCGAACTGATGCGCGGATTGCTTCTTGTAGCGATGTTCGCCGGCGCGGCGCGGCCTGAGATGCCGGAGCAGATGCTCGCCGCGCACAATGCGGTGCGCGCGAAGTTGGGCGTCGAGCCGCTGGCTTGGTCGGCGCCGCTGGCCGCTTACGCGCAACAGTGGGCGGACCATCTTGTTTCGACGCACGGGTTCCAGCACCGGGCGAACGCGCGTTACGGAGAAAACCTGTACGCGGTCGAAGGGGACGGGGCGGCGGCGCGGCCCGATGACGTGGTGCGGGCGTGGGCCGGCGAAGCGCGGCGCTACGATTACCGCGCGAACTCCTGCCGCGACGTCTGCGGCCATTACACGCAGGTCGTGTGGCGCGCGACGCGGGAGGTCGGTTGTGGCGTGGCGCGTTCGAGCGGGTACGAAGTGTGGGTTTGCAATTACAGCCCGCCGGGCAACGTCATCGGCCAGCGTCCGTATTGATCCCGGGCCGCGCCTCGTAGAACGCGAGCGTGTTGCTTCCCTGCCGCAGAACGCGCGTGCGGAGCAACGAGCCATAACGCCCGGCGAGCTCGAGCCTGGCATCCGATTGCGCGATGACGAGGCCGCAGCCCAGTTCGCCGAGTAACAAGATCGACGCGCCGTATTCGCTCTCGAGCGCGTAAGGAGGGTCGACGAACGCGATCGCGCCACGGAGGCGGGCGGCGCCGAGACGAGCGAGAGCCGTAAGCGCGGGCGCCCGGAGAAGCGTGGCTCGGCTCGAGATGCCGAGTGAAGCGAGGTTTTCACTCAGCAGACCGGCGGCCTTCGGGCTGCGATCGATGAAAATCGCGCCTGACGCGCCACGGCTCAGCGCTTCGATGCCTACCGCGCCGCTGCCGGCATAGGCGTCGACGAACAGCGAGCCTTCGATGCGCGGGGCGAGAACATTGAACAGCGTTTCGCGCAAACGATCCGGCGTCGGCCGCACGGACAGGCCCGCCAGCGTCTTCAAACGCCGGCTCCGGAACTCGCCTCCAATGACGCGCATGGCCCCGCCGCTAACCCAATACTGTATCCTGACCGCGGGCGTCGGAAGCCCGCGATGCCGGCTTTGAGGCCATCTGAATTGAGTTCACCAGTGTTCGGATCAGACGGTCGAATCCGGAGTGGCTGCCGATCCGGTATCCAACGAGGCGGCTCCTCTTCATGACGGCCAGCGCGCGATAATCGAGCCCTATCCGAGCCGAATACATGTCCTTCTCGCCCTCCAGTTTCTTGAATTGCAAGCCTGGGTTGGCCGGATTGCTCTCGAACGGACGATAGGCGCGCTTGGCGTCCCGTTGAACGTCCAAGGGAAGATCGGAAAACAAACGCCGGAACCGCCCGACGGGTCGCATCGCGTTTCTCGGCAAAACGCTTCTTCCAGGCATCCTCGTCGGCCAGCGACGCCAGGATTTGGGCTGCAATCGCATCCTTCTCATCCTGGCTCAGGGTCACGGCTTTCTCCAGTGCCTTCTCCCACGGTTTCGCCATCGTTCAGCCCCATCAATGCGCGCCGTCGGTCGCCATCCCACGCCCCATCGGCAGCCTGCACCCTGCAGTGTTTCCAGAGAGCGGTTTGCCGAAGTTGCGGCGAGGTGGAACTCCGTAGCCGGTCACAAGCGCGCTTGCCGGGAGTAATCCGGACGAATCGCGCGGAACGACCCGAAAAATCAGGAGTTCCGACTTTTTTGAAGGTCACAATGGCGGAATGGGGGTTGCACGTCAAAGCGGCATGGATCATGAAAATGCGCAAGGTGTCTAACTCGTATTCAATGTCAGCACCTGTTCGCGTCTGCATCCCCCGAGATTCCCAATCCCCTTACTCATTCATCACTTACAGGATTGTCAACCCCCTGGTTGTTACGCTCGGGCTGAAAAGATTCGGGCGGTATGGGGACCGCTTCTGCTAGACTATCTCGCGGACGGATCACCGCGGGGCACCACGCCTGATGAACGAACGGGGAATGAGATCAGGCTCGAAGGGTTCGATCGACTATCCATCCGAGCACGGCACTTTTCATGAGGGAATGAGAGCTTAATACCTGGATCCGGCGTGAAGAGCAGGATTTCAGGGCTGGATGGGTCTGAGCCTG
>VFSW01001385.1_pt1 | contig 36990 bp, 47 predicted proteins | sample 5358111 | NCBI WGS metagenome assembly VFSW01 (sample SAMN11554181, study PRJNA540505) | mine drainage metagenome | isolation source: sediment from site ElyBrook_90M | place: USA: Ely Copper Mine, Vershire, VT | collected 2017 | reverse complement strand
GGCCTCTTCCCCGCCCTCCGCATCCTCCCGTCGCTTGAAATCCGTGGTCTTGATCAGCTCGTCGATCACGCGCAGCACCCGCCCGGCGCGGCAGTGCGGCGCATGCGTGGCCACATCCACAAACTGGAGGCACTCCCTGCAGCGCTTGCGGATCACCTGGCCGGGCAGCGGCGCGGTCAGGTAGACGCCATCCTCAGCGAGATCGCGGGCGGCGAAGACGAGCTGGCCCAGCAGCCGATCGCGCTCCCTGGTCCGGAGGTCCTCCTGGGCCGCGAAGCCGGTGGCCGGCGCGGCGGCATCCGCGGGCACATTGCCGGCGCCAGGCACGTCGATTCCGGGCAGGTCAGTTCCGGGCACATTAAGGCCGGGGCGCCAGGCGTGACGCTCCCAGTCGGTGCAAAGCAAGTTGTCGTCGTGGTTTCGGCTGGCCTCCGGCACGCGCGCCGGCGCAGTTTGTTCTGAGAGAGGGGGGCGATTCATGAGCATATCTCCTGCTCGCAGCCGGGAGAGCTCGAAACCGGGGCTTGACTTACCCCGCCTCAAACGCGACGCACACCATGTCGGGTGTGCATCTTGCCGGCTGGTACAATCAGTTGTGGCCTCTCTCACGCTGTGCGCGGGCCTGTAGCTCAACGGTTAGAGCAGGGGACTCATAATCATCTGCTCCAACCCCCCAGCACCCTGCGCCAAGCTTGACTCCGCACTGGAGAGAAGCGGTTATTCCGGGAAACTTGTTACATGTCACTCAGGACTGCCAATGTGTTAGTGGAGCAACCCTACCACGGAGCAACACATCTAAGGTGTGGAAAAGCTGGCAGGAATCTAAAAAGTTAAGATAACCTCGAAAACTTTAGTAACCCGCAAGCTGCCTGCGCACCCCCGCCTCCGCCATGCGCGTGGCCGCCGTGTGCCGCCAGCCGTTCAGTTGAAACCACCCCAGCCCCGCCGCCTGCCTCACCTCGTCGAACTGCTTGCGGATTCCCGTCTCCGACATCGGCAGCGAGCCGTCGAAGTGGTTGCGCACCACGCGGAACGGAAACAGGTACTTCTCCGGGCCCGCGCCGCCCAGCCGCACAGCACGCTCCATCAGCCGCTCCAGCGCCCAGATGCACCCCGGATCGGTCAGCGCGATCTCCCGGCGTCGAAACTTGTTCTTGCCCGCCTTGCGGTTCACCGCCAGAATCCCGAAGCCCAGGTTGATATCGCCCAGCCGGATCGCCCGCAGCTCGTCGGTCGAGAACGCCGTGTGCAAAGCCAGCAGCGAATACCAGTAGACAATCTCCCAATCCGGCCGGCTCCGGGCCACTTCGAGAAGGCGATCCTGCTCCTCCGGCGAAAGCGCCCGCGGAATCTCGCTCTCCTCCACCTGGAATCGCTCGTAAAATCGCTCCAGCTCCGGCGTCCAGGCCCCGGCCAGCTTCATCACCCGCTCCACCAGGCCCAGCTCGCCATTGATCTTGGCCGCGCCGGCGCGGTGCGCCCAGAGCGTCCGCGCCAGCGCGTAGCCTCCGCCATGCTTCTCCGCCCAGGCCTGCGCCGCGGCCAGGTCGGCAAACGGCCCCCGCGCCGCCGTTCCCCGCAGGCAGCGCCACGCGTCGCGCGGATCCTCGGGATTGAGCGAGCGCAGCCGCTGGTACTCCCTGAAGTTGCCAAGGTGGACCTCGCCCACAGCGAGCCGCCCAAAGAACAGGTCCAGCGCCGAGGCCTTGCGCTCGTAATCCTTGAGGGTGTTGCGGGAGCGGTAGCGCGCCCGCGCATACGGCACCGGCGCGGTGAGCGAGCCGATCAGGTTGCGGAGCGCCTCGTGGAACGGCATCGCAGCGGAAATAGGGTACATCGTGGCCCGTCTAGCGGCGTCGCAGGCCGGGCAGTCGCGATGCCCCAGGGTGTGCTGCAGTGCTGCATTCAGTGTTTCGATCATACGCGCCGCCGAAATCCCCCGTGCCCCGCTTATTGTGCTTTAGATATCTTTTCGCTGCAACAAAGAAATCCAAGAGATATCCACATCGCGGGATACGATACCTTATGTCACTCAAGAAACATGTACTTGTTCTCCGTCTGAGTCCGGCGCAGAACCGCACGGTTGAGCGACTGACCCAGAAGTTGCAGATCAATAAAACCAGCGTGATCAGGCTCGCCATCACCCGGCTGGCCGAGGCCGAGGGGCTGATGCCTCCCCTCAAGTGCTGAATGCGTGCGGAGGCCAGGGTCTGCCCCAGCCTCCGCACGCTGCTCTGGCGCGATTCTCCGCGACCTCCTCTCACTCAAACAAAGTGGCCGCCGCACTGGGCCGAACATTGCCGAGGACGAGGATGGTGTTTTTCTTGCCGCCTTCCCCCTCCGTCACCACAAACTTTCTGCGCCCGCTCGGAGCCCAAATAAACGAGCGCCCGCGCCCGCGCTGCACCGCCGCGCCTTCCTCGTCCTGGCCGACCAGGTTCCACAGCAGGTCGATCTGCCCCACGGTCAGAAAGCGCATATTGCTGGCCACGCCCTGCTGCGGCCGCGAGAAGAGCTGGTCGATAAACCCGTGCGCGGTCATGGCTTCCCCTCCTCAACTTCGGCGTCAGCCCTCAATACTCGATCTCGGCGTCGCGCGGGTCCATCGGCCTAGGCCGTCACTTCCAGTTGGTTGTCTCCGGCCAGAACCGCCGCGGCGATCGCTTCGCGCGCGTCCTTCGCCATCACAATGCAGCCCTCGGACGCGGTGTGGTTCATCTGCTCGTTGTCGCCGTGGATCAGAAAGTCGCCGCGGCCGAACATCTCGTTCGTGGGCGCCGGCGTCAGCCGCATCGCTATCGGCCCCACCTTGGCGTCGTCGTGCGGCGGCTCAATCGTGTATTTGCCCCGGGGCAGTGGCCCCACTCCGGGCTCGCTCTGCGCGGCCGGGTTGTTCAGCCCGTGGCCCCTGCCGCTGTATCCCTGCGCTCCAAACTCAGCGCCGGTCAGTTGACCCGTTCTCTGGCTGTAGCTAAAGTTCCCCATTCGATCCTCCCCACGTTGAAGCGAACCTTGTACGCCACGGGAGCCGCCGCGTCATGGCGTGAACACCAGCGACGCCGAGCAATCCGCCAGCACTTCGCTGGCCTGCGTCGTCACCCTTATTTGCAGCACGTCTCCCCCGGAGGCCGCGTAGGAGTCGGTCGTATCGGCCACAATCGTGTTGGCCGCGGTGGTGCCGTAGGTCACAGTCAGGGCCGTCGCCGTGAATGCCCCGGTCCCGGCAGCGGCCTTGTAAAGCGTGAACACGCCGCTCGATGAGTTGACGCCAGTATGAGCACACCTCACCTGCAGCCTGCTCACGCTCGTCGCTGCGCTCACAAAATAACCGCTCGCCGAAATACCCGCAGCAAAGCCGTTATTTCCGGCGCCGAAACCCGTCATAGTTAGGGTCGCGGATGAGATTGCCGTGCCCGTTGCGTAGGTTGAGACCGCATGCGACGGACTTACCCAAAGTGGGGTGAGGCCGGAACCTTGCGATTGAGGAACCTGGCCCGCTGTTCCGTATCCGCTGGTGTTCAGATAGAGAGGGATGCCGGCTCCGAGTATGAAGGGGTTTCCGGGAGCGATGGCGACCCCCGCGCCGCTGCTGGCGCCCAGGGTGATCGCTCCGTTTGGCGCCACGTCGAGAGCAGTTGAGCCCGCTAAAGTGCTTACGATTGTGAGCGCGCCCGCCGCGTACGTCACCCCTCCGGTACAGGAAGTGATGCCGCTGATGGATGTCGGGGGCGCTGTAGCCCCGCTTCCACCTCCTGTAATGGTGATGACGGGGAGCGGCGTCCCTCCTGAGACGATGAAGGTCCCGCTTGCGGTCGAGGAGTTATTGAAGGTCCCCACCGTGCAGACTCCCGACCCGGTAAACGGGGTGCCCCCGCTTATGTAGGTGGCAGTCCCCACTGCGCCGTTGCCGGAACCGGCTGCGGCGTCGTAAATGCTGAGGTGCCCCGCGCCGTTGGTTCCCTCGGCGAAGAGAATGCCGGATGGGGCGACAAAGTCAAGGACCGCGCCTAGCCCCCCCACGACATCGGTCAGGTTGACGAGAGCGGCCGCTCTCTGGCCGGCATTGGTCACCGTAAGCGGGGACCGAACCCCGCTCGGGAAGTTGGCTCCGTTGGTCGACGATGTAAGTAAAGCGCCCCCAGGGGCCACGGCCGTAACGCTGCTGACAGTGTAAGTCGCGTACAGGCCCACGCCGGTTGAGGGGGACACGGCCGAGCAGAGGACGTTTGTGCCGGCCCCGTAATTAGAGCCCGGTTCTGTGACAGCCAGGGCCGAAGGCACGCCTCCTGACGCTGTGATGGTCAGCACGGCCCCGGCGCCGATACCGCCCCCGGCGCCTCCTGCTCCATAGACAGTACAGGTGTCGCCTGTGGTCCATCCGGTAGGCGTCCCCGTTCCCACCGTGGCCGTCGCTATCCCGCCGCCGCTATATCCGCGCAGGTTCACGGTTGGGGCGTCGGTGCCCATCGCCAGCAGATAAGTGATCGGGTTCGTTCCATTTTTGGCGTGAATGCCGCTGAAAGAGTAGTGCGTGAATCCGGACTGCGGAAACGTGAAGGCGCCCGTAGCGTAGTTGCCTGTGTTGTTAGCGTCGCTCTCGACGTTGGACAGGCTGAGAGTTCCGCTGTTTTCGGCCGTCGTTGCGCTCACGGCGAAACGCGAGAAACCGCTCAGTTTAAGGTCGCAAAGAGTTATATCGGCTGTTCCTAGCAGCGTGACCCCGTCGAACGGGTGACCTGAACCTGCGCCGGAGAACTGGCTGGCGCAAACCGACACATCGCTCGTTTGGCCGGGCTCGGTAGAGTTCCCGATTACTACCCCTGCGCCGTAGCTGTTGATGGCGCTGATTCCGGTCACGGTGACGCCGGTTGTAGTGCCTGAAGATGCCGTCTGCGCGCCTACTGTAACCGCGGCGCCTCCGGCGCCCTGTGACAAGTCCGACCCGTCGATAGTGGTCGGTCCAATGGTGATATTGCTTGTGGAGGCGAAGGCATCACTAAAGCCGCCGTCGACCAGGATGGCGCTTGCCTGGGTGTTCGACAGGCTCCCCCCCTCCCAGTCGATATCGTAGCCGCCCTCAATCTCAAAGCCGCGCTCCGCGCCGGTGTCTCCGATGTTTCCGACATACGTCATGTGATGAGTTGGGCACGCGTCCGTAAGGGCAGAGTTGTTGCTCCACATGTCGTCGCCGGAGTTGTACACTCGGGTGCCGATGGTCGCCACGTTGTAGGCGCAGCCGCCCGAATAGTACCCATCTGCGTTGACGTTCTTTACCGTGCCGCCGAGCACCGTGCCGTCATGGCATCCCAGGCACTGGTAGCCACCGCCGCCGCTGGCCACCGTAATGTTCACGGCGATCGGGGTGCCCGTGGCCGGAGAGATCGCCGTGCAGGATGCAGCGGTCGGAGTCGAGTAGGCGTAAAAGCCGTTGCCGGCCGCCGAGATCGCCACGGCGGTGGGGGCGCCGCCGCTCGCCGTGACAGCCAATATCGCTCCCACTCCTCCGCTGACCGCGCAGGTATCGCCCGTGTTGTTCCAGCCGGAGGGCGAGCCGCCTCCAAGCGCCGCCGTCGCCAGTCCGTTGGTCGCGCCGCCGTCTATGGTCACGTTTTCGATAACGAAGTTCGAGCCGTAATTGAGCACGCCTGAGCCCAGGCCGCCGATACGTCCTCCAGTCCAGGTTGAGAGGATGCTCAGGTTGTGCAGCTCCGCGCCGCTTCCCTGCATGAAAACGGCCGCATTCGGGCGCGTGTTCGATACCGTCCCGCTCGTGCCTGCCCCTGCGCCGCCGCCGGTGCAGGTAAAGTTCATCGTGGTGCTGCCGCCGGCGTAGACAATGTTGCTCGCCCACTGCGGCCCGTTCGGGTTGCAGCTTCCGGCGTAGCCTGCGATCCCCGCCAGCGTAATGTTGTAGCCGAGGGTTTCGAATGCCCCGCCGAAGATCTGCGGCGTCGGCCCCGGGACCGTGATCGTGTAAACGCCTCCGCTCGTCGCCGTCCACGCGCTCAGGTTGTAGGTCGCGATGAAAGCGGTTGACTTGAGCACTGTGGCCGCGCCGGCGCCAAAAACAGGCACGCCGGTGTCGTAGATCACGTTGTTAAAGGAGTAAACGCCGGGGTCGATGTAGAGGCTGTATCCGTTGGCCTGGGCGTCTGCCAGCGCCACGTTGAATCCCGCGGTGCTGTCGGTCGAAGCGTTGGGGTAGATGCCGGCGTACGCCGCCGTGTGGATGACATTGTTGACCATCGGCCCGCTCAGCGCGCCCGTGAAGGACGGGTCGTTGACCGGGAGGTAAGCTCCGCTCCCGCACGGCGCGTAGCTGCCGTTCGTCAGCCAGCAGTCCGCTCCGGATCCGCCGTCGGCCCCCTGCAGGCCCGCCGCCGTCAATGCTCCGGGAAACATCGGGCTCGTGAGCCCTCCCAGCGATCCATCCGCCGCCATCGCCACATGCGCGCTTCCGCTCGCCCAGCTCGTCGCCCGCACCCGCAGGTAGGTCGCGCCGGTCGTCGCGGCGGTCCACGTCCCGTTCGCCGTCGTGGTCCCCAGCGTCGTCCAGGTAATGGCGCTCAGGTTGGTGTAGTTGGCGTTGGGCGCGCTGGTCGTCGCTGTCTCGAGGGTTCCGCTCCATGTCCCCGTCACCGTCACCACCACCCACGGCGTCGCCGGCGGCACTTGGTAGTAGACGCAGTTCGCGCTTCCGCAGGGCGTCCCCAGGGTCGTAATATTGCCCATGGTCGTCGTGTTCTGCGCCGGCGCCAGCGTAGCCAGGGCGCACAACAGCGCCAGAAAAATAAGCTTTCTCATCGGGTCCTCCCCGGGACTGTTTGACATTTGCTTTCGTTTGTATGACAATTCAACGCATGGAAAAACAGCCCACCACCGCCGTCTCGGTCCGCATCGCCGATGCTCACCTGGCCGCGCTCGCCAGCGTCGCCAAAAAACTCGGCCTGCGCCGCTCCTCCGCCATCCAGCTCGCCATCTCCCAGTTCATCGCCAGGAAAGGAAACTGACTCCCATGGCCACCAACCGCACCCGCCGCGACTGCCAGGTCCCCTGCCCCATCTGCCTCGCCCGCCCCGGCTCCCCCTGCAAGGGCAAGCTCGGCGAACGCCTCCAGGGCGTCCACTTCCAGCGCGCCACCGCCCTCCGCGCTTCCTACTCCGCCGCCCTCAAAGCCCTCTACGCCCAGCTGGCGCCCCAGCCGCCGCCGCGCGCTATCCTTCAGTTGCGCCCAGGAGGTCATCCAATGAAAGCTGCGATACTCTGGGGGTGCTTGCTGATACTGGCCTGCTGCCCCGTTTACTCCCACGCCAAGGACAAGCACCCACTTCAAACCGCCTCCGTGCTTTCGCAGCAAGTAAACCCGGACCAGGTGGACAGTGGCCTGATGACAAACACGCCGCTTGTTCGCTACTCCAGCCTGGTGGAAATCGAGACCGCGCAGGAACGCATGACATGGTCAGAGGTTTCCACCTATAAATTCGGGACGACGTCGACAGATGTCAGGTTCCCGATCCCTCTTCCGGTGAACGGGACGATCCAGTTTTACCGCGACGGAAACTTCTGCATCGTCAGGGACGAGGGCGGCAAGAAACACAAGTTCTTGATCGTGCATCTCGAAGCCAAAACTAAATAAGGAGCGCCTCAATGATCTTCTTTCTCACCTTGATCGGAGCCCTCCTCGGCTACGGAATCGCTAGCTCCCAGCACGAACAGCACACCAAGGCCGTCAGGCGGATCAACGAGAGCTGCGGGGATCAAAAGCCGCCTTTGCCCGGAGATAATCGTCGGAGTAGAAGTTAGGCTGCCCCAGCGGCCCGGTGTGCGGGTCGGCCGACCAAACCGCCGCGCTCCCCGCAGCCGCCGGAAGCGCGCTTGCGCGCCCGGTATCTCCAATCGGCGCAAATCCTCTTCCGCGCATCAGCCAGTCCACAAATCCGGGATTATTCATCAGCTTGCCAAGCCCGTACTGCACGCCATGGTAGGCCGCGTTTCCGGCCATCTCGTGCAGGCTCGGCACCGATCTCAACGCCTCGGCGCCCTCCGCGATCCCCTGGCCCAGCCGCGCGGAGCCGCTGGGGTTGGCGTCCTCCTGCAGCACCGTCCCCGCGTTGCCGATGTCGTTGAGCTGTGAGATCTGCTCCGGCGTGAACAGCGCGTCGCGGTAAGCCTGAGGAAGCTTGTTCCACTGTCCCTGAAACGTCTTGAAGTTGTAGCCGCCGTCCTTGGTCGTCTTCAGCAGGTTCTCAGCCACCCCGCGCTGGATCGGGCCGATACCCTCCGGGCCCAGCGCCGCCTGCAGCGCCTTTGCCATCTCCGGCGTCTGCTGGATGCCTTTCACCAGCGTCGACGGCGACGGCGTGCGGACCGCTTGATAAAACGGGTGCGACGGGTTATCGTACGTTCCCTTCATGTCTGCCCAGGCTTGGTTCGCGTCGCGGAAGATCTGTGTGCCCTGCTCGTTTAGGCCCGTTGCGCCAGTCGTCATGGTATGGTCCGCTGCGTTAGCCAGCTGCTGCAGCCATCCGCCGGCCTGGTTCTTCACGATGTCTGGGTTGCTGCGCACCAGCTCCAGCAGATCGGAGCGCAGTTGGTGCACCTCAGGGAAGCCCATGGGCCGCGATTGAAACGGCGGCGTGGCGTCAGCGCCAGCCAGGTCCTTCACAATCTTCCATGCGTTCCCAGGCACCAGCGCGGGGTGCTGCGCGTAGTAGTCCGCGTTCGCGTCGTAGATGTTCTTCGCCGTCTGCTGCAGCGTAACCCCTGACATCTTGCGGTTACCCACCGCGCGGTCGAGCGTCGAGAATCCCTCCGCCGCGTCGTTCTGCAGCTTCGTCTGCGCGTCGCGCAGCCCCTGCTGCACCGCCGCGCCGCCCGCTTCCGGGGCCTTTTCTGACATGCTGTCCAGCACGTCTTTCGCGTAGCCGTTCAACGCCGTCAGGTTCTGCTGTCGCGCGTCGGCGTAGGAAGGGGCAGCCGTCAGGCTGTTCTGGTTCACCTTTTCGACCATGTTCAGCGGGCGCGAGTTCGTCGCCTCAGCCGCGTTCGGCTGCAGCCCCATGGCCCTCATCGACTCGTACCGCACAGCCGGCGTCAGGTCGGTCCCCGGCATCGGCGCGTTCACGTCCCCGGTCAGGAATCCCTTCCCGGCGGCGCCTGCGGCCGCCAGGGCAGGCTTAGCTGCCGACGCCGCCGCGCCCATCACCCTGCCGCCCTCCAGAGTCCCCAGCACTTGCCCTGCCAGGTTTTCGAGCGCCAGCGCGTTGCCGCCCTGCTGCTTGTCCTGGGCGTACTGCTGCGCCACCGGCACAATCACGTCCTGCGCCACTCCGGCAGGCCCGTAGATCGCGGCATCCCCTGCCGTCTTCGCCATCCCCTCGATGGTGTCGATCGGGTGCGCCAGCGGCTGCGCCATCGTCTTGATCGCCTGGCCGCCCACCTGCAGCGCGCCGCCTCCCACGCCCTGCTCCTGGCGTCCGGAGCCCACCGGGTTGGTCAGCGCGTTCCAGAATCCGGAGCCCACCGGGTTGGTCAGCGCGTTCCAGAACGTAGGCCGCTGCGGGTCCGCCGCGGCGTCCTTGGCAAAGCGCGCCTGCTCGCCCGGCGTCGCAAAGCTCGCCCCCTGCAGCCCCTGCGTGAACACCGGCACATTCGAGTAGGGAACGGCCAGCGTCTGGCCGTCCCCGGTGGTGATCTTGTACGTGCCTTCGCCCTTCGGGTTCGCCGTCAGCGTGGAGAAGTCGTGCTGCGGGGCGGCCAGCGGCTCGCCCGTGTTGGGATCGAGGTACACCTTCGCAGGCGCGGCGCTCGCGCCCTGCTGGCTCGGGATCGGGTTCCCGTTTGCGTCCAGATAGACCGGCATTATTGCGCCTCCCATCCCTGGCCGTCCCATTTGCCCGTTTTCCCGTTAGGGAACGTCTTGACGTCGCCGATCTTCGGGGCCGCGCCGGCCGCCGCCGCCGGCGCCGGCCCCTTGATCCGATTCTGCAGGTCCTGTATCTGCGTCTGGTAGGCCTGCGTCCGGTTGCCCATGTCCTGCTTCAGCGTGTTCAGGCTGGCCACCATGGCGCTCAGCGGCATGTTGCCGTCGATCACATCCTGCAGCTCATGCCGCGCGCTGTCGCTCAGCACCCCGCTCGCGTTCGAGCTGTTCAGCACCTTCGCCGCCTCCGTCTGCGCCGTGGCCAGCGCCGTCTTGAAGGCCGCCATATTGTCGGTGCCGATCATGGTCCCGTTGATCATCCGCACCGGCACGTTGGCAAAGCGCGCGCCCAGGTCCGGAATCTTCTGCGCCGTCGCCTGCAGCAGGTCCATGTTCTTTTCGGCCGTCTGCTCAAAAGCCTGCACCGTGCTGAATCCGGTCTGCAGCTTTTTCAGCGCGTCGGTATAGCTGCCCAGCACGGCTTTGTTGGCCGCGATGCCCGCGCCCCCGTTCTGCTGGTCCAGAGCCGCCGCCCGCGCAATAATGGCCCCGGTCGTCACCGGGCTGCGCGCCAGTCCCGCCGGCATCTGCCCGGTCTGCCGGTAGTTGTTCGCGGCCAGGTCCAGCGCATCCTGATTTTGCGCCCCGGCCAGCAGGTTGCTGTTAGTCATCATCGCCATGGGCGCGTGCTCCAGCGTCCACAGCTTGTAGTCGCTCGGGCCTTTGCCTGCGTTCTTCTTCAGCCAGTCAGCCTGCTGCATCAGCTCCGGCGTCACTCCCGGCGCGCCGCCGTTCTGCTGGTAGAACTGGCTCTCCGCCTGCGTCTGCCCCAGCTTGGCCTGCGAGGTCTGCAGGGCCACCTGCTTCTGCTGCCGCTGCATCGCGTCGTCGATGTACGCCCCGTGCATCGCCAGCATCGGCCCAAACTGCTGCAGCTGCTCTTTCGTCATCGGCTGCTGCGGGTTCAGCGGCATCTTCTGGTTGCCGGGAATGGCGTCGTACTGCTGCGCGATCGCCGGCCAGCTCTGCGCCAGTTGCTCGTCCGGCATGTTCATCACGTTGTTGTAGAGCTCCTGCGTCTGCTTGTGCGCGGCCGCGGCGTTGGCCAGTCCCTTCTCGTCGAGCGTCGCCAGCGCCGTCCGCTGGTCGATGTCGGCCTTCTTCATCTGCTGCCAGCCCTGCATCGAGATCGCGCCCTGGTTGGCCAGCGTGTCGGCAATGTCGCCGATAGTCTTGCCCTTGTTGTCCGGCTCCTGCATGGCCGCGCGGAAGGATTGCTGGTCCTTCATCTGCTGCTGCTCCTGCTGGAGCTGGAGCTGCGCGCCCTGCTGCTCGATCTGGCCCGTCTGCATCTGCTGCGCGCGGGCCTGCTGTTGCTGCTGCTGGCCCTGGATGCCCATCATCTGGCCGTACATCTCCAGCGGGCTCGCCGGCTGTGCAATCGGCGCGGTGTGCAGTGCGGGTAAAGGAATGGTCGCCATGAGGTCTATCTCCTACGAAACGTAGCCGTAATAGGGCTGTCCGCTGGGGTTCACGGCGTAGCCATTCGGGTTGAGGGGAGGCTTGCCGCCGTTGCCATTCATCATCTGGTTCAGCATGAACATCTGGCTCATGCTGTTCGCCGCCCCGCCGATGCCCTGCCCCCACGCGTTCGCGCTGCCCATGTAGCCGGAAGCAGTCGCTGCGGCCGCGTTCTGGTAGTCCTGCCCGATCTGCGAGCCGGTGCTGTTCAGCGTGTTCGCCACCTGGCCGGCCGATTGCACCCCCTGGTTGCCCAGCGTCTGCGCGCTGGTCTGGCCCATCCCGGCCACTGCCGCCAGCCGGTTGAACTGGTTGGCCTGGTTGTTGGCCCAGGTGTTGTAGTTGGTGTTATAGCTCTGCAGCGCCTGGTTGTACGTGTTGTTGTAGTTCGTGGTCGCCAGTCCCTGCCCAAACTGGTTCTCCGCGTTCAGCGTCCCGCCCGTCAGCAGCGAGCCGTTGGCGCTGGCGCCGGCTCCCACCGCCTTCTCGCCCTGGTTCAGCGCAAACTTGTAGCCGGGCGTCGCCTCGGCCTGCGCGGCCGTGGGGGCGGTAAACGTGCCGCCGGGGTAGTTCTCCATCAGCGATCCCATGCCGCCCAGATTGGTGTTCGCGGCGCCCGTCAGCGGAGTCACGCCCGGGAGGGTCACGCTGCCCTTTCCACCGGGGATGCTCAGCGTCTGTCCCGGCGTAGCTGGTCCGCCCCCCGGCGTCCCCCCCGGCGTAATTCCCAGCAGGTATCCCAGCGACGCCAGGCTGTTCGCGCCCGTCTTCAGCCACGGGGCCTCGTTGGCCTGGTTCTGCTGCTGCGTCTGCACCTCGTTGGCCAGGGATTCCTGCCCCAGCGTCCCCTGGATACCCGCCGCGTAGTCGGCCGCATTCGCCTGCGTCTTGGCCGCGTTCCCCGCCGCATTCGATTCGAGAGCCGCCGCGCCCAGCGAACCGCCCGCCGCCAGGCCGCCTCCAATCAGCATCGCCGTTCCCGTCGCTATGCCGCTCATGCCTTCACCCCTGTCACAATCACGATGTCGTCATTGTCTTGCCGGCGCGAAAGCAGCGCGTCGGCCTCGTCGGTGAACTCCCGCTCCGCCTCTTCCACCGTCTCCGCCAGCGATGGAAACACCATCGTGATCTCCGTCGGCTGGAACGTCACATAGATCTGCTTCCGCCCCGCGCTTGCGGGCATCGCCTGGTAGCCCTCGATCTTGTACCAGCGATCCCCGGCAAAGACGTGCGCGCCCCCATGCACAATCAGCATCGTCGGGATCTTGATGCGCACGCTCACAATCGCCACGCCCGCATCCAGCCGGCACGTCCGCGCGTACATGCCCGCGTGCAGCACATGCTCCATCTGCGGGTGGATCTGCGGCAGCTCCCGCACCTTCCCCTCGATGGCCGCAATCTGCTCCATCACCTCCGGCGACGCCGGAGGCAGCGTGTTTCCAGGGATCGCCAGTTGGCTCATAGGCTCCTCAGGAAAACCGTGTTCGAGTGGCGATAGGGCGTCAGCATCTTCAGCAGGCTTTCAAACTGGCTTGCCGCCGGCGCGCTGTAGAGGATAGCCACGCATCCCCGCTCCCGCGCGTGCTCCTCGATCGCGCTCATCAGCTTGGTGCCTGCCCCGGTGCGCCGGCTCGCCGCGGCCACAAACAGGCTCTCCACGGTCGCAATGCGCTTGCCGTAGTGGGGCACCACGTAAACCAGCGCCGACGCAAACCCGGAGAGCTGGCCGTCCCGGTACACGCCGAAGCACTGGAAGGCTCCCGACTCCTCCATCACCGCGTACATCTCCGCCTGCGGCTCAATCGCGCCCAGCTCCGGCAGCGCGCACTCGGCGGCATACTCCGCCAGCAGCTCGGGGGCGTTCGGCGCGCCCAGGATCTCGGCAAAGGCAACAGGCCGGATCGCCATCAGTACCCCATCACATGAAAGAAGCAGGCCGCCGGCGAGGTCACCGTGTTCGAGCTTGAAAACGCCACCGTCGGCGCCGTCAGGCTCGGAGTCATCATCATGCAGTTGTAGGTGTTGTTCGGGGATCCGCCGGGGTTGCTGGCGCAGTAGGTCGCGTTGCCCCCCGCGCAGCCCGTGGGGCTGAAGACGGCGGTAATGCTGGCTAAGGTGGTGTACGCATGCGGCCAGGTCATGGAGAAGCTGCCCCCGTTGGTCCCTCCAAAGGCCGGCGTCGTTCCCCACTCCTCGTAGCTTCCGTCGGGGTTCTGCCGGTAGCAGTTTCCCCCACTGCACACCGGCGGCAGCGCGGATCCGCTTCCGGTCGTCCCCACCGTGATCCAGTTGGTCCCGTCGTAGACGGCAACCAGCCCCGTCGTCGCCCCAATGCCGTTCGCCATCGTCGGCGGGTTGATCAGGTTCGTCGGCCACACCACCGTGTAGGTGCTCGACGTGAAGGGCAGCCCCGGCGTTCCCGTGCTGGGCACGCCGATCTGGACATACGACGCGCTGGAGGTGGTAAACCAGTAGTCCTCCGCGCCGGTCCCGGTGCCGATATAGAACTTGTAGGTGGTCACGCCCACGCCCACCGGGCAGTTCCACGTGATCGAGTTGGTTGCGCCGGATCCAGTGGTCTCGCTGGCCTCCGCGCTGGGCAGGCTCTCCGTCGTCCCAAACAGGTAGCTGCACTTCGCGTAGTAGGTCGTCGTCCCCGGCAGACTGCCCCCCGTGGTCAGCGTGGAGTAGGTCGGCGCCGAGGCCGGCGCGGTCGTCGACGACGACCCCTGCGTCAGCGCAATCGAGATCATCTGCCCGGAGATGCCTCCGGAGATCGAGCTCGATGTCACATTGCCGGAGAGAACCATCGCAAAGGAGCTGAAGTTCTGGGTCGAGTAGATGGGCGTCGCCGTAAAGGGGATCGTGTCCAGGTTGCCCGTCAGGGGCGTCGTGCTGGTCGCCGAGGAGTTGGCGATCGTGTTCCAGTTCGTGGTGCCGTCGTAGACGGCCGCGATGCCGGTGCACGAGCTCGCGCCGGAGGAAACAGGCGGCGCATGAAGCACATTCGTCGGCCACACGAACGTATTGCCGCCAGTCGCGTTCTGGCAGACGTCGATGGTCGCCATCTGCCCGGCGCTGCCTCCCGTGATGGTGCTGGAAGTCACATTGCCGGTCAGGGTGATGGCAAAGTTCGAGTAGCTCGCCGCCGGAAAGATCGGCGTGGCGCTGTAGGGGACGGTGTCGAAGTTGCCCGCCAGTAGTTGCTGCGTCGTCGACACCGTGGTCCAGTAGCCGCCGTCGTAGTAGGCGGTCGCAATGGTGCATGCGCTCAGGATCGGGTTGACAATGGGAGGGTTGGTATAGTTCGAAGGCCACGCAAAGGTGAACCCCGTCGTGATGCCGCCGATGGTCTGCCCCGTCCCGTTCTGGCAGACGTCGAAGGTGATCAGCTGCCCCGCGGTCCCTCCCGTAATCGAGGAAGAGGTCACATTGTTGCTCAGCGTCATTGCGAAGTAGCCGTACGCGCCGGCCGCAAACACCGGCGTCGCGCTGAAGCTCATCCCGTCGTAGGCGCTCGCCAGGCTCGTAAACGACCCCGAGGCCGCTGCGGTCTGCCCGATCGGCGAGGAGTCGATGGTGCTCCCGGTAATGGCCGCGCCGCTGATCGTGCCCCCGCTGATCGCCGCGCCGGTAATCGTGCCCCCGCTCCAGGTTCCCCCCGTCACCGTCGTGTTGTTGAAGATGTTTCCCGGAACCTCATCGACCGTCCATTGCAGCGCGCCGCTGCCGCAGTTCGTGCCGCCGGTGCTCCAGATCGCGAACTTGTAGGTATTGGGCCCCAGCCAGATGTTGGCGCTCCCGGTCGAGTCCAGGATCACGGGGTTGGAGTTTGGCGTGTTGCCGGTCGAGTCCGTGTACGTGGCCAGCGGCGTCGTGGTGCCCCCGGTGTAGGTAAAGACGCAGCCGCCCGTCAGCGCCACTCCGTTCGAGTCCGTGAAGGTCACGCGGGGGCTCTTCCACGGCGAGACGGCCACCTGCGCCGCCAGCGGCAGCGCGGCCAGCATAAGTCCAAAGGCCACAAGGCTAACTCTGCGCGTATTCATACGATGCTATGACTCCTTCAAAAGCCTGCTCTGTGGTGATTCCGGCGCCGTCGATGGTGTAGCTCCACGGATTGCCTTTGCCCGGCGCCAGCGGCACCGGCCCATTGGCGCTTATCCCCGTCAGCGCGACGCTCGCCGCCGGCGTGTGCGCCAGCGTCCATTTCGTAGCCGCGCCCGTCGCCTGTTCCCCTGAGACTGAGATCGGGATCGAGTTGATCGCGCTGTGCCACTGCGCCAGCGCCGTCTGCCCTCCCGTCGTCAGCACCCCGGTCTTTGGGTCGGTATAGCTCATCGCCGCAAAAAGCGGCTTCGCGGAGATCGGCATCAGCTCATCTTTCCGTACATCTTGCTCAGCCGGTCCGTCGGCGCGTCAAAGCCCGGCGTGGCCCGCAGGTACGCTTCCACAATCCGCCAGGGGACCGGGTCCGTCACCGCAATCTCGTACACGCGGTCCCGCGCCCGTCCCAGCCGCTGCCAGCGCACGCGCGTCTGGTAGGCCCCCGCCTGGCCCGCGCCAATCCAGTGCTCATTGCCCCAGGTGCGCCCTCCGTCGTTCGACCAGCGCAGCATCACCTGCGGGTCGCGGGGGTTGCCGTCGCCATCCAGCAGCGGCGGCATCGGCCCGTCGCCCACTTCCATGTCCACCTGCAGCATGTGGTGGTAGATCCACTCCTGCTCGGTCGAGATATGCGGCGCGCGGCGGCTTCGCCGGATCGGCTTCCCCGCGTCGTCCAGCAGGCTCGTGTCCATAATGTAGATATTGCCGCTGCTCCAGTCCCCCACCAGGTGCATGTTGAAGGCGAAGCAGTGGCAGTCCGACAGGTGCGCGCTGTAGCCGGTGAGGCCCTTCTGGCTCCAGTAGCCGCGCTCGTGCCACATCTGGGTTGCGGTGTCGTAGACCCACGTCGCGCCGTTGCCCTGGTTGGCGCTGGGAAAGCGCAGCACCCAGAAGGTGTGCCCCTGGTCGCGGTAGCTGTAGCCAACCGCGTCGCTCGACTTCTGCGGATACTGGGCCCACGCCGTCTCCTCGGCAAACGTCGAGACGCGCAGGGGCGTGTAGCCGTTCGCCCGCCAGGCAATGCCCGCGCCGTTCACGTTGCCGCCGATCCAGAATGGCGCGTTATCCAGCACCGCCAGCGACTCCGGGGCGTCGATGCCCTCTTCCATGTAGCCCACGCCGCCAGCGCCGATCACGTCGAAGGGCGTGTAAGCATTCGCGCCGCTGTTGTAGTAGGCCTGGGAGTGCCCGTCCACGCCGAACATCCACAGTTGACGATAGACCGTCTCCATCCCGCCGATGTTCTCCGCGAAGACAGACACCTGCTGCACTGAGAGCGGGTCCCAGCTTGATCCGTCCTCCAGCGCCGACACCTGGAACTTGTTGCTGTTGGCCAGCGTCGCCACAAAGTAGCCGTCGCAGAAGACCACCTTGGCCGCAAAGCCCTGCAACCCGCCAATGGTCCCGCTCAGCGTATGCGGCGCAAGCTGGGTGCTCCCGCAGGGCTGCGTAGCGCTCAGGTTGTAGAGGTAGAGTTGCCCGGCGGAGCAGATGCAGAGCTGGTTGCCCGCGCTCCCGTTTGTGGCCATCGAAACCCGCTTGAAGTCGTTGCCCACAGGCCCGATCAGCGTGGCCACGCCGGCCGCCGTCACCTGGTAGAGATTGCCGCCGCCCACAAAGAACGCCGCCTCGCCGCCCAATCCCGCGTTGACTTTCAGGGCGCCGCGCACGGGCCCTGCAATCGCCACCAGCAGCTTCAGCCCCGGCGTGGGGTAGAGCGCCATCGGCGACTTGCCCTGGCCGCTCTCGATCGTCTCCGGGTACCAGTTCATGCAGCGCTGGCAGTCCGCGATCGGCGATTGCGACGTGTACGTCGGCCCCACAAACCCAAAACGCGGCATTTACTCTCGCATCCCCGTCAGAAAGTTGAAGTCAGGGCGCCCCGTCCCGGCGGTTCCGGGCGTCCCGCTCATGGTGTCGATGCGCGGGGCTGGATCGTTGTTCGCAAAAATGATCCGGACCGCCGCCGCCTGCCGCGCCGCCAGCACCGGCGAGGGCTGCTTTTCGAAGCTCGGGCACAGTGAGAGCGCGAGCGTGGTTACCAGCGCCTCCCAGTAGCCTTGCACCAGCCCCAGCTTCGTCGCGAGCGTCAGCGCTTGCGCCAGGCTGTTCCACTGCTGCAGCCGCACCACCCCATTGGTGTTGCAGATGGGGAAGAAGTTCAGGTTGCCGTCAGGCTGCGCGGGGTCGTAGTAGAGGTCGGTGATAATGCTCGACGTCAGCGACTTCAGCGGGTTCGCCGCCCACCAGTCCTTGTCCCGCATCTGGATGGGCAGATCGACGGCCGTCGCGCCGCCGGGGTTGAGCACAAAACTCGCGGAGCCGATGCGCACCGGCCGGTAGTTCGCCGCCGGGCCGGTGTTGAAGTTGCCCGTCGGCCCAATCGTGTGCGGCCCCAGGTTCGGCGTCAGGTTGTAGGTCTCAAAGCCTACTGAGAAGATCATCGCCCGCTTCGCGTTCCATTGGTCGATGATCCGCTGCAAGGCTTCCAGCGCCCACCGGGCGTCAGCCGCGGCCACCGCTCCGCCCGGCCAAACCGCCCCAATCTCTTCGGCCGCCGACTTAATCCGGGCGGCGGCCAGCGCGGTCACGCTCGATCCGCTGAAGGTGACAGCCATCTACTCCCCGTCCTTGTCGGCGTCTTGCGCGGCCTGCCCCTTCTTGGCAGGCTCCTGAGGCGGCTTCCCCTTGCTCCCGGCTTTTCTCGCCACATCCTCCGCGATAACCTCGGCGTACAGATCATCCATCGGATCCGGCGGCGCCAGTTGGATATAGGGATGCTCCACCCAGCCATCCGCCAGCTTGTGCTCGTGCTCGGCCCTGCTCAGGCACACGTGCACACGGTGCTCGGCGGACTTTATCTCGCGGTGCGCCACTTCGTGGTTGGCGTTCCGGTGCTCTACCACGTAGAAGGGCTTGTTCGGATGCTTATACACGCACCGCGGATACTCCGCGTGCGCAATCTGCTTCACCGGAAGCCCGTGCGCCGTCCCCTGCGGCTTGGTCAGGTCCAGCGTCTCCTGGCTTGCGAATTTCTCTTCGTCGATCGTCAAAGGCATAGCTATCCCTCCTCGGGAGATGCGGGGCACGCCGGTGGCGCGCCCCGGTTGGCAAGCGTGAGACGGCCCTCCCTACGGGATATTGAGCCGAGGCGCCATCAGGAAGTAGGTCCCCGATGCGGGCGTGCAGGCCGCGGCCGTCAGCGTCGTAAAGTAGAGCGACACTGTGTTGGCCGCCGTCACCCTCGCCGCGACCAGCGGGCAGAGTGAGGTAGGGGCAGGTTGGCTCACGACTGCCACGGGCTCCCCCGTCGCGAGTCCCTTCACCGTAAACGTCTGCGCTGCGGTCTGGATCGCCGCCGACGATGCCGCCGGCGTAATCGTGCCCGTGCTGAAGACGTTCTGCCAGTTTCCGGTGCCTGTGTCGCAGAACCACAGTTGCCCCGTAAGCACATTGATGTACGGGTTCACCGTGTTGGCCGCGGTGCAGCCGCCGACGGGGGCCAGCTCGTAAAGCTGGTTCGGGGAGGCGACCCACACCACGGAGCCTGCAACGTGTGCGGTTCCCATGGTGGAGCTGGCGCCGCGGACCACGTTCACCGTGGTGCCGCTGACGCCCGTCACCAGCATGGCTTCCCCGTCCACGTAGAGCTCGGTCTGTGTGGGGGCGGCGAAGACGTTGCCGCCGACTCCGGCGGGGGACGAGATACCCGTTGCCGAGGCCACCACGATCTGCGACGCGGTTGGGGTGATGGCGCTTGTGATTGTCGTTTGGGTGAGGTTGGTCTGCGCGGGCAGTGCAATAGCAAAGGCGCAAACCAGGAGGGCGAGAAGGCACATCTTCATCGTTTTCATGGTCGTTTACTCTCCTGTTACCGCAATCCTTGCGGCGTCCGTGGCGCAGGCCAGGACGCCGGGCCAGACGAGGTGGTTTAGGCTCCTGCTACAGCCACTGCGCCGGCGTCGGGGTACAGGTTCCCAAATCCGTAGCACATGTCGAAGCGGTTGGTCATCTTCCGGTTGAACTGGTCCCAGGCGCGCACAAACGCAATCGAAGCGCCCGTCTCCGGATCCTGCGCCCGCTCTGCCCGCTCCACAGCTTCCGGGTTCTCGAACTTGCCGAATGCCTTCGCAAAGGCATACTTCGAGAGTCCCAGGCTGACGGTTCCGGTCAGGCCGGAGGGGGTTGTGGTCCCAGGGAAGAAGGTGAAGGCCGCCGCGTTTGCGGGCAGCGCATCCACGTTCTGGTACTGCGACCCCGGTCCAAAGATCGCCGGCGAGATCGGAATCACGTCGTTTCCGCCCGTCAGCACCCAGGGGGCGCCGCCTGCGTAGACAAAGTTCTTCAGTCCCAGCGGAGACTTGACGCGCGTCCTCGGGTTTACCGCGTTCACCGCGGAAATCGAGAACTTGTCACCGGGGTTGATGGTGTCGCCATTGGTGCCCGTCACCGTCAGCGAAGCGCCCGATTGGCCTGCCCCGGTCACCGTCACACCGTGGGTCGGAGCCGTGCCGCAGGTATGCGCCACCAGCGAGTTCGACCGGTACCATTCCCACCCGCCTGCCGTGCCGATCACGCCCTTGCGGAACATGCGGCTGATCTCCGGCGCCGGGTTGAACTGGGTCACGTTGTTCTTCACGTAACTGCGGTTCAGGCTGCTGCTCAGGCACAGGTGCTTCACGCCCTCCTGCGGGCAGGAGAGTGAGAACAGCACCTGCTCGGCCGCCAGCGCGAAATCGATGGTTGTCGAGTCCGTCCCCAGCTGCCCCACCACGTTGTTGGTCCAGTTCGCCGCCCAACTGGCGGCGTCCGAGTCCACCTGCTGCGCCAACTGCTGGCCGGCGGGGATAAGGTAGGATTCCTCAAGCTCCTTCTCGGTGCGCTCCATCTTCACCAGGCGCTCATAGGAATCCCATCCGAAGTGAATGCCGCGGATCTGGTCGAGGTTCACCGTGGTCACCAGGCGGGAAATCCCCTGCTCCTGGTAAGCCAGCCCGGTGGTTACGAGCCAGCTCTGCGGCATCTTGATCTCGACCGAAGATCCCACCGGAAAGCTCTTGCCGAACTCCGATTCCCAGTCGCTGTTGAACATCGAAGCGACCTCGTAAGAGTTCTTCAAGAACCACAGAATCTTCATCGAGACCCAATTGGTGGTTGCAAAGTTGTTGGGCACGCCTGTTCTCCCTGGCCGTTATCTGCGCGAGGCCATCACGCGCCGGGTTTGTTCCGCATCGAAGGTGCGGAAGTCCCCCGTTTTCGCCGCCGAAATAAGAGCGTCCTCTCCAGGAGCTCCCCGTCCCCCCACCTCTGCGGGGGGCTTCGGCGCACGCGGTTTAGGGGCTGCAGGAGTCGTTTCCGTCTCGCCGTCGCCGGCCTTCTTCTCCGCGGCCTTCCCTTTTCCCAGCTCTTTCACGATCTCCTGCTCCATCAGCAGGGCCACGCGCAGGGCCTTTCCGGGGTTGGTCCGGCAGGCGTCCAGAAAGTCCGTTTTGCTGGCCTCTGCGCCGCCGATGGTGTAAAGAAGGTCCGCCAGAACCGGCGAATCGTTGATCACCGCAAACACTTCGCGCGGAATCTCCGGCTTCAGCATCTCCTGGATCAGCGGCTTGGTCACCGAATCGAAATCCGTGTACCGGTCCCGCGCTTCCTGCAGATGCTTGCCCAGGGATTCCCGTTGCTGTTCCGCCTGCTGCTCGCGCTCGCGCGCCGCGATCTTCTGCTCCACCCTCCAGTCGACCAGGTCGTCGTTCCACTCCTCGTACGACTTGTACTTTGGGTTTCCGTCGGCTCCCTTGTCGGCCATGGTGGGCTTCGGTCGCGTAACTGGTTCCGTGGCTGCTCTCGGCTCCGGTTTGGCGGTCGACGATTCCGCCGGCTTCGTCTCTTTCGGCTTCCGGGCCTCTTCCAGCTCCTTCTCCAGCTGTTTGGCGCGCGCGTTCAGCTCTTTGATGCGGGCTTCCGCGTCGGGCTTGCGGTGCGTCTCCTGCTTCTTCTTGGCCGCCGAGTCAGCCGCGTCTTCGGCTTTCGTCTCTTTCGACGTGTCAGCGGCTGCCGCGTCCGCGCTTGCCGGCTTGGGAGATTCTGCCTTCTTGCTTACGACCGGGGTTCCCTCTTCGTCCCAGCCGTCGTATTGCGTAAACTTGGGTACTTCAACCGCTGCGGCTGACGGAGCCGCCACTACCGTCTCTTCTACCATGGTGTTGTCCCTTCGCCCTTACGCCGGGCCAGCGAAACTTCAGTGATCAGTGCTCAGTTGTCAGTGATCAGCTAAAACTGGATCGATCCGGATCGGACCAACCGCACAAACTCGTCGAACTCCGGGTGCTGAATCAGGAACCCATACGCGGCCGACTGCGTGGCATGCGCCTCCGCGTGCTGTTTCATTCGGGCCGCGGCTTCCCCGGCCAGCGTGTAGGGGCGCTCCGCACGCTCCTCCGCCACCCTTGGGGCCGCCTGCTGGCAATCGGAGTAATGGAGGTCTTGATAGGCTTTTACCGCCGCTGCGTGCTCCGCTGCCTGCTTCTGCTGGTACGCCGCTTCGTTTTCGTTAAGGCCAAACATGTATGTCCCCTTTTCTGCCCTTACGCCGGGCCGGCGGGTTGAGGATTCTGCGGCGCGGCAGGCGCCTGCTGCTGCTGTTGCTGAGCCGCCTGCGCTTCCTGCGCCTGTTGCGCCTGTTGCGCCTGTTGCGCCTGCTGCTGTTGTTGCTGCGTGGCCATCGCCTGCTCGTGCGCCTGCGCGTGGAACTGGCTCATCATGTCTTCCCAGGCGCTCATCCGCTCCTGCAGGTTCTGCGCCTTGGTCTCGATCTCGGCGATCAGCACCTTGGTTTCGTTGTCCTTGTCGGCCTGGGCCATCTGCGCCTGCATCTGCACCACTTTGCCAGCCTTCTCCATCTTCAGTTGCTGGATCTCGGCCATCGCCTGTTGCAGTTGCCCCTGCGCCTGCATCACCATCGCCCGCGCCTGCGGTGGAATATCCTGCGCGTTCGGCGGCGCCAGCAGGTCGGCGATCTCGTCTCCGTACGTGCCCACGTTCTTCAGCCGGATCGCGATCGCGATAATCTGCTGCATCAGTTGCGGCGGCAGCCCCAGCGCCGGCAGCCGCTGCAGCAGCGTGTCCACAAACTCTGACACCTCGTCCCGCTGGCTCATGTCGCTCGGGCCGTCCGAGATGGCAACCTCGAACTCGCCGCGGTGCGCAAAGAACAGGTCAGCCTCCGGCAGATGCTGCGAGTCCGCAGCCTGGTCGGGCATCGGCTGCAGCGCTTGCTGCCCCCCTTGCGCGCCGTCCTGCTGGCTTGCCGCCATGCCGCCCTGCTGGCCACTGGCCGCTGGCCCCTGATCGCTGCTTTGCGGCGCAATGCGCAGCGTCCTGTCCTGGCCCTTCTGGTCCAGCCCCAGCACCTGTTGGGGCAGCGAGTCGAGCTCCGCCAGACGCGTGATCAGCTCGTTCAGCTGGATGCCCGTGTTGGTCAGAGCCCGGATAAAGTTATCGGTAAAGTGGAAGCTCCCGATCGACTCCTGGCTCTGAATCTTGGTCAGCGCGATCCCTGACTTCTGGTTCACCTGCTGCGCGGAAGTCGGCAGCGGCATCACGCCCATGGAGGCCTGGATCGACCGCCTCCAGCGCTCAAAGGCGATCTCGTACGCCTGCGCGTTGGGGATGAACTGCGGCCGCGTCGGCAGCGGCGGAGGTCCCCATTGCGGCTCCCAGTCGCCAGGGATGAGGAACTCCACATAGGCCACGGGGATCTTGTTCAGGTACTTGTGCTGGCTTGAGTCAAACTGCCCCTTGTAGCCCTGCAGCGGCGCGCGCGGCGCCATCCCAAACTCCTCCGCCTCCTGGCTGGCGATGTAGGCCAGCATCTGCTGCGATCCCCGCGCCCGCCGCACCAGCGAGAGGAACACCCGCTTCGACGTGCCGCCGGCGCGCTTGTACTTCTCCAGGCCAAAGCAGCCGATAATCGGGATCCAGCTCCCGATCCACTCGTTGGTTTCGAGAATCTCCAGCCCGTTGGTCACGCGCTGGGTCACGGTGTAGTGCTTCACCCCGTCTACGTCGACGCTCTCCTCGCGCTTCCACCACTCCGCCACCGTGATGTTGTCGCCCTCAAGCCAACCCGGAGCCTTCTCGATGTCGGCGCCGTCAAAGCTCTGCTTCTTAGCGTCGGGATAGCGCCGGGCAAACGTCGTCTGCCGCATCGAGTCGGTCACAAAGTACATATTCGAGTCGGAAAAGTCCGACTCCCGCGCATCCGGGTCTGGCAGCACCGTGGCCCAGTTCGGAATCCGCCGGATTCTCGGTTCCTGCTCGCCATTCGGACCCGTCACCAGCAGATGCACGCGCCAGTAGCCAAACCCGCACTCCACGCAGCTCTCAAACGCCGTCGCGTAGATCGACTGCGCCTTCGAAGCGTACTCAATGCCCTGGATATACGCCTGCCGATGCTCCGCATCCACGTCCTTGGCGTCTTCGCTCCGCGGCGACACCTTGATCGACCGCTTGGTCTGGCGCAGGTTGTTGTTGGTCTGGTTCACGTACTGCGATATCTCGTCCGGCCACAGGCAGGGGCGTCCCGCGCGGTCGTTGCGGAAATCTTCCGGCGGAATGCACAGGACGCAGTCCATGTCCTTCTCCGCCTCCTCGTAGTTCTCCTGCCAGTAGGACTTCGCGTAGGCATAGTCCTCGCGCAGCTCCTTCAGCAGAGCCTCATCGGCGGCGCTGTTCGACTGGCCGTTTCCCGTCTTATCAGGCATCCGCGTGCCTCCGCGCAAAAGACTTGCCAAACGCCATTACCGGCATCGTAATCAGCCTGCAGCTTGCGCAGTACTCCCGGTCGCGCAGCGGTCCGCGTCCCCATCCAGCCTTGCGCGCCTGCAGCATCGCTCCCGCCGTGGTCAGGTCCGTAAACTGCTCGATCTTTCCGCACGCGCCGCACTCGATCGCAAGGCTCCGCTCCGGCAGCCCATCGTCGTTCGAGGACGGGGGCAGCCCCTTGGGCCGGATCATGCGCTCGGCCCGGGCCGCGATCCGCGCCTCGCACACGTCCAGCGACGGGATGTCAAACGACAGCCGCGGCCGCATCGCCTCGTACATCTCGCGGCGTCGCGCCCCCTCGCACTCGTTCAGCATGTCGCAGAAGAAATCCACGCGCTCCCCCGGAATCGGGTAGCCGTTCACGATGTCGGCCATCGACTGCAGCAGCGCCGGGTCGTCCAGCCCCGGCAGCCCCATCACCGTCAGCTCGTTTTCGAGCTTGCGCTTCTCGTCCTGGTCCACGTGCGTTCCCTATCCCCTCTTGTAGCCGCTGGTGGTTTCCGCGGCTACCCCCTTCGGGTTGGGGCTGCGCGCCGGCCGGTTCGCCATCGCCACGCGCAGCGGCGCCGCGGCAGCAGGCTCCGTCGTCCGCAGCAGCATCGGCCTCGTCATCGCCGCGCCGGCAGGCGCGCGCGACAACACCGCATGAATCATGGGCGCAGTCCAGGCCATCAGCTTGCCGCCCCTGCCGCGCTGTCATTGTCGCCCTCGTCGCTGCCCTCTCCGCCATCCGGCTCCGGCAGCTTCAGCTCGTTGGCCAAATGCGCCAGCATCTCTTCGTGCTCGCCCGCGCCAAAGGGCTTCTGCCCTTCGCGCCAGCCGCCGTACTCCTCGCCCTTTTCGTGGAGCACCGTATGCACCGTGTGGCCGCCGCCCTTCACGATCTTGCCGTGCGGGTCACGCTCTGGGTGGATCTCCACGTGGTGCAGCTGGTAGGTCTTCTTCTTTTCGCGCGTCTTCGCGTTCAGGTCCAACGCTTCGGCTTGGTTCATCGTTTGCTCTCCGTCTGCCCCGGTTGCGGGCTGTTCCACTCCTCAGCCAGCGCATCCAGTGCCGCCTCGCTGCGTGACTCCGTCTTACTTGTCTCGCGCCCACACTTCACGCACCGCAGGCCGAGAGCCTTACCTTGCTCCGCTCGGGCGGCGCGGCCCCCGCACTCGCACGGCTTGATCGCAATGGCTTTGCCGTTCATGTGGTCACTCCCCCAGAATCTTGTTGGCCTTGGCCCGGATCCGCGCCGCGGCCGAGCTGGACAGTTTCCCTTTGTCTACCTGTTGCGTAGCCCGCGCCTTCGCGTCCGACGCGTGGGACCGATCCGGCATCGGATACTTCCTCGATCCCGGCAGCCCAAACTTGCTCGCCGGCAGGCTGTTGCGCGTTGCCGCCTTCAGCGTTGGCATTACTTCCCTCCACACGCGAGCGCGGCGTTGGCCGTCATCACGCACTCGCGCAGCTTGCGGATCGCCGCCGTCTTGTCCGCGCTGTCCGGGACCAGGTCGTTGATTGCCGCAGCAAACTCGCGGCCTGAATTGCGCAGCTTGGCGTACGCCACCAGCTGGTCAGGCGTGGGCGCGTGATAGGTGAACCAGTTATCCAGTTGCTCGCTTGTCGTTCCCTCAGCTCCATATCCCCACCCTCACGGGCGGCGTTTGCGCTTCCACGCGCGCTTTCTCCCGCTCCGGCTCGCGGATCGACACCGCAAAGTAACGGAACGCATCTGCCGGGTGCGATGCCCAGTCGTGCATTGGCTCGCGCTTGAACACCTGATGCTTCGAGTCGCTCATCTGCTCGTCGCTCTCGTACCGGTAGTGCTTCAGCGCCTGGATGCCTTCCGCGCACTTCTCCCGGTCAAACCAGCAGCGGTTAAAGATCGTCCGCACCGCGGCCATCCCGTCCACCAGGCTCAGGCTCGGCACAATCCGCACCTTGTACCCCCCCGCCTCCACCAGCTGCTGCACGCTGCGCCCACCGGCCGCCAGCGTCTTCGCCCGCGCATCGTGAGGCAGAAAAGCCGTGCGGTAGTTATAGGACCGCTTGTTCAGCTCAGCCAGATAGTGGCCCACGTCCTTCAGGTGCTCGCTCACGAAATCAATCAGCCGGAACTCAAACCCGATGCTCTGTGCAAACCAGATCGACACATTGTCGCCAAAGCCCAGATCCCAGAAGGTGTCCACCGGTCGCGATGCGTCGTAGGGCACCCGCGTGATCCGGCCTTCCTTCTCGGCCGCAATCAGTTGCTCCCTATAGACGGCGCCCGTCACCGCGGGCCGGCATATCCCCTCGTACACATGCTCAAACTCCGCAGGATCGCGCACCTTCAGATCAGCCATGTCCCGCCTGATCTCTTCCGAGAGGTAGGGGTTATCGCGGTAGCTCGTCTTCACCACCATCGCGCCCTCCGGAGGGTGCGCCACAAAGCGCTGGTAGGTCTCGTCCGTATCCAGCTCCGGGTTAAAGCTCGCCCAAATCTCCGATCCCGGCTTGCGGATGGTGGGGATCACAATCGTCCATGACTTCTTGGAGACGTTCTGCGCCTCCTCGATCCACAGGATGTCCACGCTCTCCAGCGACTTGATGTTGTGCACACTTTGGTCCCGCAGCCCGTGATAGCTGAATGTGGACCCGTTCAGCCCTCGGATCACCTTCTTCTGCGCCAGAAAGAAGTTGCCCAGCCCCAGCGCGGCAATCTGATCCTGCAGCAGTTGGTGCACGCTGTCCTCAATCGATTTCATGGTCTCGCGTGCGCAGCCAATGCGCAGCCGCCGCGCCCGCGCCAGCGCCAGCAGCGCCCGCGCCATGCTCCAGCTCTTAATCCCGGCGCGACCGCCGTAGGCAACCTTGAAGCGGGCAGGCTTAAACAGAAACGCCATCGCCTCCGGAATCTCGACGTTGATCACCGACTTCACCCAGCGCGGCGGAGGGTCACCGTCAGCTCAGTCTCCTCGCTGCCTGGCGCCTTGGCCGTCGCACTAAAGGCGTCGCCCTCCCCAAACAGCTTCAGATACTTGCCCAGCCGCTCCAGGTTTGGGCCCTTGTCCGCCATCTTGATCCGCTGCTTCCGCGTGATCGTCACCGGAGCAGTCCCGTCCCCACGCTTCTCTCCGGCCGTCTCCCTGGTCTCGTCTTCCACGCCAGCCACCGCTGCCCGCGTCACATCGTCGAGCAGGTGCACCGGGATGCGCACCCCATCCTTGTCGTACAGCCTGCCGGGGTCAAACGTCGCCAGCTTCATCAGCTCCTGCAGCACGCGCTCCGCCGTGATCTCCAGCTTCTCGCACTGCCGCTCCCGCCACGCTGCAATCGCGGCGGACACCTGGGCGTTCCTCAGCATCCTTGCACTGGCGACATGCGCACTCCTCTCCGGGTACCCGGCGGCGATCGCAGCACGAGTGCCGTTGGAGTCTTTGATGTACTCCCCGTAGAAGATTGCCTGTCTCGGCGTCATCGCATCACCACTCCAGCCTTGTCTGCCGTCCGCGTATCGCGTGCCGTTCCCCGCTCCGCTCCGCCCGCTCCTCAGCCCGCGAAGCCTTCATCCCACCGTCCCTGCGCGGGATCGCGGCCAGCATCGCTCCGCGGATCGCGTCCTCAACCCACTCCGCGTCGCGCTCCCACTCCCCAGCCAGTTGCGCCACAGACTTGCCCCCCGCAAACTGCGCCGCCACCACCTCAGCCGCTGCCTCCACGCCGAGCCCCCTCACGGCACAAGTATCTTGCCCACATCCAGCCCCACGCCCTCGACGAACCCCCACACCCGCCTCGGCCACTTCGGGTGGAGCATCCCGTGCCAGTACTGCTCGGTGTCCGTCGCCATCCCAGCCACCGCGCCCGTCGTCGTGTTCAAGTGCTCAAACGATGCCTTCATATCGGCATTCGCCGCCAGCGCCGTCACTCCGTCAATCGCGCCGCCCAGCTTCGCCAGATCCGCCTGCGTCGCCTGCGCAATCGCCGTCTCCTGCTGGTTCGCCAGGTCGAGCTGCTCCTGCTCATGCAGGCTTACTGCCGTCACCTGGCCGCTCGCCAGCCGGATCGATCCCAGTGTCCGATTCACGTCCGCCAGCGTTCCGCACGGCTTGCCCTCCCCGCACGGCGCATTCACTTCCGCAAGCGCGTCATTCAGCCCCGCAGCGGCCTTGTCCAGCTCGTCCGCCGTCTTGTCGAGGCCGACAAGCGTGCCATTGGCGTGGCCCAGAATCGAAGTGATCTGCGGTCTGGTTTGAGAGATCGTCGCTTCGACATCACCCGCGACCACGCCAATCTTTGTCGCCGTCTCCGTCGCGGCCCTCAGGTTCGCGCCGGCGCTCGCCGCGAGCTCCCGTTCGCTCGTCACCAGGGCATAGATCCCCCAGCAGCCGAACAAAAGGAGGGCCACTCCACTCAGGAGCAGCCCCATCAAGGAGACTTGCAGGCAGCGAGTCACGCTCCTCAGGCCTTCGGCGCGCCCGTCATGGCGTTCAAAAAGGCCACCACCGCATCGTTGGCCGCGGTGATCTGCGCAGCCGTGCGAGCCGGCAATCCCTCCTGCTGTGCGTACTGCAGCACCACCGGCTCAATCGCCTGCGATACCAGCACAGCCTTGTCGGCGCCGGTTCCCGTCCCCTGGCTCGCCGCAACTGCGAGCGACTCCACGGTGTAGGCCTTCTTCGCCCACTCGTTGAACAGATCCACAATCGGGGCGCTCGCCGGAGCCACAGCCTCCGCCACAGCCTCACCGGCGGCGACGGTAGCCTGCCCGCGCGCCGACCCGAACCACGCAAACGCCTTCTCCACATCCTGGCCGAACACCTTGAATCCACTCAGAAAGCTCACGATTCTCTCCTCCACGATTGTCGTTGGCGCGGGTGCGCCGGTTGCTACTTCTCGGTAGGGTTTCTCGGCGCGCTGTCGTGCGCCGCATCATTGCGTTTCGCGTCCGCGTTCAAAATCAGGTACAGGCCGCCGTTGGTCCCGGCAAACACGGCCCACACCTTCTCCGCCAGCTCCTTCGTTCCCACATGCAGCGAGAGCCCGATCGCCACCCCGAAAAACAGCACATCCAGGAGCAGCACAATGCCAATCGCCGCGCTCTTCGTGGTCAGGTCAATCCGGTTCATCCCTGCCGCCTTTCACTCCCTCGCGAAAATAGTTGAGATTTCCCTTGCCACATTACGTGGTTGTGCTATCCTATGTTTGCAAGCGACGGGAGAGCAAAATGCAAACCACAAAGACCACCACCGACCTGAGCTACAACGTCAGCCGTGACATCCAGAGCCCGTATGCAGATGCCAAGTACGCCTTTGGCCGGGTCAAGGTCACATACGTCGAGTACATCAAGGCCGAGGACGCTTTTGCCTCCGCCGGTCCGTGGCCGGTCACATCTGGCTACTCCGCAGAGATCATCGAGCCATCCGTCCTCACGGCTGGCAAAGTCGCGTGGGAATTAGTCCGCGGCGATGGCGAGACGGCAATTGAGGCCACTCGCAACCTGCTCGACAAGATCGACAGCGCACTCCGCGCCATGCCGCAGATCATCGCCGAGACGGGTAACTGAGCCATGCAGTACAGCCCTAAATGGGACTTGTCCACGATCCCTGACGACATGCTCCGCTCCGAGTACGGGAGGCGCATCAAGCCTCCCGCCCCCCGCGCCCGTGTTGAGTTGCCTTGTGTCCAATGTGCTCATCCTCTGAGTGCCCGAGAGCGGCGGAAACCGTGCCCTAAATGCGGCTCCCGTCAGCCGCGGAAACCTTAGCATTTCTTATCAATCGGCCGCTTTTGAGATCACCGCGCGTGGTGCGACCCGTTCAGTCGGCCCTCGATCACGCTCACCCGTTGTCCCTGCTCTGTCACTTTCTCCTCCACAGCGGGCAGCCGCTTCTCCTCGATGTTCAGAATCCTCGCGCTGTGCGACTTCAGCTTCTCATCCCGCTCGCCGTCCCGCCGCGCGCTGGCACGCGAGCCCACGTACCACTGCCCCAGCACGCCCACCACCGCGAATACGGGTACGATCCACTGATCCATCGACGCCCCCCTTAGGCAGATACAGATTGGCCAAGCACCAGCCGGTTCGCCGCCGCCACCAGCCTGCGAGTGTCAGCCGCCATCGCCTTCTCGCCCTCGGGCGCGTCAAAGCGCAGCCCCGGCAGCTCCGCCAGCGCCAGCGGCTCACACCGCCTCACCTGCTGCATCCGCGCCGCGATCGATTCGTAAAGCGTCAGGTCCCGCACGCTTACACCCTCCACCACCCACGCCGCCGCGCACTCTTCCACGGCCCGCAGGGCCTGTTTATGCTTCATCGTGAAGCCGCGCGTCACGTTGTACACACGAGTGTTGTTTGTCATTCAGGAGGCCGAGCCTATCGCCGCTCGGAAGCGTAAAGCCTGAAATACCAGGTGGGGTTCCGGAACAAACCGTAACAGACCCAAGGTGCAACGTAAACCGGAATCTCGCGCAGGGTGGAACAAAAGGTTACACAGTCTCTTTCGCCACCGTGATCGCCGGCGCAAGCACCGCAGCCAGCGGCACCTTCATCATCGCGCAGATCCGCAGGAGCAGAAAGGCCGGCACCGCGTACGCCCCGTCCTCGTATCTTTGCAACGTGAGGCGGCTGACCATGAGCCGCTCCGCCAGCTCCGAGCGCGTCATGCCGTTTTGTTCCCGCAGGCTCGCGATCCGCCTGCCCACTTCGGCGTCGAACCGCCGCGACGCCCCAACTTTCCACGCCTTCAAACCTCTTGCCATCACGCCCCCGCTTTCCCAGCAAACGCCGCCCACCGCTCCGGCCGCCGCGCCGCTTCCAGCACCGGCGTCATCCGTTCGCCAGCCGCGGGCTTGCGCCGGCTTGTCGGCTTGCTGGCTCGCTGATCCGCCAGCCCAAACCCCGGATTCCACTCGACCCGCGCATCCTGCATCGCCCGCTCAAAGCCAACCCGCACATCCTGCGCCCGGTCCTCGCGCAGCCGCCAGAACGCCGCCGCCTGTCCCGCTGCGTCCAGCTCCTCCGCCGGCTCAATCGCGCCCCGCGCCGTATCCCACACCGCCGTAAACTTCATCGCTCCCCCGCGTGACTCCTGTTGAAAAGCTCGATCTCAGCCGCGGCCCTCTCAGCCATCTTCCGCAACTTCACCCGGAGTTCTTCCGGCAGAACCGCGCCTCGCGGCCTGGCGATATGCGCCATCGCCCGATTCAGCTTCTCCGCGGGAGCCAGAGCCGCGCTCGTCTTGCGCCGCCTCCGCTCCGCCTTCGCGTGGCACTCCCTGCAGTCCCGTTGCCCCGGTCGCGGCCGCTTACCGCAGATACACATTTTCGGCACTTTCTGTCGTCTCACTCTTCCCCTCTTTCCGCTCCACGCGTGGAGTTTCACGTGGAACACTCCCTCAGTCCCTAGTCCCTAGTCCCTGCCGTTAAGAGTCCCCACATTCGCGCCGCCCTCAAGTTCCAGCAGCGCCGTGTTCCAGTGCCATCCCTGCGGATCGAGCCAGTGCCCGTCCCGGAAAAACTTCATCGGCCCGTAGCGCGCCCGCAGCCGCGTCCCCTGCCGCCGTTGCAGCGCCCAGGCCGCGATCATCTGCGCCGCCGTGCGCCACACCGGCTTGCCGAGCTCCTCCTGGTCGCGAAACACCTGGCGCAGCACCGGCCCCAACTCGTCGCCCTCGGCCCACGCAAACCCGCACCGCTTGCGCATCTTCGCGAGCGCCGTCTCTAGGTCCGGGTACTCACGCGCCAGCTCTGCATCCTTCGCCGCGTCCGCATCCCGGACAGCCCGCGCCTCGGCGCTTTTCGCGTTCTGCCCCGCGTATTGCAGCTTCACCAGCTCCACCAGGCTCTCAGGCCGTCCCTCCGCAGCGAGCCTATCGAGGTGCTCTTGCTGCTCGGGGGTGAGTTCTTCCGGCGCCCCGTTTTCCGGCGCGCACGCGCGCGAGTTCAGTGATGGTTCAAGTGATGGTTCAATAATGGTTCTTCCTATAAGGGGGTGTGGGGGTTTGGTCTCTGAGATCACTTTTTCGGTCTCTGAGACCAGAGACTCGGTCTCTGAGATCACTTCTCCGGTCTCTGAGACCGCGCCCTTTCGGTCTCTGAGATACCACCCTCCATTGCCGGCAGGCTCCGCCACCTTCCCCTGCGCCTCCGCGTAACACCGTGCAAACGCCTCCGTCATGTCCGTTCCCAGGCGCGCAAGGTCCACCTGGATGGCGTCCACTTCGCGGCGTCCGTAGCGGTCGTTGATCTCCATCGGAAACAACTTCACCAGTCCCATGGCGGCGAACACCTTAACCATCCGCGCCACCGTGCGCGGGTTGATCTCGGTATCCTTCGCGATCCTGGCCACGCTGGGGTAGCCCAGGCCGTCCGTGTCGTTGGCCTGGTCGCAGATCCTCACCAGCACACTCTTCGCGGTCAGGTTCCCCAGCCGCGTCGCGTACGCCGGCGTGTAAAGGTGACTGCTCATCGCGCAGCTCTCCCGTTCTCCATCGCTTCCATCGCCGCCTCTATAAACGCTTGCGCTGCGGGCGCAACGATCGCATCGCCGTATCCGCGCAGCTTGACCACTCGGGAGGTAGCCCCATGAGCCAGCGGCTGTATTCGGGGTCCAATTGGCCTCCACTTGCCGTCGCGCCCGTACCACCAGTCGCAGTCAGCCCAGAATCCGCGAGTTGCGCCTGCCGCAGCAACTGATCGAGCCGTGAGCGGGTCGAGCCATCCGGGTCCACGCCAGTCTCTGACATCCCCGAAGTGTCCTTCCAGTCCCGCGCCGAGGGGCTGGTCAGGCTGGCAAGTTGCGCTTCGTAAGCCAACTTCATCGCATTGCCTGGTCCTGTCGGGGCTGTCCCGCTGTGCTTCGCATCCTGTGAAATCGGCGTACAAACCGCGCTCAGCTTCGTTTGGCTGTGCAGCGTATCCGGCACTCCCCGATGCGCTCCCGGCGATTCTGAGTCCTCCGTGCGCGGGGGCGCTACACTGGCCAGCCGCGCCTGCGTGTCCAAGTGCGAGTTGCCTCCCCCCTCCGTCTTCGTGGTCCGACCTCCCTGACCGTCCGATGCTTTCGGCGTGGCCGTGCTCGCCAGTTCCACAATCCGCCGCGAATAGTCCGTATTCCCCGCCGCGTTGTACGTCTCCGTCGCAGGACTGCCGGCCATGGGCGTGGGGACTGCGGCCAGTGTCCTGGCCTGTCCCAGCGTCATCCCGAAGCCGTTGCCGTTCCTGTGTTGCACTTTCAGGGCTTCGCGGCGCTGCTCCCACGTCGAATCGTTCTCGTTCTGCGGTCCCGCATTTGGCGTGGGCACAGAAGTACAGGCGATTCCGCTTGTGCGGCGCTCCAACGCTTGCCGCTGGAAGTACCGCCGCCGCAACGGCGTAGCCTTCGCCCTCCAGGTCCATTCCCACAAGGTCGAGCCAGCCGTGTCCAATCGCTGCATCAACCTGTTCTCCAAAGATGACTAGAGGGCGGCACTCGCGGATGAGCCGAAACCACGCCGGCCAGAGGTGACGAGCATCATCAAACCCCTCGCCTTTGCCCGCCGCAGAGAAGGATGGACACGGGCAGCTTCCGGTCCACACAGGCCGTCCGTCTCCCCATCCGGCGCTTCGCAGGGCGTGACCCCACACTCCGATTCCGGCAAAGAAATGGCACTGGGTGTATCCCATAAGCTCGTCTGGCTTGACATCGGCAACGCTCCTCTCATCCACGTCGCCGGGAGCGAGCAGGCCGCCCTTGATCAGTTCGCGCAGCCACGCGGCTTTCTGCGGGTCATGTTCGTTGTAGAAGGCCCCGCTCATCGCGCAACTCTCCCGTTCTCCGCGTGAGCCCAGCCCCGCCGAGTCCTGCGGTTCGCGCGCAGGCGCTTAGGGTTCGGCATCAGTCCCGCAGCCTTCCCCCGCGCGGCGGTGCCAGCAACTCCCGCCTTTTGCGCTCGCTCCGATACTTCCTCGCATCCCGCGCCATCTGCGGATCGTCGAACTCCCAGCACTCAGTGTGATCGAGTACCAGGAACTCCGCCATTGTCATCAGCGCCTCCGGCGTGCGCTTGGCCGCCGAGCGAATCTCCTCGAACTCCCCACAGCCGTAGCACTCGAACGCATGCCACTTCTCATGCCACACGATCCCGCCGCCCTCCGGCCGCTCGCGCCTCACCTTGTGCACCGCCGTCGCCACTAATGCAGCCCTCAGCTTTCAGCCTTCAGCCTTCAGCCTCTAGCTCCCCCGCCCTCACGCCGCCGGAAACGCCTTATGCTCCACGCCATCCAGCAGCGCGCCCGCAGCTTTCTTGCCCACGCGATACGGCGCTTCACCGGGAACTTCGCCGGCGGCGTCGAGCCGCTGCCAGGTGTCCTCAGGCATCTGGTCGCGCGGGCGCCATTCGCCCCACTGCTTGAAGAAGAACGGCACGTCAGCATCCGCGCACTGATCCCGCAGCGATCGCGCCCAGTCCGGATGCATGGGCCGCGCGTTCGGCCCGCTCTCCCCGCCGCAGATCACCCAATCGAGTCCGCGCAGGGGGTGCGAGCGCCCGTCGTCAGTGCCCGCGCAAGTGAAACCATGCGCCGCAGCCTCCAGATCGACCGCGCCCAGCAGCGGCTCCGCCGAGATGAACCGCTTCGCCGCCGGCGTTTGCAGCAGCAGCGGGATCCGCTCGTCCGCCGCCTTCTGGTCCTCCACACTCACGCCCAGCCACAGGTTGGGCAGCGGGTGGTTCAGACAGCTTGATGTCGCACACGCCAGGCGTAACCATTCCGGATGTTCACGGTTGTACCCCCGCATCTGCGTGACGACGCCATACACAGCCTCGCGCGGACCCGGGCTCACTACACGGTAGTGGTAGGTCATATAGCGCAGCATCCGCTCCGGCCGCTTGGTCAGCACCTGGAACGTGTGTTTCGGGCTCAGCGCCATCACCGCGAAGATGCGGTCCCGCAGCTCGTCGCTCACATTCTCATGAAACAGATCGCTCATCGAGTTCACAAAAACGCGCCGCGGCGTGCGCCAGCTCAGCGGCTGCAGCAGTTGCCTGGTCTCTTTGATCTTCCCCGTCCACACCGCGCGCCCGTTCACGATCTGGGTCAGCCCGCTGTAGACCGTCTCCTTGCCCGCGCCAAACCTGCCCGCGATGGTCTCCGCGTAGCAGTTCCTGCATCCCTCGCTCACCCGCGAGCAGCCCAGAATCGGGTTCCACGTCGCATCCGTCCACTCAATTCCCGTCTTCGCGCCCATACGCACCCCAGCCTTCAGCTTCCAGCTCTCAGTCCCACGCCACCCGCGCGCCCTGCCTGCGTCTCTCTTCCCGCGCCTGCTTCACGTCCTCCAGCAGCGGTTCCAGGTTGGCGCGCATCATCGCTTCCACATCCTTCAGCGCGATCCCCTCGTCCAGGCTCAGCGCGCCGTCCCGCTCCCGCATCACAATCACCGCCAGCGCCCGGTTACCCTCCGTCGACCCTTCCCGCCGGATCCAGTCCGCCAGCGCCACAATCGTGCCGGTTCGAGTCCAGTCCCGCGTTTTCGCAGCCATCGGTTACACCCGCGCCTTGAGGTCGCTGAGGATCACCGAGGCTCGCGCATCCGTTCCCGCAACGCCTGACATCTCCGCGCACGCTCTCAGGTGACAACTTGCGATGAGTGCCCGGTCCAGCTTTGCCAGGTCCTGAATCTTCACGCCGGCCTCGAAGAGCGCCATTTGCGCATCCGCAACGTCCTCATTGGTAATGGCGTCGATAATTGCCGCCGCCCGGAGCATCGTGGCCTTGAGCGTCATGCGCATCACTTCCGCCTCGTGCGCCGACAGCCCGTCCAAATTCCGGTGGTCAGTCATCGCCCAACCTCGCTGCCCTGCTGTCCTACCGTCTCGCTGCCCCGCTGCAACTCATCACTCGCCCTCATCACCCACGCCACCATCAGCCCGATCCCGTCGTCCGGGAGCGCCACAGCCCCGCCGTGCCCCGGCCGTTCCTGTGCCAGGCGCACATACTCACATGCGGCCACCGCCAGCGCCCGGCGCAGCACCGCGTTCCGCACCAGCGCCGCGGCCTCCGTCACCGCGTCGTCCCACGCCAGCTCCGCCCGCGCGTACTCGGTCGTAATGTTGCCGCTGCTCATCGCTGACTCATCTCCTGGCCTCTAGCCTTCAGCTTCTAGCTCTTCGTTCCCAGCTAGCAGCTAGAAGCTGCTAGCTGGAAGCTGCCTTTGTAAGGGAATTATCCCTTTAACTCCCTGTAGCCGATTTGTTCCGATTTGGCCTCGAAAACCCAATTCACCGCGTCTTCGAGGTCGATTTCGTAAGACTGGCAAAGCAAATCAAGATATACATACGCGTCAGCAAGTTCCGAGGCAAACTTCTCTCTCAACTGTTCGGGCGTTTCTTTGTTGCCAGGTATGCCATCCCGCACACGGTTGAGTTTTTTCAAGACGTTAGCGGCTTCGCCGAGTTCTCCCAGCACAGCAACCATCCAGTCGGAACCGCTCCATGAGTTTAGGCGGTGATTGAACCCGTTGGGAGATTCGCACCGCAGCCGGTTTCTTTCAGAAAACTGCTTATTCATCGTTCCCCTCCTTTAAGGGAGTTAAAGGGATAATTCCCCTTTGTAAGTGGGGCGGCCAACCCGTTCCGGGGCCCTCCGCGACCGTCTCAGGCCACGTCGGCGGCGCATAAAGC
>VFSW01001384.1_pt1 | contig 36995 bp, 43 predicted proteins | sample 5358111 | NCBI WGS metagenome assembly VFSW01 (sample SAMN11554181, study PRJNA540505) | mine drainage metagenome | isolation source: sediment from site ElyBrook_90M | place: USA: Ely Copper Mine, Vershire, VT | collected 2017 | reverse complement strand
GTATAATTCTAAGCATAAATATATTTTGCATTATATAGGATATCATGGATTTTTGGAGCAGCTACGACAACCAATCTTTCTTGGCTGAATTCGGAAGCGCAAGAACCTACATAGGCACAAAGCCCCGTCCGCATGCATCGGTCCACAGCATATACAAAAAGGCTGTCAAACTAGACGTAAATGACGGATTCTCAAGTTCCTTTGACCCAAACGGGACGCGCTACATCATCGCAGAGAACGTTACATTCGATATATTCTGCTCAATCTACGATGTAAATACAACAAGGACCTTCGCTGCAAGGACGACCCCCAACTACCTCCCAAACAAAATATCTGCAGATTTCAAGAAATTCCTCTCGCAGATCAAAAAGCCGAACCTGGAGATAAGGATAATAGGGTCCCAGAACGATACAAATCAGGCATCATCGATAATTTCCTCCCTTCGCAAACTCTCAAACGCCGGGCTTACCGAACTTGACATATTCGGAAACGAGATGCGCCACGTCTGCTTTGATATGAAGACAGGAATTGCATACAATTTGCTGCTTGAGAACAGGCATTATAGGCCTGGAGAATTGATAAATACTACTTCAAAGAAGGACTTCGACGAGAAATATGTCCCTGTCCAGGCGCCCGCCGCAAAGCACAAATAATCATTCATCTCCCAATCTAAATGTAGCGATATCCTTGTATCTATGGGTTCCGTCGCCGCCATAGGTTGTATCCCCATCGATGAGTATGCTCTCCTTTAGTACCATATGGTCAACATCGAAGCTTCCAAATCCCTGCCCATCATACTCTTCGCACAGCTTGTCTATCGCTATGCTCGGTATCTTCTCCTTCGCCCTAGCAATGGTCACGTGCGGTGAGAATTCCTTGTGATCAAATCCAATCTTTGATCTATCCATAGCCTCCTTGGTCTTGGTGTATAAGTCGATGAGATCCTTTCTCCCGCTATCCACGCTTGCAAAGATCACCCTGTATGCAGGTCCGAATGCTCCAACGCTCCTAAGCGATAGTTTGAAGCGTGTGTGCTTGACAGCCCTCAAGCAACCTATAATATAATCTATTCTATCCCTCGGAGTCTTTCCAAAGAATAGGACGGTTATGTGCAGATTTTGTGGCTCCACGGGTTTTATCTTTCCCAAGTTGAAGTACGGCACAACCGAGAGTATCTGCTCTTTTACATCCATCGGCACATCTATCGCAAGGAAGAGCCGCGCTGACGCATCGCTCGAATTTTCCAGAGAATTACCCTCCATTACCTACAATATTAATAATACTGCTGCGGCAATAATAATATTTCTCTGTGGGCAAATGGCGACAATAGAAGAGTTTTTGAATCTAGACATAAGGGTCGGGAGGATAACAGACGTGCAGGTCCACGAAGCCGCAACAAAACCCATGTACATACTCAAAGTAGATCTGGGCCCAGAGCTCGGGGAGAGGACGATAGTGGCCGGAATAAGGGATCACTACATGATGGGAGGGCTCTTGAACAAGAAGATAGTGTGCATAGTGAACCTCGAGCCAAGGAAGATCGCAGGGGTGGAGTCGCAGGGGATGCTGCTGGCTGCAGAGGATGAACAAGGAAACGTTGTTCTCATCTCTCCTGATTCAGAAATCGGGGAAGGAAGCAGGATCGGATAGGTGTAAATATGCTGATTGGGGTTGTTGGTCTAAATGGTTCAGGCAAAGATACATTTGCAAAATATCTGGTCGACCATTATAATTTCATGCAAATAGATCTGGGAAAAGAGATACGTGAAGAGCTTAAAAGGCGCAACAAAAATTACCTTGACAGAAACGAGATGATAAATCTCGCAAACGAAATACGCCATAAATTCGGTCCAAACTACTGGTGCAAAAGCGCTATAGATAAAAGCAATTCGAAGAACCTTGTGATCACCTCACTTAGAAATCCTGCAGAAATAGAAGAGATAAAGGTGCACGGAGGGGTCATAATACAAGTGTTTGCCAATGCGAAAGTCAGATTCAAAAGAACAGTCGCGAGAATCAAAAAAGACCCATCATCGCATGGCGATATCAAAAGCTTCGAGGAGTTTATAACCATGGAACAAAAGGAGCTTGAAAATACGGACCCTGACAAACAACAATTGCTGGAGTGCATCTCTATGGCCGAGTACAAAATTGATAATAACGGGTCAATAAAACAACTAGATAAGGAAATAGAGGCTCTGCTTTCGAACATTGGGATAAAGGACTAGGATCTTCTCCATGCCCAACAATACAAAAAGGGATTTAATTATAAACAATCACATACGATAGATCCTTTATGGAAAATTTCACCTTGGAGGAAGGCGAAAAGCTTGTTAGAATAGTGAGAAGCACCATGAATGCCTATCTCACGCGGCACAAATTCGACAAGGCTGCTCTCGAAAGAAGGATCCACGGACTCAATGAATCGGAAAACATGTTTGTCGTCTTATACCATTATCCGACTATGGAAACACGTGGATGCATAGGCATGCGCGATGTTCCTCTCAGAAACGCCTTGGTTGACGCTACGATTATTGCGATATCAAACGACCCACGGCATGTTCCAATGTCCCACCTCGAGCTGGACTATGTGATAGCCGAAGTCAACATATTATCAAAAATGGAGCGAATCAGCATAGGAAAAGCCTCAGAATACAAGATAATAATGGGAAAGCACGGGCTGATGCTCGAATACGGATTCCACACCTCCGTCTTGCTTCCCACATACGCGATAAACAACAACCTAACAAAGGAGCAATTTCTTGAAAAGCTATGTGAGGAGGCGGGCCTTGATAAGCATCATTGGAAGAAAGCAGGAATAAAGCTGTACAGGTTCACTACGCAAACATTCAGGGAAACAGAGCCGGAAGGCACGGTGAAGCAGGTGCAGTTTAGGCACTGAGCACCATGAGAATAATACTTCTAATTGATATGGACTATTTCTTTGCGGCATGCGAGGAGCGCCGAAAACCTGAGATAAAAGGAAAGCCAGTTATTGTGGGATTCGATCCAAAAGGAGGCACCGGAAGAGGGGTTGTGAGCACCTGCAACTACGAGGCGCGGAAGTTCGGAATTCACAGCGCGATGCCGATATCCAGCGCGTATAGGCTAAAGCCTGATGCAATCTTCTTGCCTATAGACTACAAATTCTATGAAAAGGTATCGGAAGAAGTAATGTCCCTTGTGAAGACGTTCTCCTCTAAGTACGAACAGGTGAGCGTGGATGAGATGTATCTTGACATATCTGACAAAGTCAACAGTTATGATGAAGCTCTATTGTATGCAAAGAAGATCAAGGATGAGATAAACAACAAATTAAAGCTTCCATGCTCTGTAGGGGTAAGCGCGAACAAGCTCCTTGCAAAGATGGCCTGCGAGGCCGCAAAGCCAAACGGAATCAGGCTTGTAAAGCCTGAAGAGGCAAAAACATTCCTAAAAAATATGCCTGTAGGAAAACTGCACGGAGTCGGAAAAGTGACTGAGGAAAAATTGAAATCGCTAGGATACAATACAATAGGAGATATCCAAAAAACAGATCCGGAGCGGCTGGCGTTGCACTTTAGGAGTTCCGGGCAGGATATATACAACAGCGCAAACGGCGTAGACGAATCCGAAGTGCTAGAATACTCCGAAGTAAAGTCGATAAGCAGGGAGAGGACATTCGATGAAGACACCGCAGAAAAGACCAAGATAGAAGAAAAGCTAAAAGAAATCTCCAAAGAGGTGTTCGAAGAGCTTAAAGAGAAGGACTTTTATTTCAAGACTGTCACTGTAAAAATACGCTATTCGGATTTCACCGAGCACCTAAAAAGCAGATCCTTGCTCCACCCAACAAATAATCTTGACCAGATAATAAATACCGCAATAAAACTCTGGGAACAATCTACCGAGGACAAAAGAAAGATAAGAAAATTAGGGGTGAGAGTTTCCACGCTCTCTAAAAGGAAAGGACAAAAAACAATATTCGGCCCTTGATTTGGTTAGAAGTTAGGCTTTACACCAAAACATCGCTATACGCTGATTCATGTAAGATATTTATACAAATTTGTAGAATGTTCTCTTGGCGATCGGATGTCATTGCACTGCGGAGAGCATATAATATCACTTGACAGGAAGGACAAGCTCGCAAATCTACATTTCATCTCTCACGCCCATGCAGACCATACCTCCGCTGTAAACTCGAAATCCAATTTTATATCCAGCGAAATAACCGCAAACCTGATTAAAACCAGAAAATCTGTCCAGATAAGGTATACGGAATCAATGTCAGGAATGACCCTCCTAAACGCAGGGCACATCTTGGGGTCAAAGCAGCTGTATGTGGACCACGAAGATCTAGATGGAACCATAACCTACTCTGGCGATTATCAGATGCAATCCTCATATGTCGCTGAACCAATAGAGATTCGAAATACAGACTATCTCATAATAGACTCGACATATCCGGACCCTAGAATAGAGTTCGATGACAAATCCGAAGTCACCTACACGATACAAAAATATGTTAAGGAAAAATTGGAGAGGGGGTCGGTCCTATTCCAAACGTACTCCCTGGGAAAGGCGCAGGAGATAATAAAAATACTAAATGAAGTAGGGATAGTGCCTCTTTCAAGCAGGAAGATTTCGCAGATAAACGAGGTTTACAACTCCCACGGATGCAAACTGGAATACATATATGATAGCGTGTACAATCCAGACGTTAAGGAGGCTACAAGAGAAAATTATGTACAGATATGCGAGCACAATAAGTTCGAGGAATACAAAAACGCGATTTATCGCAGGACTGGCAGGCGGGTGTATTCTGCGATCGCAACGGGATTTGCTCAAGCGATGAGGTTCAATACCGATGTGCAATTCGCTCTAAGCGACCATGCAGATTTCAAGCAGGCTGTAGAATACATAAATGCGTGCAACCCCAAAAAGGTGTATACATACGGAAGCAATTCCTACGTGTTCGCGCACAACCTGTCAAAGAGCGGTTTAAATGCAGTGCCATATTCGCACGGAATAATCAGAGCGGCAATGCAGATGGAGCAGGAAAACACACCAAATAGGTAACACTATGTCAGACGAGGATATCAAGGTCATACTTGTGGATGAAAAGGATGAGCAGATAGGAATAGCCGAAAAGCTCTCTGCCCACAGCAATGGAGGCAAGCTCCACAGGGCAATGTCCGTATTTATATTCAACTCTCTTGGGGAAACAATGCTGCAAAAGAGGGCAGGCACAAAATACCACAGCAAACTGCAGTGGACCAACACCTGCTGCGGGCATCCATACCCTGGAGAAAACATATCCACAGCGGCGCACAGGAGGCTTTTCGAGGAAATGGGATTCGACTGCCAAATGAAGGAGGTATTCAGCTTCGTATACCATGCAGAAGTGGGCAATGGGCTCAAGGAGAACGAGTTCGACCACGTATTCTTCGGCACCTACGACGGAGTTCCAAATCCAAATTCAAATGAGGCTGAAGACTGGAAATGGATCGGGTTGCAGGAGCTAAAGGAGGATATCGAAAAGAACCCCGACCAGTACACCCCCTGGCTAAAGATCATACTCGAGCGTGTCCTAGAGGCAAGGAATCTTAAACGGTAGTCTAAATGAACAGAACCAAGATTATAGTAACATACGGTCCCAGCCTTGAGAACCAAGACACCCTAAAGACAGTGCTGGCATACACCGATGTGGTGAGGATAAATTTCTCACACGGAAATCCTGAATCATGGCTTGCGTACACGCAAAACGTAAGGGCGATATCAAAGGAATTGGGAAGAAAGATACTGCTACTTGCGGATCTTCCAGGCCCAAAAATAAGAATAGGAAAACTGGATAAGCCCATAATAGTGAAGGAGGGCGATGTGGTTATATTTTCTAGCGCCCCTGCAACCGGGCATGTTCCTGTAGAATACAAGGATCTGCACAAAGATGCCGCTCCAGGACTCATAATATCGATAGGAGACGGGTACCTAAAATTCGGCATAAGTAAAGTAGAGGGCAAGAAGGTTATCTGTGTTGCTTTGGATAGTGGGAAAATAGAGTCGAAGAAAGGAATCAATTTCAAGGGCCTGGGATCGACCGCCAAAACCCCAACCGAGGAGGACCTAAGACTTGCAAAGTTCGCACTATCAAATAAGTTCGATTGGATTGCAGAATCTTTTGTTCACTCCTCGCAGGATATAAAGAAGCTAAGGAAAGCAGGGAAGGCATTCATAGTCGCAAAAATAGAACGTGAGAGCGCGATATCCGATATAGGCGCCATATCAAGCGAAGCGAATGCGATAATGGTTGCCCGAGGCGATCTGGCATTCGACATAGGTATAGAGAACGTGCCTGTTGCGCAAATAAAGATAATCAATGCTTCTCAAAAATCCAAGAAGCCTGTGATAATAGCAACGCAGGTTCTTGCGAGCATGATAAATTTCAGCATGCCAACCAGGGCCGAGGTCGACGACATAGCAAACTCTGTAGTTAACGGAGCAAACTACATAATGCTAAGCGATGAGACTGCTGTTGGGAAATACCCGCTAAAGGCTGTGGAGACCCTCTACAACACGATCCATAGCATAGAGTCTTTCCTATACAAAGACAAATCTGTCTAACAATCGGAAGGATTTTTAATGGCAAACACCAATCATACTAGGTGCAAATGGCAACCAGATACAAGCTTCAGTCGGCTGTGGAATATCTGACCACCTACTCCTGGGCAATACTGCTTATAGGGATAGTCATAGCCGGGATATTCTATCTGGGCCTGACATCGCAATCGAATTCCATACAGCAATGCCAGTTCCCTGCGGTGTTCCAGTGCATAAGCTACTCGCTTGCATCAAACGGGCTTCTTACGGTGGGCATAGTGCAAAACACCCCTGACACGATATACATCACTGCAATAGGGTGCAGCGCAAACTCCACGGTATCAAACATGATTCCTGTGAACAAGGTCTCGATAAGCACAAACAAGAACCTCACCGCTTCATTGCAGTGCCATTACTCTAACGGCGCGGTGTTCTCCGCAAATCCTGGAACCCTGTTTGCAGGAACATTGCAGATCAACTACACAGATGCGCAAAACGGGCTTGCCGCAGTCCAGTATGGGAAACTTTCGGTAAAGGCAACATAGCAAAATATTTTAAGAATGAAAAACGAAGCTACATTATGCATGCTTCCAACATCTACAAGGCCGAAAAGGGCCTGCTCCGAATAAACCTCGAAGTGGAGGAAGGGACTATCAAATCAGCACAGATCACTGGGGACTTTTTCCTCATCCCCGAAACAAGATTAAAGGACCTTGAGAGGCTGCTTGTAGGCAGGAAACTCTCAAAAGGCGATATAGAGAGCGCTGTCGCGCAGTTCTATTCAAGCGGCATAATTACCCCATCGGTTACGGAACAGGATTTTGTCAATGCAATACTTGGTGCAAGATATGAAAATGAGGCTACTAAATCTTGAATATCCTGAAGACCCGCACCTTAGCCTGGCTACGGAGGAGGCGATATTCATAAACGTGATAAAGGGCAAGTCTCCAAACACATTCAGGTTCTACAGGCACAAGAACGCCGTTATACTTGGATGTTTCCAACTCGCCGAGCAGGAGATAGACACCGAATACACAAAATCAAATAACATACACATAGTAAAGAGGCCAACCGGAGGGGGCGCGGTGTACCACGATCTTGGGAACCTGAATTTCTCCTTGATTACCAAGGACGAGTTTCGCGTAGGTAGGGATGTCCCAAAACTATATTCAACGATGATGTCCGGTGCGATAAGGGGATTCACCAGCCTAGGGCTTAAACCCGAACCTGGAAAGCTAAACGACGTATCTGTCGCAAACAAGAAGATACTTGGCGCTGCCGCCACCATACGATCGAACACGCTTCTTTTCCATGCGTGCGTGCTTGTAAGCGTGGATCTGCACAAACTCGCAGCATCACTAAAAGTCCCGGGAATAAAATTGAAGGATAAAGGGATAGCAACCGTATTGGAAAGGGTGAGCAACATAAGGGACATATGCGGAAAGGACGTGAACGAGGTCAAGGAAGCTTTGCTAAATGGCTACTCGGAAACCCTTGGCATGGAGTTCGAGGAAGGAAAATTGACCGAAGACGAGAAGAGCCTTGCGCGCAGCCTCTACCAAAATAAGTATAGCAAGGACGAATGGAATCTTGGCAGGGAGATCATAGATATACATTACTGACCTATAAAATCCATCAAGACCCTGGCCACATCCTGCGGATTTGTATAATGCGGAGTGTGCTTTGCCCCTTCTATTATCTCAAGCCTGCTGCCCTCGATGCTCCTACTCATCATCTGGGCATAAATATATTCTGTCATGTCATCCTCCCTGCCCCATATTATCAATACCGGCTGCGATATCCTCTTCAGATCGTCTTCTGTAAACTCATAATCGTCGGACTCGTGCCCCAAAATGTTCTCAAAGACATGCATGTTATTCGAATTCGAGTACGCCAGTTCCTCCCTTATCCTATTTCTTCTGCGCTCGAACTTCTCACCGTTGTTCCTCAAGTCGTCAAAATAATCCTTGAACCCAGCAGCATCCTCGAATATGAATCCCCTCGCCTTGGTGTTTCCAAGCGAGAACACCACGGATATCCATCCGCCATAGGAATGCCCAAACACAAAATAATTTTCCAACCCCTTCTTTTCTATGAACTCGCCAACTGACTCTACCTGTTTTGAAAGCGTGTACTCCATCTGCGGTGCATCGGATCTGCCGTGCCCCAGCAAATCGAGAAGGTAGATGTCCAAATTTTCCGGCATATACTGCATCAACCTTAACCACACCCTAGAAGTTGCTCCAAGTCCATGTAAAAATACTATGGTGCTTCCAGTGCCTCGGTGGTGCTTGCAATATATCTTTCCAAGCGACGTATCGACAAACTCCTCAACAAAATCCTTGTAGTAGTCCATCTTGAACACTACTTTCCATCGCTCTTTTTTCCGTAAAAGAAGTGTATTGGCTTGCCGAGCCCTGCTTCAGCGGCTTCCTGCACAGCCTCGCTGTATGTCGGATGCGGATGGATGGTGTCTGCTAGATCCTCAAGCGTCGCTCCCATCTCTATCGCCAAAACGGCCTCGCTGATCATGGAGCTCGCCTCCCTGCACACTATCTCCACTCCCTTGACGACATTATCCGTGTCGTATGCGATCTTCACAAACCCATTCGTAGAATCCAGTGCGATGCTCCTGCCAAGGGCGGTAAGCGGGAACTTCACTGTCTTTATCCCATCCCTCTCACTTATGTCTCCTGCGATAGCTATCTCCGGGTCGGTGAATATAACTGCAGGGATCACTGTGTTCTCGAATGCGGAATTTTGCCCAGCTGCAACCTCCGCCGCTATCACTCCTTGCCTTATGGCCCTGTGCGCCAGCATCGGCTCCCCCGAAACATCACCTATTGCAAGGATGTTATCATCGCTTGTCTTCATCTGATTGTCAATTGTAACAAATCCTTTCTGGTCCAACTTAACCTTCGTGTTTCCAAGCCCAAGAGAATCCGTATATGGCCTAAGTCCTACTGCAACGACTATCGTTTCGGCATCTATTGTTTTTCCGTCGCTGAGCGTTACGGAGTTCGGTCCATGCGAAACTGGATTCACCCCTGTCAGTATATCCATGCCGAGCTTTTTCATCGCAGTCTTTATTATGCCTACCGCCTCCTGATCAAATCTTGAGAGCACATCGGATCTTGCTATTATGGATACCTTGGATCCAAGCTTGGCAAACAGCATACCTATCTCGACAGACACATACCCTGCCCCAATTATCACAAGGCTCTTTGGTATCTTGTCCATCAATAGGGCCTGCTTATAATCCAATATGTTCCCTCCAAACTCAAATTCTGCAAGCTCTGTAGGCTCTGATCCCGTGGCTATTATCGCCTTCTTAAATTGCAACGTAACCCCATCCGTTAGCTGCAGCTTGCTTGAACTTACAAACGTCGCAGATCCCTTGAACACGTCTATGCCATAAGATTTGCATAAGAAACCGACCCCGTCTTCAAGCTTCTTCGATACTCCAACCCTCCACTCAAGCATTTTCTTTGCGTCTATTGAAACGTTCTGCGCGCTTATGCCGAACTTCTCGGAGTTCTTCGCCTCATAGAATATGTCCGATATGTGTATCATGGTCTTCGAAGGTATGCATGCATAATTTAGGCAGTGTCCCCCGAGCTTGTTCTTCTCGACAAGTGCGACACTCAGTCCAAGCTGCGACGCTCTTATCGCAGCAACGTAGCCTCCTACTCCTCCGCCAACTACTGCAATATCCACAATCTCCGGAAGTTCTCCCATGACCATTTTTACACCATGTCAAGGAAATCCATATCTTCCAGGTATTTCTTGAAAGCATTTCCAAACTTCACTGCATCCGCTCCGTCAACCACCCTGTGGTCGAACACCAAGGAGAACGGCAATATCTTCCCTATCTTCACCATTCCCTCCTCAACCATGGGCCAGTCGCGTATCATGTTTACTGCAAGTATTGCAACATCTGGATAGTTTATTATCGGAACTGCTAGGAATCCTCCTCCAAGGCTGCCTATGTTCGTTATGGTAAAGGTGCTATCGCGCATCTCCTCGAGCGTTATCGTGTTGTCCTTGACCTTGCTGCCCAGCATCTCTATCTCCTTTGCAAGCTCTAGTATGCTCTTCTTGTCAGCGCCCTTTATCACTATGACCTTGAGGCCATCGTCGGACTCTGCAGCGAGTCCTATGTTGTAGTACTTCTTCACCAGCACCTCCCGTGTCTCATGGTCGTAGCTTGCATTGAACCTTGGGTTCTCCATAAGCGCCCTGATTACCGCCTTTATTATGAAAGGATAGAACGTGAGTTTTATGTTGAGCTCGCTCTTCACCCTATCCTTCTCCTTGTGGACTATCGAATACAGCGCTCCTGCATCTACAAGGTCCATATGGGTCGCACTTGGCACGTTCCATGCAAGCTCCATGTTCTTTGCTATCGCCTTTCTTGTCTGTGTGAGCGGAACCCTCTCTATCTCCTCAGAATGCTTCTCCTCCAGCACCTCGGAGAACTTTTCCACGTGAACGGCTGGCTTTGTCTGCGTCTTTACGTAATTCCTCACATCGTTCTCAAGCACCCTGCCTGCAGGTCCAGTCCCATGTATCTGTGCCAAATTCACATTTAGGTCGCGCGCAAGTTTCCTTACAGACGGCGCAGCCAATATCTCGTGCTCCGCCTTTGTGGGCTCGTGTTGTGACGCATCTGCAGCGGTCTGCTGGACCTGTTGCGGCTGCTGTGATTTAGGCGCAGCTGGAGTTTGCTTTAGCTTGCCCAAGTCAAAGCTGCCAACCTCTCCTTGATCCAATATGTATGCAAGAACATCTCCTACCTTAACATCTGTATCGTCTTGGACGTTTATCCTCACCACTCCGGATGCTGGTGCAGGTATGTTTACTACTGCCTTGTCGGTCTCTATTTGCACAAGGGATTGGTCTTCCCTGACTTCATCCCCATCCTTGACTAACCATTTCTGAATGTGCCCTTCCGTTATCCCTTCTCCAATATCAACAAACTTTAGTACATTCATCCGCTCACATCGATAATATCTTGTCTATGGCGCCGCTTATCTTCTTTGCATTTGGCATGTAGTAGCTCTCGTATGCAGGGAACGGATACGGCAGGCTAAATGACGCAACCCTAAGTATCGGGGCATCGAGCTCGTATAGCGCCTTTTCAGCTATCCTCGCAGAAACCTCTGCGCCGACTCCAAAGCTCTGCGATGCTTCATGCACAATTATCACCTTTCCTGTCTTCTTCGCGCCCTCCACTATGGTCTTTTCGTCTAGCGGATTTATGGTCCTTAGATCTATTATCTGGGCGTTTACCTTTTTCTGATCCACAACGTCCTTTACTACAGGCACCATCGGCCCGTATGTTATTATCGTTAGGTCATCTCCCTCCTTCAATACATTTGCCTTCCCAATCTCAACCTCATATTGTCCCTCCGGTACCTCCTGCTTGAATAGCCTGTAGAGCTTTGTTGGCTCAAGGAAGATGACAGGATCGTCTAGATGCACCGCCTTTGTGAATAATCCCTTTGCGTCGTATGGATTCGAAGGCTCGACTACAATCAATCCACCTCCGTAGGAATATAGCGCCTCTGGGCTTTCGGAGTGGTGTTCGAGCGCGCGTATGCCCCCGCCCACAGGAGTCCTAACAACCATCGGCACCCTAAGTCCGGACCTCGTCCTCTCCCTGTATCTTGCAGCATGATTGATCAGCTGGCTGTATCCAAGCAGCATGAATCCGGCAAACTGTATCTCAGGAACTGGATGAAGCCCTCCAAGCGCCATCCCTATAGCCGCTCCAATTATTCCAGATTCGGCAAGGGGGGTGTCTATCACCCTGCTCTCGCCATATTTTTTAACAAGCCCGTCAGTAACCCTGAACACTCCTCCATCTTCACCGACGTCCTCCCCAAGCACAACTACATCGTTGTTCTCCTGCATGGCAAGGTCTATTGCATTGTTCAGGGCGCTTACCATATTCATCTGCATAGCATCACATCATTGCCAGTATTTTGCCGCTTCTGCCTCATCCATCTCCTCTTTTAAGACGTCTGGCATGAAGCTGTATAGATTTTCGAACATGCTCCTTGGATCTCCTTTGAATGCCTCTCCCTTTGCCACTGCATCATCTATCATTTTTGACTGCTCATCGCCCATCTGTTTCTCAAGCTGGTCATTCCAGAGATTCTTTTTGGTCAGGTATGTCTTGATCCTGAGTATAGGGTCCTTCTTCTTCCACAAATCTACTTCAGCAGGGTTCCTGTACTTTGTCGGATCGTCTGCGGTTGTGTGCAAGCTCATCCTATACGTAACGCATTCAATTAGCATCGGTCCGTTATCCTTTGCATTGTTTATCGCATCAGAGACTGCCTTGTAAACTGCAACGACGTCGTTCCCGTCGACTTGCATTCCCGGTATCCCGGCTGCAAACGCCTTTTGCGCAAGCGTCTTTGCTATGCTCTGCTTGCTTCTAGGCACAGATATGGCCCACTGGTTGTTCTCTATTACCATCACAAGCGGGACCTTCAATTCTCCTGAGAAGTTTGTGGCTTCATAGAAATCCCCTTCCGATGTTCCACCATCGCCTACGTATGCGACTACTGCGCTATCCAATTTCTTGTACTTTAGTGCGTATGCAAGCCCGACGCTGTGCTGCATCTGCGTTGCAACAGGCACAGCAACCGCGAGGCTCCTAAATCCTTCAGGGGCTTTTGATCCTTCCTCAAAACCCCTCCAGCCTATAATGAACATTTCCAATGGCAGCCCGCGGGCAAGAAACACTCCATGCTGCCTGAAATTGGGGACAAAGTAATCGTCTTTTCTCATTGCGAACGCGCTGCCTATTTGCGTCGCCTCCTCTCCGACAAGCGGCGCGTAGGTGACTATTCTTCCCTGCCTTTGCAAGCTAAGTGCCTTAGCATCAAATGCGCGTGCAAAGCACATGTACTTGTACATCTCAATTAACTTTTTGTCATCGAGATCTTTTGGAAAAAGAGACTGGTCTGCATTGCCTTCCTCGTCTATTATCTGTAAGTATTCTATTTTTCCGTCAAAAACATCGCTTAGCAAAGAAACCATCTACAAGATAAATTCTAATGAAAAATATATAATCTCATTCCTGCACTGGAGCCAACTCCTCTTTCTCTATGTTTATACTTTTCATGTTCTTATTTTCTGCCCGAACTGGATGCAAAATGTCTCCCAATATCGATTGGTATGCTTCGCAGGACGTCCAATGCTTGGGATCCTGGCCCAATTTTATCTTCAGCCTTGCATCATTCGCCTGCGAACTCTCCCATATGGGTCCAAGGTCATATCCAGTTTCCCGTATGTTCCCGATCTTGTAATTCCACATTATTGACGGGTAAACGTTTCCGTGACTGTCCATGAACAAAGATGCATCAAGGCTTTTGCACTTAATCGACGGAATTCCTCTGCTAGCAAAAGTTTCAAGGCCTTCTAGAAATCTAGACTCCAAGCCCTCCATAATATCGAATTTCGCATCTCTGTTATCCTTCGCATGGGCGATCTCTTTTATCGCAATCTCCCTATTTGCCATTATTGCGTTGTCAACATTATGATAATAATTGTCAGAGAGCTGCGCAAGGTTAATGTGAAAATCGTTGTAGCGTATTTCCGGCACATGCATCTTTACGTTTTTATAGGTCCTCTCCAAGTTCCCTTCGTTTATCTTGCTTATCGTATACCCAAACACAACTGACAAATTCGAATATTCCTTCTGGAGCTCCTTGAGGCTCTTGAACAATCCAATTGCCTTATCAAAATTTCCAGGTATCCCCCTCACCTTATCGTGAAGTTCCATGTCCCCATCAAGGCTCACTGTTATCACGACCTTAGGTATCCTTAGCTGCAGCATCTCGCGTATTCTTTCTATCTCCTTCTCCTGGTTGCACAGCGAATTTGTCGGTATCGTGATCAAATAGAGCCCTTTCGAATTTTCCTTGAACGATCTGGCTATCTCCACTATGTCACTGCGCAAGAACGGCTCCCCTCCGGTGAGGCCTATCCACTTGAAATACCGATTCTTCCTAGAAAATTCCTCTATCTCATCTAATCCAAGCTCATTTTGCGGCTTAATCTGCCATATGTTGCAGGTAAGGCACCGTGATTGACAGCGCATGGTGACTGCAAAATTAAGCTTGTAGGGCCTGCTTAGCCTTGTAAAATTGCTTTCTAGTGCGCAACGCGCGATTCCTAGTAGTTCTCCTGCCATCTTAACAGATAATATCCCCATGCGCTCTTTATATAATTTCGCTACAACGCCGCATTTTAGTTGCATTCATGTGATCGAATGCACTGAATTTGGAGTTTGGTTATTCGCGCTCACATAATACAGCGTAGTCTGCCAGTTCTGGGCCAGACCCTCAATCGTGGAATTGAAACCTGAAATATCTGGGACAAAGGCCTCTTTCCACCAAGGGCAGTCAAGCTGTGCCCCATTTGTGTAATTGAAGACATCCTGATAATCATATACAAGCACGTATGAGCCTCTTGGAATCTGGTAGCATTTTGTAAAACCTCCATAATCAAAGTTGAACCTGTTCAAATTATCGAACTTAGTATACACCAATATATCGCCCGCTCCAGAGTCTAGGTATATGTTGGTGGTATTGGGAAGAGAAAGGATATACTGCGAGACCTGATATTGTGGCGCCTGCTCTGCCTGCGCTATACTATGGTCGTAAACAGTCACCATCAAAGATGTGACAGTGAGGAATAATACTATTAGGCAGAATACTGCAAGCTTTGCGTTCACCCAAATCCCCTTCGATTCCCTTACAAATGCCAGCAGGGCTGCGGATATTATCACAACCATCGGCAGCGCTATGAGCGTAAGGTACCTATCAAGCCTATGCGAGAGCACATAAGTCAAAGGATTAATGCTTGCATACTGCGGACCAAATTCGAGGTATAAAAATCCAGCAACAAACCAGAAAAGAAGGATATACGCCCTCTTATCCCTTCGCACAAGCAACAGGAGCGCAGCAGGTATGAATGCATAGAAGAAAAACCCTACGGTGTTCGCCCCATTGGCATACCCATTCGTTATTATCGACGCCAAATCGAAATTGCTGTTTGCAAGTCCACCTATTGAATTTACAATGTTGTAAGGAAACATAAGGTTTGGGTAGAAGCTTAGGGCGACTGAAAGCGGATACGGAATAAGATCGGGCCTCCATGTCTGGCTGTAGTACTGCGCGTTGCTAGAGAATGTTATCAGGGGATTTGCGGAGTTTATATAATTGAATACCAAAGTAACTGCAAAAACTAATGCAAAACCAACTGCGATATACATGGTGGTTTTGCTAATCGAGATCTTCACCTCCTTTCCGGCTACGTGAAGCCTGCGCATCACAATCCCAACGGCCAAGAGCAGTCCAATCACTATCCACATGATAAATCCCTCTGGCGTCACCAATGCAGAGGAAAACAGCGCCGCCCCCGACACAAAATACCAAACCCTAGAATCATTCCTAAGGGCCTTTATTAGGGCAAAAAACGAAAGGCCGACAAAAAACATCATTGGTATGTTGTCGCTCATGGTTGTGGAATATATAGCGGTCATCGGAAATATCGCCAAAAGGAATGCGGCAAGAACACCAACATACTCATCATAAATCTCCCTTCCTATAAGGAATGCAAGCAGCACGGATAGTTCAAAGCAGACTATGTCCCACGCAGCGCTGCTCAGTATGCCATATCCGAATAGCGCATAGCTTATCCCTATCGGGATTATCTGGAGCAGCCTTATGGAGAGTATGTTTCCAGAATTTTCAACAAATGTCCCCTGCACCCAGTAATGGGAAAGGAATGAGTATGCAATGTCGTCTCCCATATGGCTTGGGCCTATGGCGAACAAGATGGAATATGCGGCCGTATAAATTAGTATAAACGAGAGCAAAAGGTAGGAGAGCATCCTCTTTTGTTTGGTTTTTAGCATGCGCAATCCCCGAAGTTTCATGGATATAAAAATTTACTTGTACATTATATAATTCTACGATTGAACGTGCTTAATTATGGGTAAAAAACTATATCTTATAGGTATCGATTCAACGCCGCTGTGGATACTTCGGGAGCTAAGCACCGAGAAGGGAATGGATGCGATAGCAAAACTGCTCAAGGGAAACTACATACATGAGTTAGAGTCCACACTTCCTCCTATGACCGGACCTGCCTGGCCCACCATTTACACGGGGCTTACGCCTGCGGAGCACGGAGTCCCAGACTTCTTCGTAATGAAGGATGACCACACTCCAGATGTGATATTCTACGACCCAATCGAACATCCTCCGTTTTGGGAGGAGCTTGCCAAGCACGGATATAAGTCCCTGCTGATCACCCCAGCTACAGACACGCATCTTCCAACCAACAATGGCAACATAGATCTGCTCACGGGATTTCCACTGAGGGCGAAGACAAACTCTCCCGAAATTGAAAGGCTTATGAGGAAGCATAAATTCGATGGCGAGCCCGACATAGAGAAGTTCATTAAAGATGGAAAGATGACAGAGCTCGAAGCATCAAAGATATTCTCCCAGAGCGTAGAAACTAGGATAAGCATCGCAAAGGACATGATGGCGCTGACCAACTACGATTTCGTGTTCGTATGCTTCACAGAGACAGACAGGCTGCAGCACTTTGTAATGAACAAGGAGAACAGGAAGGACTACCTACTTCCTATATACTCAAAGATATCGGCATTCTTGGGCGAGCTGATGCGTATGGTCGAGAAGGAAGGATCGACTCTGATGATTGTCTCGGACCATGGCATGCAGCCGATATACGAAAAATTCCTGCTCAACAGCTGGCTCATACACAATGGGTATGCATCTCTCAAACCAAAAGTGCTTCAAAAAATCAATTCAACTCAAAAGCCCACAAAAACTAGCAAGCAATCAGCCATAAGGGAGAAACTGCTGAAGACGAACCTGAGAAGGGTATACGACAAGTTGCCGCACAAAGCAAAAAGCACGGTGTTCAACATACTTGGCAATATATCCAACGTTGAGATGGGTGGCGAGTATGTGCGATTGCACCTGTTCCACAACCACCTGGACAAGCCGAGGGCGTTCGAAGCTATATCAACCGACCCCGTATCCACTAAATGCATAAACGACTCCAGATTCAAGAACGGAATAGTAAAAAAAGGGGAAAAGGAAAAACTCAAGAGAGAAATAGCAAGAAAGCTCGAAGACCTAAGGGACGATAGCGGCGAGAAGGTGGTGAAGGGCACAATAGACGGAGGCAAATACTACAACGGCACCAACAAATTCATAGCCGCGGACATATTCGTAGAGGCCAGGGACAACTGCACAATAGACATATTCAACTTCTCAAAGGACGAGTTGTTCATGCCACCAGAGTCCGCAAAGAGCGGGGACCACCTGCGTAGCGGCATACTATGCTTCTATTCAAAGAAGGCAAAGAAGTTCACACAGAACGCAAACGTGCTCAACGTTGCCCCCACAATACTCAATTACTACGGCATAAAAAGCGGAACCGAAAAATCGCTGCTCAAAAAATTAGTAGATTAAATGAATATTTTGATTATAGACATGGGTTCGAGACTAAATCGCTTCGGTGGAGAAGCGCTCATAGCAAATCTGCTATATGAGAAGCTCGGCGAGAGGTTCAACACCTACTATCTGGGATACGAGACATACTACACAACCCAGAGCAAGAACACAATATTTCTGTAGAGAAGCAAGAACGTGGGATCGAAAACAAGAAATAGCAAACTATCCGAAATCGGACTGCTGCGTGCCGGGTATTACTTCCTATACGTCAGGAACATGATGGGTCTCAACATAAGCCAGCATGAATTGCTCCAAAAAGTGAAATGGATAGAGCCCAAAGTGATAATCGCAAATTCAGTGCAGGATTTTGTCGTCTTAAAATATCTGAGGAAAAAAGGGCTTAAGTTCAAAAGCATATACATAGACCACGGAAGCCTCTCAACGAGCAACACCAAAGGCTACTTCAGCAAGGAAGGAATACCACTGACTATAGGTACCGGAATAAACGCCCTCTCACTCCAAGATGCAAAGAGAAAATTCTTCAACTTCTTTGACATGAATGTGGCACTCAACCTAAATCAGCTCAAGGCGATCAGCAAATACACCAGAAAAGTGAACTACATCCCAAACGGGCTCAACGTAGCTACAAGGAAAGAGCCAAAATACGAAGAGCTCCTCAGGAAAAAATTCGGGATATCCAAGAAAGATTTTGTCGTGTTATATGTGGGAAGAATGTTTGACAGGCAAAAGAACGTAAAGACGCTTGTAAAGGCGTTCAAAGAGACCAAGGGCCACAACCTCAAATTATTGCTTTTAGGGGATGGCCCATCGCTTCCTGAGTATCAAGAGCTTGCATCCAAAGACGCGAGAATCATATTCGTGGGACCAAAACCAAGCAGCGAACTAAATGCGATATACAACATCTCCAACCTCTTTGTCGTGCCGTCAAGGTGGGAAGGATTTACGCTTACAACATTAGAAGCAGCCGCCCACAACCTCCCGCTGCTATTGTCGAGAGACGCATACATACCAGACTTGCACGACCCAAAGATACCAAGCATACCCTCCTTCAATACAACCGATGCCAATGCACTAAAGCGCCAGATAGAATTGATTTTGGGGAATAACACGGTAAGAGAGAAGGCGATAAAAGCATCCAAAGTAATAACGAAACTCTTCACGGAGCAAAAAATGCTCAAGGCGTATAAAGATTTGATACTCAGACTTGGAACGTAGCAAAATTTTAATCGGATCAAATAACTATTCCAAATCCTGCAAACTTTCTATCGCTGTAAAAAGTGAACCTGCCAAGCTCCTTTATGGCATCAAATTTTTCGATCGGCAGTTTCTTTTCAAGAATCAGCTTTGCATCTATTGCATTGAGAATCCGCGTGTCGTTCTTGCTCACCAGTCCAGTAGTTGCGTCTATCACGTCTATGATGCTTATTTTGCTGCATTTAACGTCCTCTCCATTGAATTTTATCTGCAAGTTTTTCCCGATCTTGCTTGTAACAAATATCCTCGCCTCTATGGAGTTTTTGAGCTCTGGTAAGTCATCTGAACCAGAAATAAACGTACCCCTTAATTCAAATGCTGGTTTCTTGTCCAATCTGATTGCGACATTCTCCTCCACTCCGGCACTCTTCACCATTTTCCCCTTAACTATTATGTCTTTTACAACGGCCCTATGCATCTTTGGCAGCACACAAACTCCTTGCCCCTTGCGCAGCTTTCCGCTTACAACCTTCCCCCCAATGATCCCATCATCCTTGTCAACAAAACCCTGGACTACTATCCTCAATGCTCCTGGGCTCCTCTTGGCGTTTCCCATCGCATTGCTGTATATGTTTTCTATCAGGGTTCCGCCTTTGTACCACTTCATATTGTCGCTTTTTTTGACCAAATTCTCCCCATTATACGCGGAGATCGGTACAAAGCTCACATTCTTCCTATCGAAGCCTATCCTTAAAATAAATCCAAGAAGATCCTTTTCTATCTCCTCAAATCTCGCCTTTCCGTATCCTATCGCATCCATTTTGTTTACCGCCACTATCAATTTCTCCATGCCAAGCAATTTCGCTATGAACAAATGCCTCTTTGTCTGATCCCTAACGCCCTCGTCCTTCTTTGCAGACACAAGCAGAAGCGCAACCTCTCCGTATGAAGCTCCGCTTATCATGTTCTTTATCAGCTCTTCATGCCCAGGAACGTCTATTAATGAAAATGCAAGGTCGTTATACTTGATCTCGGCTCTGGTGGTATCGTACGTCATCTCTTGCTCCCTTTCCTCCGGGAAACTATCAAGTATAAATGCTGGCTCGAAGGGTTTTCCAAGCCTCTTGCTGTAAATCCTCGCCTCGTTTATTCTTACTTTTGTTGCAGAGCCAGTTTGCATAAGCAAATTTCCAATAAGCGTAGATTTTCCATGGTCTTTGTGCCCCAATAAAGTAATCATTTTAACTATCATATGCTCGCCTTAAATATTCACATATACCCTAGCGATCTCAACTTGGCCATGACATATTCGCGCTCTTTGTCCATGCTTCTTCCAGACCTCTCCTCGTCCTTTGTGGTTTCAAGCTCCCTTATTATGTCGTCAACGTTTTTTGCATTAGATTTAAGCGGAACTGTGCAGTGAGTGCATCCAAGACTCCTATACCTATATCCGTTTCTAGAGAAATATAACGGGTTAACTGGTATGTGCTCCTGCTTTACATAGCTCCAAATGTCTATCTCGTTCCAGTCGAGCAATGGATGGACTCTTATATGTCCCTTTGTGTCGAGCTTTGATGAATAATCATTCCAAAGTTCTGCAGGCTGGTCTTTGTATTTCCATTTGAAGTTCTTGTCCCTCGGGCTCATGTATCTCTCTTTGGCTCGGATCCCGTGCTCGTCCCTCCTTATAGATACTATAAGCGCATCAAACCCATACTGGCTCATCACTTTCTTGAGCGTATCTGGCTTATTCTTTCCGCAGCATGCAGCCCCTACAAGATCTGGTTTTATTTCGCTGTCTGCGACTATCAAATCAAGCTTCCACTTCTTGGCGAGATCCTGCCTGAACTTGTACGTTTCAGGAAAATCTATGGAATTGTCTATATGGATCACTGGAAACGGAACCTTGCCTAGGAATGCCTTTCTTGTCAATGCCAACATTGCTGTAGAATCTTTTCCCATGCTCCATAATGCAGCGACATTGTTGAACTTTAGCTTCGCTTCCCTGATTATGTAAATGCTCTTCTCCTCCAAAACTTTCAGATCTTGTTTTATCATGATTTCACCTGTTCAATACCTCCAATCCAATCAAATATTTTGTAGCCCCACGCAGCTTCTTGCCCGTTTTTACGAATATCGGAACCTCGGCAATCATCTTGAACTTAGAATCATAGAGTTCAGCGAAAGATTTTGTGAGATCCTGCATCTTGTTGAGCTTTCCTTCATTTGCCCAAACTATCCTATAATATTTTACGGTGCTCTTTTTCAGGGCGATGGGAAACAAGCCCCAGTTCTTCTCGCTCTGCTCCTTGAACAACGCTTTTGCCAATCTCTCAACATCACTATTTTTGCCTGCCATAAAATCACTCAACGTAACCCAAAGCCCTAAGCTTATCTACGATATAATCCTTCTCCGCCTTCGCGCCTTTCTTTCCCTTTGCCTCCTCTATCTTGAACGTTGTTTCTCTCAATATGTATGTGGCGTAATCCGAAACAGAAGAGAAACCAGTATTCTTTATGTTCTTGCTAATCCTCTCGAAGAGTTTTGAGGGTATTGTTATTGTAGTATATTTCCTTTTTTCAGCAGCCATCAAACCACTTGTTACAACATTATTATACATTAAGCCTATATAAATGTTCCCTTTTGCTCTCCATCCTTTATATATCCTAATGTTATAACATTAAAATATAATATGATTGCATGGATCCGCTCACAATGCTACTTATCATAGCTCTCGGGGCATTTGTAGGCTTTTTTGTAGGATTAACCAGTGTGGGATCGGGCTCGATACTGACTCCTGTGCTATACCTGGATTTCCCCGGCGTGCTATCCAAACTAGACATTGTAGGTACGTCTACGACTTACGGCACGATTACGAAATTTGTTGCAAGTGCCCGCGCATACATGACAAAATCGCTAAACTCAAATTATGCGCTTATGATATCTATAACCGGCGTTCCGACCGCAGCAATAGGGGCGTTTTATACGACCACTCTTATAAGCTCAAACCTGTTCGCCCCTACACTTGCAATAATTTTGATAGTTGTTGCAATGCTGATGATAATCGATGTGAAGAAGAAAGCCACAGCCGCAGATCCAAATGTCACAAAAAAACTAAGAATAAAAGGCCTAATAGTAGGGGCATATGTTGGATTGATAGCGGGGCTTACGGGAGTCTCTACAGGAAGCCTGCTTGTGGCATCGCTTATAATATTCATGAAATTCAGTCCACGCACCGCTGTAACAATGGCGGTCTTTGAAGGAGGCATAATATTGTTTGCCGCAACCATTGTGCAATTATACCTAGGCCATGTAGATTTCCTATTCACTGGGCTGCTGGTTATCGGAGGTATACCTGCAATATTGGTGGGCAGGCATTTCAAAGACAAGATCAACCAGAAACTGCTTACATACGGCATAGCTGGGCTTATAATATTCGAGTCGGCAAGAACCCTGGCCCAATACTTCTGGGGCAAAGAGTTCTTCATCGTATAATCAGCAGCAATAATTTAGATAATATCGCTTATAGATAATATATCCCTAGTCTCGGTGTTTTGTTGGAAGAGGTAAACGCAATACAGGATAAAGTATGGTCCAAAAATTTGGAACCGGCAATAATAGCTAGCTGGGGCGCTTCCAAAATAGATAACGATCCCAATGCCAAGAGTTTCATAATAGACACCCCTCCTCCGTACATAAATGCACCGATCCATATCGGGCATGCATACACCTATACGTGGATGGATGCAATTGCAAGGCACAAGAGGCTTCAAGGGCTAAACGTAGTGTTTCCAATAGGAATGGATCGAAACGGCCTTCCAATAGAGGTGCAGGCCGAGAAGGAATTCAAGATGAGCATCCTTAGCACCCCGAGAGAGGAATACATAAAGAACTGCAGGATGCTTCTTGAGAAATACGGGACAGCATCTCTTGACACCTTCAAAAAACTCGGGATTAGCTTTAGCGGCTGGGAGGTTGAAAACAAGATAGGCGCAGCATACCAAACAGACAGCGACGAGTACCGCAGGCTTACCCAGGAAACGTTCATCACGCTCTACAAAAAAGGCCTTATATACGAGCACGAGATGCCGTCCAACTACTGCACGGAATGCCACACTACGATATCCGACTCGGAAGTAGAATACAAAGAGGAACAATCGGATCTATACCATATCAAATTCCAAACCTCAACAGGAGAAGACATCATCATAGCAACAACAAGGCCCGAGCTTCTCGCCGCATGCAAGGTGCTGCTCTACAATCCAAAGGATGAGAGGAACAAGAAGTTCAAAGGCTCGACAGCCACAGTCCCGATATTTAACAACAAGATAAACATAGTCGAGCACGGCTACGCGGATCCGGATTACGGGTCGGGGGTACTGATGATCTGCAGCTATGGGGATCTCGATGACATTCGAATATTAAGAGAGCTAAAAATCGATCCTACATACGTGATCGGAAAGAATGGAAAGATGGCAGTTCCTGGAACCGAACTGGACGGCCTCAAAGTTAAAGAGGCAAGGAAGGTGGTTGTAGAAAAACTAAGAAGCGAAGGGGTTCTTCTAAAAATAGACAAAGTGAACCACAGGTATCCTATATGCTGGAGGACCAAGAATCCAATCGAGTTCATAGCCACAAAAGAGATCTACCTAAAGCAAGTGGAATTCAAGGAGAAACTGCTAGAGGAAATCCAAAAGATGACTTTCTACTCGCCAAAAAGTAGAAAGCTTCTTGAGGACTGGATAAATGGCATCTCGATAGACTGGGCGATATCCAGGACAAGATACTACGGAACCGAGATACCTTTGTGGTATTGCAAAAAATGCAATGAGGTGGTTCTTCCAGAGCCTGGAAAATACTACAAGCCCTGGATGCAGCATGCGCCAATAGATAAATGTCCAAAGTGCGGATCTACGCAGTTCATAGGGGATGAAAGGATATTCGATACGTGGTTCGATTCTGCCACAAGCGAATTGTACGTGTCCGGATACTTGTGGAACAAGAAATTCTCCGAAGCGAACTTTCCAGTCTCGCTCAGGCCCCAAGGCAAGGAGATAGTCAGGAGCTGGCTGTACTTTACTGTGCTCAAATCCTACCTTCTCTTCGATAAGATGCCGTTCAAGGATGTATGGATACACATGCACGTTGTAGATGAGAAGGGGGAAAAGATGAGCAAGAGCGTAGGAAACATAATAGATCCGCAGAAGATAATAGAGAATTTCGGAGGGGAAGGATTCAGATCCTACGTGTTTGAAGGAAATGATATTACCGAGGACGACTGCAAATGTTCTGACGAGCGTATAAAGGGGTCGGCAAAGTTCCTCACCAAACTGTGGAACATCTCCAGGTTCATATCTTCATTTGAGAAAGTTGAAAAGGAGCCTCAATTAACCGATACTGACAAGTGGATAATGTCAGTTTTGTCAGAGGTCGAATCAAAGATTCCCCAGTTCAACGACCAATACAAGTTCGAGAAGTCGTACTTCCTGTTAAGATCCTTCACCTGGAACGTATTTGCAGATCATTATATAGAATTAGTAAAGGGAAGGGCATATGGAGAAGGCTTTTCAGAAGAGGAAACAAGGAGCGCAAGATACACACTCCACTATGTGCTTAGGCATCTGCTGGTTCTTTGGTCCCCGATGCTTCCAATGATAACCGATAAGCTGTGGTTAGGCATGTATGGAAGCAGAAGCGTACATAAGGAATCATATCCGCAGTCCGCAAAGAACTACAACCTCTCTTCTCTCACCGAGCAGATTGTAGCTTTCAACTCTAGCGTATGGAACACAAAGAAGGAAAAAAGCATTAAGAATAAGGATCCGATAAGCATTCAGATTCCAAAGGAACTAATTCCATTCAATAGGGATTTGCAGGCGTTGCATAAGATACAGCCAACCTAAATCTGGTTCACCGAACAGGTTAAAAACCTTTTCAAACTAATATCATAAGAATTTAAAGTTCTAATTTATTTGTCGTGTTTTAGATGGCAAAAAACAAGCTTGAGAATAAACTACTTGCAGTGGTAAGGGTTAGGGGAAGGGTCAACATAAGAACGAGCATAGAAGAGACGCTCAACAGACTCAACCTAAAGAGGATAAACAACCTTGCAGTGGTCTACGGAAGCAAATCAAACATAGGCATGCTATACGCGTGCAACGACTATGTAACATACGGAGAGATAGCCCCGGAGACCCTATCCCAACTTCTGGAAAAGAGGGAGATAAAGGTTGATGCCGCTGCAATGAATGAGATTGCAAGCGGAAAGAAGAGCCTCAAGGCAAGCAACATAAAAGTGCCGATTAAAATGAAGCCTCCAAAGCACGGATACAGAAACACCAAGAAGAGCTATGTTAATGGCGGCGATTTGGGGTACCGCGGAGAGGAGATAAACAAACTTATCAAGAGAATGATGTAAATGGTAGTAAGGAACCAGAAAAGGAGCAGAAGATACCTCGGGACAAGGAGATGGGGAGCAGGAAACATAAAGAACAGGAGAGGAAAGGGAAGCAGGGGAGGAGTAGGAAAATCCGGAAAGAAGCACTGGTTCACATACCTGGTCAAGTACGCTCCCGAAAGGATAAGGCAGAAGGGTTTCTCACAATGGAACAAGAAGGACCTAAAGGAGATAGATTTGGACAAGGTCTCAAAACTCGCAAGAAATAACGATTCTCAAAAACCTGTCATTGAGCTTAGAGGGTACAAGGTGCTTGGTGATGGAAAGCTAAGCAAACCCGCAACCGTCAAGGCCACAGCTTTTTCAAAATCTGCCGAAGAGAAGATCAAGAGTGCAGGCGGTGAGGCACAAAAGCTATAGCCTATTGCTGAGCTGATATACAAGTGTATGCATGGATTCTCTTAAGATAGCGATTTATACGGATAGTTATCTGCCCGCAGTAGACGGCGTTGTAACATCGATCCTCAACTTCAAGAAGGAGTTCGAGCAGCGCGGCCACAAAGTGTACATATTCGCAAGCGGAGATAGGAAGGCAAAGAAACTCTACGGTAACAATAAAGTGTTCATAACCCAAGGGGTTCCATTCAAGCCTTATCCTCAATACAAGGTTGCAATATTTCCTTATCCTTCGATAGTCAAGCTCTCCAGGCTCAAGGTAGATATCGTGCATGCCCAGACCCCATTCACAATGGGCCTTGCTGCATTGCTGCTCTCCAAGGTGTCTAACAAGCCGCTTGTCGCATCGTACCACACCATGATAAACAACAAGACAATAGTGGAAAATTACTATCCTAAGAACAAGCACCTAAAGAAGCTGACAAGCAGGTCGGTCAAGGAGTACACTAAGTTCTACTACAACAAGTGCGATGAGATAATAGCCCCGAGCCAGGTGATACAAAGATTCCTCAAGACTTCGGGAGTAGACCAAAGGCGCATATCTATAGTCCCAAACAGCGTAGATCTTGAGCGCTTCAATACAAAGGTGAAGGGAGGCAGCATAAGGCACTCCCTGGGGATAAAGGATCGGGAGAAAATGGTACTCTTCGTTGGACGCACAAGCAAGGAGAAGAGGATAGAAACTATAATCTATTCTGCCAGATACCTCTCAAAAAGCAGAAACGACATAAAGTTCGTTATATGCGGCGACGGTCCGGCATCTGACCACTACAGGAAGATGGCATCAAGGCTGAACCTAAAGAACGTGATATTCACCGGGTTTGTAAAAGGCAAGGAGCTAGCGAGATACTACGCCGCATCCGATGCGTTCTGCATGCCGTCCACATTTGAGACGCAGGGCCTGGTTGCGATAGAGGCAATGGCCAGCGGAAAACCAGTGATAGCTGCAGACTACCTCGCCCTTCGCGACCTTGTGAAAAACGGCTACAACGGGGAAAAGTTCGAACCTGGCAGTTATATCTCATGTTCCAAAAAGATAGAAAAGGTTTTAAATAACACGGCATCATATACTCAAAATGCGGTAAACACCGCAAAAGAGTTCTCAATCGATAAAGTAACCGATAAGATGCTTGATGTATACAACCTGGCCCTGTCAAAAAATTGAGGAAGAGATAAACGAAAGAAAGCTAAAGGCGATTTACTGGAACCAAACAATGACTCTATTGCTCAAAACAATTCCCAAAGCGAATCTGTGCAAAAGCCAAAGATTCCCCTAAGCCCAAAGGAGCAGAGGGTAAATGATCTCAAGAAGGGGATAGACGATGAGAAGAAGAGGAGATCAGACATAATAAACGAGATACGAAGGAAAAGAAACAAGCTCGGGTACAAACAGGTGGAGTATGAGGCTCTGTCAAAGCTCTCCACAATGAATACCGAGAACATAAACATAGGAAGGCTAAGGAGGATGAAGGAATCCTTGGAGTTTAGGATCTCGACAGAGGCGCACACGCTCAGCTCTGAAAAGGATCTGATAAGAAAGCTAAACGCCATAGACGAGGACCTAAACAAGGCGATAAAGAACTTCAAGATGAAGAAGAAGCTCAATTTCATAGTCGATGACGTCGCTCAGCTAAAGAAGGAGATAGACGAGCTCGACAAGAAGATCGAGGAGAGCAACAAGAAGCTCGACGATCTGTATGGGGAACTTAGGACGCTCACCGACTACAAGAAGAGGCCAAGAAGATCCGAACACAGGGAGCGAAACTCTAATTTTGGAGAGGAGCCAAAGGCAATGAGCATAAGCCTTGAGGACATCGCCATAATGAAGCCGAAGAAGAACAAAAGCGAGACAGAAGAAAACAACAACAAAGAAGAAGGTGAATAAATGATTTTACGATTTTTGGGCGCTGCCAGCGAAGTTGGCAGAAGCTGCATAATGCTAGAGAGCAAAGGCACCCGCATCATAATGGACTGCGGTGTCAAGCTAGGAGAGAAGACCGAGTATCCTCTGATTGAGGACGACGAGCTGCGTGGCGTAGACGCGATGGTTCTGAGCCATGCGCACCTCGACCACTGCGGGTATATTCCGCACCTGTTCTCGAAAGGATGGAACGGGAACATATACTCCCTAAAGCCTACAAACGAGCTTGCTAATGTGCTCGTGAGCGACTACCTGAGGCTCTCTGCTCCAAAGGAGATAACAAAGGACGGCCTTGCGAAGATGCCAAAGCACATGAAGAGCGTGGAGTATTTCAAGGAGTTCAAGGTCAAGAACCTGACCATCAGGATGTACCCCGCAGGGCACATACTCGGAAGCGCAATGATACACGTGAGCGACGGCACCAGCGAGAAGGTGCTATATACTGGAGACATAAACACAAGGCCGACCAAGCTATTCGATGGGGCATATGCGCAGGCGCTATCCGCCACAACAATGATAACGGAGAGCACATACGGCGGTGACATGGACATATTCAAGTCCGAGAAGATTGTGGCATCCGACATGGCAAAGAGCATAAAGGACACGGTCAACCAGGGCGGCAAGATAATTGTACCAAGCTTCGGAGTGGGAAGGGCCCAGGAGATACTTTTGCTGCTAGATGATTACATGCACTCCGGCGCGCTTCCAAAAGTTCCGATATACGTTGACGGTATGATAAACAAGGCAATGCGCATACACAGGCACAACGTGATATACTGCAGAGACGAGCTGCAGAAGAGAATACTCATGAGCGAGGACGATCCTTTCAAGTCTGCAAACTTCTTCCCAGTAAGCACAAAGCAGATGAGAAGCAAGGTCATAACGGACGACGAATCCAGCATAATAGTGACCACGAGCGGAATGCTCACCGGAGGCCCTGTGCTGCAGTACATATCCAAGCTCGCAAAGTACAATGCGAACAAGATGGTTCTTGTAGGATACCAGGCAGAAGGGACCCTCGGAAGGAGGATGGAAGAGGGCGTAAGGCAAATAGAGCTCAACGGGAAGAAGATCGACATCAACATGAAGGTCGAGAAGTACCATCTCTCTGCACACGCAGACAGGTCCCAGCTTGTGGGACTAATAGGGAAGGTGGGCGGACTTAGAAACCTTTTCATAGTGCATGGGGAGGAGAGCAAGTCAAAGCAGCTAAACGAGGCAATGAAGCACAAATATAATTCTAATGTGCCTAAACTTAAACAGGAATTCACATTGTAGTTCCAGTGATGCTATGTTTAAAAAATTCCCAGACCTTAGCGAGAGGGAGAAGTTTCTAGTGCATGCAAAGCACCTGCTCGACGCCTACTATTGGTACTCAAGCGGACTGGAGAGCCCTTCCCCGGTATACTTCACCGCCGCGATGCACTGCTTCGACGAAGCCCTAAAGACCGCGGCCCTGCTTGGCAAAGACAGCCATAGCATAACATTCGAGAAGTACGAATGCGCTCTGGAATCTGCAAAGGCGCTCTATGAAGTAAAAGACTACAAAGGCGCATATGAATTTGCAAACATCGCATATTCGAATTCCAAAAAACTCTGGAAACCCAGCGAGATGAGACTCGCATCCGCAAGACTGCTGTTCGAAAGCTCTATGTCAATAATCGAGCAAAGGAAGGCGCAGACAGATCACCAAAAGAACAAATACCTCCATACTGCAGAGAGGATTCTCGGGGAGTATTCAGAATATTTCGAGGAGCGCGACAGGAAAAGGCTAAGCACAGCGATACTCACTGCAGTATCAAAGTAATTGATTCAAATGCGAAACACCCAATCCAGGATAATCCCCATACGTTGGGACGATGCAAAAGGCGAGGTAGTCTGGCTGGACAACACAATGCTGCCGGCAAAGGAGATCTACAGATCATCAAAAAATATCGCAAGATTCGCAAAGGCCATCAAGTCGCTTGAGCTCCGCGGGGCTCCGGTTTTGGGGGAGGCTGGAGCGTTCGGCATTGCAATGGCAGCAAACAACTCGCCCAACTCAGTAAACCTGATCCTAAAGAATGTTGATGAAGCGGGAAGGTACCTTTTCGCTACAAGGCCAACAGCAGTAAACCTTGGATGGGGAATAGGTCAGATCAGCTGCGCAGTAAGCGACGCAGCAAAGAAGGGGCTGGGCGCGAGCGAGATAAAGGAAATTGCCATCGATGCGGCAAAGAAACTCCAAAAAGACAACATAGCCGCAAACCAGAAGATAGGGGACATAGGCAAGAAGCTAATACATGACGGAGATGTGCTGATAACGGTTTGCAATGCCGGAACTTTGGCAGCCGACGGAATCGGGACTGCCACTGCGCCGCTTAGGGCCGCATGGTCAAGCGGGATAGAGTTCACAGTGCTAATCCCATATACCGCCCCTTTGTATCAGGGGGCTAGGCTGACTGCATGGGAGCTAAAGAAGGATGGCATTCCAATAAAAGTCATAACAGACAATGCCACTGGGCACCTGATAAGGGAGGAAAACGTGTGCGCTGCATTCACAGGAGCAGACAGGATACTTGGATATGGCAAGGATGCAGGAAACGTCTACAACAAGATAGGCACCTACAATCTGGCCATACTCCTCAAGCATCACGGAGGGAAGCTCTATGTTGCGGCTCCAACTTCTACTATAGATCCAAAGGCGCATATCAAGGATGTGAGAATAGAGCAAAGAGACCCAAAAGAGGTGACTAACATAATGGGAAAAGTCAAGATCACTCCAAAAAAAGTCGAGGTGAGAAATCCTGCGTTCGACAGAACGCCCCCAGAACTTGTAAGCGGGATAATAACCGAGCTTGGAATGGCAAAGGCTCCGTACTCCAAAAGCCTCCCAAAACTTCTCTCTAAGAAAGGGAGCATGGTAGACAAATTCTAAGCAAAGAATAAATACCCCCAAATCAGAGTAATTTTATGATGGTGCAGCACAGGCTTAATACTCTTGGAGAACCGCGCCCAAACGAGTCTATTGGGGAGGTTCATGCAAGGAGAATGAAGCAGATGAACGATTTCGCAAACAAATTCGACACTTACGTAAGGAACGGATCCATGACCCTGGGCCTTACGTACCTGGATATAATACTCTCCTCAACCTCGGCGCACAGCAAGCGCCTAAGGCAGGTGAAGGCATACGAACTTGATCGCGAAATGATAGATTTCGTAAAGCAGCTCCTAAAAGACCACCCTGGCTATTTTTCCGAAGAGGCAGAGAGCATGATAACATTGATGGACATAGAAAACAAAGCATTGATTACTGGCAACGTATCCTTTCTACAGCTAAGGAAATAGGATTTCTGATTTTTTCTTGACGTACTTTGTACACTAAACTTATATAGGTTGAAAACGAGAGTTCCTCGGTGTGGATGCCTTTGAAACTCATCCCTTTAGATAAGCTCAAGGAGAAAGAATATCTAGATAGCTCTCTTCTGGCGGCATATCGATACCTGGACAAAGGGCGCAGATACGACTACCGACACGCAGATTTTTTCCAACTCTCAGTTGCAAATTTTGCAAAGGCGCTAAAATACGCCAAATCCATAAACCCTCAGGTCGAACGCGACACAGCTAAGCAATACTTCGCAGCATTGATGGAGATCACGCATCCCAAAAAACTTCCGTTCCCTTATGGGTTTGTGTACCTTAAAAATGCATTCGCCTTAGTGGGCGAATACCATCTAAATCCCAAACTTGCAAGAAAGGCTGCGCATAAGATATACAAGTACGCATCTGGCGGAACGATACAAAGATACTGGGACGAAGATAACTCCAGGGGATACATCTCTCAAATAAATGCATGGATGCAGGAGCACAGAAAGTACTTCACCCCAAAAGAACTCCAAACTATCGAATCGATATGCCTCCAAACAATCAGGCGGCCCGGTTCTGAAACTCCAAAGTGAACGTTTTTATAGGTATTTTTACATACTAATTGCACTTATTTTCCCGTAAGCACTGCAGTTTGCAGGAGGGATGATTATGGCAGACGTTAACAAGGAAGAGTTTGAGAAGTTCATAGCCGAGGTCAAAGGCAAGCGAAAGTTCAAGCAGAGCGTAGAGCTTGCAATAAACTTCAAGGGAATAGACTTTGGCAAGCAGGACAACCGATTGAACCTAGAGGTAATGCTTCCAAACGGAAAGGGAAAGTCCAAGAAGGTCGCGGTCTTCGCATCAGACAAGGACCTAATCGCAAAGGCCGAGAAGAGCAATGCAACGGTGATACACGGAGATGATCTAAACACCATAGCAAAGGACAATGCAAGGCTCAATTCGCTGCTCGACTACGATCTCTACGCCCAGCCTGCGCTCATGCCAAACATAGCAAAGAGTCTAGGTCAGTTCCTTGGACCTAGAAACAACATGCCAAAGCCGCTTTTGGGCAACATAAATTTCGAGGAGATAATCAACCAGTCAAACAGGAAAATAGTCCTAAAGAACAGGGGCAAGAACCTGCCAACTGTGCACTGCCTTGTTGGAAGCGAGGACATGGACGTCTCAAAACTATACGACAACGTGAACGAGGTAGTGAGCAGCGTTGTGAAGAAGGTAGGGAACAACAAGATAAGATCGATATACGTGAAGCTTAGCATGTCTAGGCCCATGAAGATAATGTGAAATACATGATGATCAAAGACGAGAAGGTAAAGTTTGTAAACGAGCTCAAGAGCGAGCTCAAAGGCTACAAGCTATATGGAATAATGCCTCTCAACGGAGTGCCTGACACGCTCTTCCAAAAGGTCAAGAACCAGCTAAAGCCAAATGCGAAGATAGTCGTCGCAAGAAAGACGCTTCTGCTCAAGATAATGGAAGGCAACGAGAACACCAAGATACTCGAAAAGTATGTCGATGGGAATGTCGCATTGGTTCTCTCAAAGGAGACAGACCCATTCGAGCTATACCACATAATAGATTCAAACCGGCTCAAGCTCTCTGCAAAGCCTGGGCAGATATCCCCAAGCGACATAGTGATAGAGGCCGGAGAAACATCGATACCTCCTGGCCAGGCAGTAACAGAGCTCAAGGCTGGAGGAATAGACGTGAAGATAGACAAGGGCAAGGTAGTGATATCAAAGACAAAGGTCCTTGTTGCAAAAGGGAACAAGATCGCGACTCCAGTTGCAAAGGCCCTCAAGACGCTCAACATCACCCCATTCGAGACAGGCACGAAGATAGCTGCCATAACATCCGGAGGGATACTATTCACCGAGCAGGTTCTCGGAATCAATGCGCAAGTAGTAACAAAAGATTTGACTACGGCATTCTACGGCGCATACGCGCTTACGCTTGACATAGGCTATGTAACTTCGCAGAATGCAAAGGAGCTCCTAAAGAGGGGATACCTCTCGGCACTGGGAGTCGGACTCAAGACAAAGACATACACTCCGCAGACCATAGAACAGCTACTGGCAGAGGCTATTGCAGGAGCACTATCCATCGAACTTGCAAAGAGTGAAGCGCCAAAGGAGGGCGCAGCAAATTCCTCAGAGGAGAAGAAGGAGGAAGAAGAGAAAAAGGATGAGGAAAAGAAAGAATAACGAATCATACTAATGGTGAAAATATGGAATACATATACGCTGCACTATTGCTTGATGCAGCAGGTAAGGAAATAACTGAGGAGAACATCAAGAGCGTAGTGAAGGCAGCAGGTATGCAGCCAGACGAGGCGCAAGCAAAGGCCATCGTATCTTCACTCAAGGACGTGAACATAAAGGAAGTGATAAAGAACGCGCAGAACGTACAGCCGGTGGCAGTAGCCGCCCAGGGAGCCGCGCCAGCCGAGGCAAAGAAGCCGGAGCATCACGAAGAGGAGAAGAAGAGCGAGGAAGAAGCAGCAGGAGGACTTGCAAGCCTGTTCGGTTAATTGCATGTCGCTTTGCAAAGCTTTGATTGCCTAGCAAGCTTACCCTAGCCGATGCCATGTTTGGCATCGGCGTTCTACTCCTAATTTTGAATTTTTGGTCGCTTAATCTCTCCTGACCCTGATAACGCAGGCCTTGAATCCGTCCTTCTCCACCCTTTGCTCTATTGCAAGTATTCGCTGCAATTCCCTTCCATCTATCGGATCCTTTGCATGTATCTTGATGCACTGCGGCTTATAGAACTGCCCAGGAGCGCCTCCAGGGACAAGCGGCACTTCGTGCACTGTGTTTGTTTTTAGGTGGGCCGCCACGTCGCTCCCAACATATAATAGTATCGCCCCCGCAACTGCGCCGTTGATGATGAGCCTAGCCCTATGGTCCTCAAAACCGCACATACCCCATGGCATAAAATCAGCAATTGTTAATTTGTTTTTCCCATTTAAATAGCAAGCCCTATATTTCGTTTAAATAATGCTTCTCCATCGGCCAATCTAGCATAAAAATATATATTGTGCTACCCAATTATCTACCGATGCCAAAGATTATAACGCCTGAGAAGAAGATGGAAATGAAGAACGAGCTTCTCAGGATACTGAGCGTCAATGCGAGGGCCAGCATAAACGACATCGCAAAGAAGATGGGCATACCAAAACCCACAGCATACAACCTCCTAAAGGAAGTGATAGAGGAGTATGACCTGCATTTTGTTCCTGAAATCAACATAGAGTACGTGATGCGCTACGAGTTCATAAAGATGTCAAAAACCCACTCTAAAAAAGAGATGCTGCACAGGAGCGTGGAGCAGCTAACGGAGATGGGATTCGAGGAGTTTTTGATATTCATAAAATTCGCAGGCAACATACCCAGCGATGAGGAGATCATGAAGGCCATAGGCGGATCGCACATACCCCAGTTCATAGCCCGCCTTCACGGAGACTACGACCTTATAATGTATGTGGTTGCGACCAATTTCCTGGATCTTGAGAGGTTCATAAACCACACGTTTGGCCCGCAGCTAAAGAACTACGTGATGACCATAGAGGTAAACAAGCTGTTTAGAAGCCTAGGATATTTCCCTCTGCGAAACGAACTCATAAAGAAGTTTGACATATCAGACAACTACAAAGAGCTGCTGCTAGGCCTAAACAACAACGGCAGAATACAAATCGGAGAACTTGCAAGGAAGATGAAGAGCAATCAGATGCGCCTCATCTATGCATTCGAGAGGCTCAAGAGGACAGACATCCTATCAAGGGTGACATATTTCGAGGGAAAGCCAAAGAATGTGGTAAGCACAATAGTGCAGATGAAGATCACAAACATAAATGATTTCAAGAAGAACCGGAACAAATGGTTCCTTAGCATGATAAAGAATTATCAGGCAAAGCACAACGAGTACGCATTCGTCTGCGACATATCAAACCCGATAGGGGCGCTGCTGATACTAAACTTCCAGAGCAGCGACGACGTCGAGGAGTTCTTCAGCGAGATAAGAAAGAACGTAAAGGGAGTGGAATTCAGGTACTTTATGATGACAAAGTCCCTGCTCGGGAACCTTGGAATCAGGAATTTCGACATGAGATACAGCTCCCAATACCGAACACTCGAGATCGACAAGATGGTGCCAAGGTTCGATCCGACCGAGGATAATGCATACGTTCTTACAGAGTCCCCGGATGAGGACGCTGTTCTGGGATAGTACCAACATAAGGCCCTGGGAGGCCTTTACTGGAACTTACGCATTGTAGACAATGTTTTAAAAGCTTATTTTACCATCTAATATCCTATATGAGGGTGAAGGTATGCGAGTATTGAAACACACGAGCAAAACCACGATAGTGTTTACTGGAGAAGGCGGAGCAGGCACATGCCCTAGAATGTCCATAACCGGACAGAGCTCAAGGCTTGCAGACGACTATCATGGAAGGATGAGGCTCAACAAGAAACTGATATCAAAATTCTTCGGAAAGTGACCTAATTTTCATTTTTTTAAAGTTCGTGCTAGTTTTAGCACTCCAAATTTAGTTTAGATTTGAATATACTTTTGGCTAGCTATATTAAAACTGTCCTTCTCTAAAAGAGTCCTGTTTGCCTCCTTTATCCTATATTTTCTAGTTGCGAAAATAGGTATTATCTTACTGCAATTTCTATATTCAGGTATCCCTGTTTTGCTATCCTAATCTTTTCTTTCCATATTAATATCTCATTTCGGAAATTTTGATCGTGCAATCGCCCTGCAGTTTTGCATTCTGCAATACATAGAATGCTTCCTAATTTCCCACAAGTATCTATCTCATTGGTTTCCCCAGGTGGCGCAATTTGAAACCCACAACCTCTGTTTACGTCGGTACATCCTATCTTTTAAGGAATTCTTGCATTTCTATTTGAAATTCTTCCCAATAGCTTCTACTATCATCTTGTGGTAGAACGGCGTTGTTATTTGTTTCGGAAATAGTTATAACCTTATAATTGTCGTCTGATTTTTATTATAATATCATTTCTTCATCTCTGCCCTTGAAATTATTTTCATACCAAATTTGTTATCTGACTTTTGTAAACTCCCTAAATCGGTAATAATTTTGTTGGCTATCGCTTCTGCAAGCTTGACAGGAACAGCATTCCCTATCATCTTGTAACCATTTGAAACATTATTGTAATAAAACACAAAACCGTCTGGAAAAGTCTGTATTCTAGCACATTCTCTGACAGACAATCTCCTATGATACGGGTTCTTATCTGCGAATGCCATTTTATCTATACCAATCTTTATCATTCTTGATGAAGAAGGGTGCAATGGCGCATGCCTTCCTCCTGCCTGTATAGTGAATGATTGTTCCTTCCAACCACGTCTCCTATTCCTAGACATATAAATTGTAGAATAACTGCCAGTGAAATATTCATGATTTGCAATTTTAAGAATTTTGTTTGCTTTGTTTTTATCTTGTGCAGGTTCAGGCTCTGGCAAGTCCCCAATCGCTTCTTTTAAAGTAACCCATTTTTTAATTGGTATTTTATTTACAGT
>VFSW01001383.1_pt1 | contig 37015 bp, 31 predicted proteins | sample 5358111 | NCBI WGS metagenome assembly VFSW01 (sample SAMN11554181, study PRJNA540505) | mine drainage metagenome | isolation source: sediment from site ElyBrook_90M | place: USA: Ely Copper Mine, Vershire, VT | collected 2017 | reverse complement strand
GGCCCACCAGTCTTTCCGGGATAACCGTCCGATTTGCGGATACGGCCCGTGAAGGGCTTCAGATGGCGTCCGCAAACAGGTGTCCGCTACGGCGATACCACCGACGCATTGAGCGTCGCGACGCGATCTTCCATGAGGTCGGTGAAGGAGAAGCGGCGCGCGGGGACGAATTGGTAGCCGGGATATTTATCGAGCACGTCCTTCAGTGTCGGATCCGTCTTGAGGAGCAATGTCCGCAATGCCGCGTTGAGTTTTCCGACCCGGGCCAGCGAAAGCGGCGGTGGCGGCGGCGGCGCCATGTAGTCCACCACAACGCGGAGCGTTGCCGGCGTTTCAGCGGTTGTGCTGATTGTGGCGCTGCCGGTGGAAAGGTCGAAGCTGCCGGTTTTGGCCACCGACGAATTATCCTTCGTGATCCGATAGGAGTAGCTGCCGGGGGGCGGCTTCATCCCGGGAGCCGGCGTCACAGTCCACCCCACCTTATCGCCCGGGCGGTAGAGATTGCTTGCGTGCAAGGGCGTGAAGATCAATGGCTCTGCATGGGCGGCGAATGTGCCAAGCGAGAGCGCCAAGCTCATGGCCGGAAGACAACGCAAAGCGGAGCAGGTCATAGGCGCACCGTGGGATCAGAATGAAAGGACACGCTTGCCGTGAGGGAGATCATGGCGCGGCAGCAAGTTTCGGCGGGCGGCGGTGCATGAACTTGTCCACCCAGCGGATGAAATATTTCATGTTTGGCGCGTCGGTGTGACCGCCGTCGTCCTGGCGCCAAGCCAGCCGACCGCTGAGCAGGCCGTCATTCACCGGCGGCAGCGTCACCTTGGAGGCATGGTCGTCGCTGCCGACGCCGAGATCCTTCGCGCCGAGCAATCGGAACACCGGTCCGGCCGCGATGGCCGCCATGTAGCTGCCTTTCTGGTCGAGCCATCTGGCGTCCCCTCTCTCCGGGATGCCGTAACTGATGAACGTCAGGCGCGGCGCGCAGAGCGCGATCAGCTCGTGGGAATCCACCGGTATCTGGCCAGGATTGCCGCTGCCGAATGTCGCCTTGGACGCACCGTATTTCAGGAAATTCCCCGCCATCCAATGGTATTCGCCGCTGCCTGTGAGGCTTTCGACCGCTTCACCCCAGTTCCGGCGCAACAGCGTCGCTCCGCCCTTGCCGGACGAGCCGACCAGAACCATGGCAAAGCGCTGGTCGAACGCCATGGTGACGAGCGCGGCCTTGCCGTACCGCGACACGCCTTCGATGCCCACATGCCTGGCGTCGACGGCCGGATCAGTCTCCAGATAGTCCAGCCCGCGGCCCGCGCCCCAGGCCCAGGCCCGCAAGGCGCCCCAATCGTCCGGCTTGCGCGGCTGCCCCTTGTCGACCAGACCGATGATGCCGCGCGTCAGACCGGCGCCGTCGTCGGCCTGGACGGTCTGAGGATCGAGCAGCGCGAAACCCCAGCCGGCGGCAATCAGTTCCTGCGTCGAGGGCGGATCGCCGTCCGCGTTGCGCTGCGTCGGCGCGAAAGGCGTCGGCGCAAGCGGTTGATAGAAGAAATTCCGCTGAAATACCGGCCCGAGAGACGGATCGATCTGCACCAGCGCCTTCTTGAGCGCCGTGTTGATTCGCCAGAACTCCTGCGGCGTGGGCTGAGGCGGCGCCGGGAAATCGGTGCTGCCGAACATCATCAGCACCGGGACCGGCTGCGTCGCGCCGACCGGAAGGACCAGCGTCATGGCAATGTTCACATCGATGAGCGGATAGGAAGAATTGTCGACATGGCCGTTCAATCGCTTGATGATGACGGCAATGCCGCCGACCCGATCCCGTTCCATGGACGTCACGCTCCACGTCACCTTGGGCGTGTTCTTGGGGACACGGCCGTAGACATAACGGTCAAAGTCCTCGACGATCTCGGGACGGCGCGTCTCCCACCACATCTTTGCCGTCGTGACTTTCTGTCCGTCATTCAGCCGCAGCGGATCCGGGAGGTTCGGATAGGGATTGGCCAGCGCCTCGTCGTAATTGGCGTGGTCGGGGGCATTTTCGTCGCCGCTTGGACCCGGGCGCAGTTCCTGGATGCCAAGCTGATCCATCATGTTCTGGTGGTCCTGTTCCGCCGTGAACGTCACCGGCGGCGGGAAATTTCCGGGCTCCGCCCGGGCCCCCGGGGAGAGCAGCAGGCAGCCGACCAGGGCGCCGGCAAACATCGAGATCGCGCAGTGCCGAGACAGACCGTCACGAAGCCGGCAAGATTTTTCTCTCACTCCCTGAATCCCTCTTTTGAGACGCGCGACTGCGACACGGCCGCATAATCATGCTGCAGGTTAACGCGGCTGCTGCCGTTACGGAATGAGATGGGCGGAGTCCCGACGGGGGCCAGGAGAAAGAGATTGTCGTTTCGGCCTGCCTCGCGGACGCGGGCTCACGTTGTTTTGAACGCCGTCAACATCTGGGTGTGCCCGGTTTGTGCCCCCAATAACTTTTGAGGCTGACATAGATAAGGAGGTTATCTACGTCCGCTCCTTTCCCGGTTGCCGCCGAAGCGACCGCGCGATCCACCACCACCTCGCCCACCAGTCCTTTCCGGGTTAACGGCATCCGGACTTCGTACCGCCACGGCGCCTGGAAAAGCCCAAGCGTCCGGTACCGGTCCCGATGGTCTTTCGCCGGACGCGGTCATGGCCTTAGATTGCCGCCCATGAAGCAGAACAGCCCACCCTCCCCGCCGCGTGAAAAAGCGAAAACGCAAAAACCGGCCAGCATCTACGATGTGGCCAAGCGCGCGAACGTCTCCATCAAGACGGTATCGCGCGTCGTCAACCACCTGTCGAATGTCGGCGACGAAACGCGCAAGCGTGTGATGGAGGCCGTGGAGGCCTTGTCCTACCGGCCAAATCTTTACGCGCGGGGGCTGGCCAGCGAGCGGTCCTTCCTGATCGGGCTGCTTTGCGACATTCCCGCGGCGGGGTCCGGGTACGTCTCGGCGCTGCAGATCGGCATGCTCTCGCGCTGCCGCAAGGAAGGCTATCACCTGATCGTCGAATCCGTCGACGGACAGAAATCCGATCTGGGCGATCAGGTGCGCGCGTTCGTCGCCGTGTCGCGGCTGCACGGCGTCGTGCTGACCTCGCCGCTCTGCGATCTGCCGGCAGTGGTCGAGGCGCTGGAGAGCAGCCGTACGCCGTTCGTGCGCATTGCGCCGGAAAAACCGCTGCCCCACTCGATCGACGTCCGCATCGACGACCGCACGGCGGCCTACGACATGACCACCTATCTGATCGGCCTCGGCCATCGCAGGATAGGGTTCATCAAAGGCACGGCCGATCACGGCGACGCCAAGGCGCGTCTCGAAGGATATCGCGCCGCATTGGCGCAGGCCGGCCTGCCGTTCCTCGAAGAGCTTTGCGTGCAGGGCCAATTCACCTACCTGTCGGGCATCGAAGCAAGCGAACGCCTTCTGTCCCTGAAAAAGCGCCCCACCGCGATCTTCGCCTGCAACGACGATATGGCGGCGGCCGTCCTCGCCACGTCGCAACGCTTCAATCTCAAGATTCCGCAGCAGCTGTCGGTCGCCGGCTTCGACGACTCCCTTGTCGCGCAGGTGGTATGGCCCAGGCTCACGACCTGCCGACAACCGATCGAGGAGATGGCACAGGCAGCCGTGTCGATCCTGATCCAAAGATCGGCCGAACAGGGACCTTTCGAGAAGCGCCTGAGTCACGAACTGGTGGTGCGCGAATCGACCGCGCCGCCCGAGGCTTCATAGGGCGCGACAACGCCCCGCCCCAGGAAGCGGACCGGCGCGCCTTTGCCGCGCGGTCCGCGATTACATCCGAACCGAAAGCGCCGCTGGCGCCAGCGCGACCAGCAGCACCATGCCGGGAACGGCGTGAAGATATTTGCGGCGTCCGAGGAGCATCGTGACGGCCGCGAAGGTGATCATTCCCGCGAGACCGATTCCCCACAAGCGGGTCTCGGGCATCGCGAGGAACCCCGCCGCCAGCAGATCGAGCACGGCCGTCACGCGATAGAAGCGTGAAGGAAATTCCCAGCGCCGATAGGCTTCGCGCACGAAGGCGGCGCCCGAAAGCTGCACCAGACCAGAGATCGCGAAGATCCCCGCGAGCGCGACAACGACGAGCGTGGGAAAGGAAAGCTGCTGCATGGATTCAAGACGTCCCGTTCAAGCCCTCTAAATGGGATGTAATTTTCCGGTTGCAAGGCAACGAGGCGCACTCTGCCGCTGTCGGGGCGCGACCAGGCGCCACACACCGGATGGCGACGACGGCCGCGGCGATTTCAGCTGAAGGCGTTGCCCGGCTTCAGGCCCATTTTCCGGAACACCATCGCCGCCGGACAAAAGCCCGTGATGCTGGCCTGCAGCATGTTCAGCCCCGCGAAGGCGCTGAGCAACAGCCACCAGGAACTGTAGAGCGAGAGCAGGAGACCTGCCAGGACAACCATGCCTGCGAAGGCGAGAACGGCCCGATCGATGTTCATGACGATTTCTCCTTGTCGGTCAGCGCGCACGCCGCAACCGGCGGATGCCGAGGGTTTCCATGGCCCAGCGTTCGTAGAACGGTTCGCTTTTGCCACGCCGGATCTTGTGCATGAAGTATTTCTCAAAGGCGATCTTGGCGTAGTGGACCCACTTGCCCTGCGACGACCAGTTGAGATTGCGCGGCGGAATCTCCGGCTGGGCAACAAAGGCCACGCCCCCGTCGCCGAAATCGGCCAAGCAGACGGCGTTCCAGCTGGCCTCGTCCGCGGGCTCGGCGCCCTTCAGAAGCGCGCCGATGTTGTGCGCCGTCGCCGTCACCATGGATTCGATCATGAAACCGGTCTTCGGCACGCCCACGGGCACCGGCGTCGGTCCGACGGGTGGAATCGCGACGCAGACACCCACCGCGAAAATGTTCGGGAAGGCCGGATTGCGCTGTCTCTTGTCAGTGATGATGAAGCCGCGCGGATTTGTCAGGCCCTGGATGCCGAGCACGGCCGGCACGCCGCGGAAGGCCGGCAGCATCATAGAAAACCCGAACGGAAGCTCGTGCGTCTTGCGCACAGCGCCGTCGTCGCCCACTTCCTCGACCGTCATCTTGCCGGGATCGACCTGGCGGACGCGCGCGCCAGCGATCCATTTGATATGATGCTCGCGCAGCTGCTTTTCGAGTATCCCCTTGGTGTCGCCGACACCATCGAGGCCGAGATGGCCGATATAGGGTTCGGAGGTGACGAAGGTCATCGGCACCTTGTCGCGGATTTTCCGCTTGCGCAGTTCCGCATCAAGGATGAAAGCGAATTCGTAGGCCGGGCCGAAACAGGAGGCGCCCTGCGCGGCGCCGACCACGATCGGACCGGGATTCCTGGCGAATTCCTCGAACGCCGCATGCGCGCGCTCGGCGTGCTCGACATGACAGATGGATTGCGTGTGCCCGTCGGGACCCAACCCGGCGATTTCGTCGAAGGCGAGATCCGGGCCGGTGGCGATGACGAGATAGTCGTACGGCAGACTCGACCCGTCGCTGAGCTCGATGCGGTTTTCCGCAGGATGAAGGCGCTTGGCGCCCTGCGACTGATAATTGATGCGCTTTCGCGCCATCACCTCCTTCAGATCGATCTCGACGTCGGCGCGCTGGCGCCAGCCGATCGCAACCCACGGATTTGACGGCACGAAATGATAGCGTTGATCCTGACCGATGACGGTCAGCCGGTCGCTCGGTCCGACAAACGGCAGCAATTCGTAGGCCATCAGCGTGCCGCCCAGGCCCGCTCCAAGAACCACAATGTCCGCCACGGCAGTCTCCTTGCGTTGACATCAAATTGACGGCGATTCTCAGCGCCGTCCTTGATTTGGCTCAATGTTTCGGGCCCGGGACCGGTGTTTTTTAGCATCGCCGCTTGACTATATATACGCTATCTCGTATATACGCAAATATGAAAATAAATCCTGACCAGATGCTGGCTTCGGCCGGCGAAGCCGAAGAGCTTCTAAAGGCGATCGCCAACCGGCACCGCCTGACGATTCTCTGTCAGCTGATCGACGGCGAACGTTCGGTCGGCGAACTCGCGGATATCCTGTCCCTGCGCGATTCGACGGTGTCGCAGCACCTCGCCCTGCTGCGCAAGGACGGACTGGTTTCCACACGGCGCGACGGCCAGACGATCTGGTACGCGATCGACAGCGCGCCAGCGCGGAAACTGCTGGAGACGCTCTACCAAATCTATTGCGCACCGGCGGCCATCTGCAGGCCGGCCGGGAGCAAGCGCGCCACAACCAACCCGAAAGCGGACAAATGACCATCAAGAATCTTTCCGCGAGCGAACTCGCACGCGGCCTCAAGGAAGACGTTGTCGTTCTGATCGACGTGCGCGAGCCGGCGGAATATGCCGCCGAGCGCATCCATGGCGCGCTGCTGTTTCCGCTCTCCACCTTCGATCCCCACGCCTTGCCCGATTGCGGCAAGCGCACCGTCGTCTTCCAGTGCGGCTCGGGCGTGCGTTCTGCGCGCGCCGTCGCCGCCTGCCAGCGGGCCGGACTGCCGCACGACAGCCATCTGAAAGGCGGCATCCAGGCCTGGAAGGCGGCCAGGCTCCCCACCATCACCGTCGATCCCTCGACAGGTCACACACACGACCGGAAATAGGACCCAGACAATGGGCGTTCTTGCCAGCATCCTCGCGTTTTTCGGACTCGGCGGACAGCCGGCGCATCAACCGCCCCCGCCGCCGAAGACCTATCTGGTCGCGCCGACAACCGTCGCCGACGAGAAGGCGGTGTTCGCCACCATCGAGTCGGCCAATGTCGTGCCGGCGCGCGCGCGGATCGGCGGCACCATCATCGAACTCCAGGTCAAGCAGGGCGACCGCGTCGAGCAGGGACAGCTAATCGCCACAGTCGGCGATCCGAAGCTGGCGCTGCAGGTGAGCTCCTACAGCGCACAGGTGCAGGCCGCGCAGGCGCAGCTGGCGCAGGCCAAACTCGACTACGACCGGGCGCAGAGGCTGATCACCGCCGGCGCCATCGCCAAGAACGCCTTCGATCAGGCGCGCACCGCCTACAACGTCGCGGCGTCCAATGTGCGCTCGCTGAATGCGCAGCGCGCCGTCATCCAGCAGCAATCGGTCGAGGGACAGGTGCTGGCGCCGACGGCGGGCCGCGTCATCACCGTGCCGGTGACGGCGGGCACCGTGCTGATGCCGGGCGACACGGTGGCGACGGTGGCCGAACAGAATTTCGTGCTGCGGCTGGAGGTTCCCGAACGCCACGCGCAATACATCAAGGTCGGCGATCCGGTGCGGCTCGACGGCAGCCAGCTGGGGCTCGACGGCTCGCGTTTCGGTACGATCAAGCTCGTCTACCCTCAAATCCAGAACGGCGAGGTGGTGGCGGACGCCACCGTGCCGGGCCTCGAGGATTATTTCGTCGGCGAGCGGGTGCGTGTCTGGATTTCCGCGGGACGGCGCAAAACCATCGTCGTACCGGAGAGCCTCATCGTCACCCGCTCGGGCATCGACTATGCCAAGCTGCGGCTCAAGAGCGGCGAGGCCATCGACGTGCCGGTGCAGCGCGGACAGGTGATCCACAGGGCCAACAGGCCCGACAGCCTTGAAATCCTTTCCGGACTCGATCCCGGCGACAGGCTGCTTACGCCATGAGACTGGGAATTTCGGGACGCCTGACGCGCGCGACCATCCAGTCGCCGCTGACGCCGCTCTTCCTGCTGGCCGCCATCGTCTTCGGCATCGTGGCGCTGGCGACCATCCCGCGCGAGGAAGAGCCTCAGATCAGCGTGCCGATGGTCGACATCTTCGTCACGGCCAACGGCCTGAAGGCGCCCGACGCCGCCGAACTCGTCACCAAGCCGCTGGAAGAGATCGTCAAGGGCATTGCCGGCGTCGAGCATGTCTACAGCCAGACGCAGGACGACCAGGTTCTGGTCACGGCGCGCTTCTTCACCGGCACCAACGCCGACGACGCGATTCTGCGCGTTCAGGCCAAGATTCGCGCCAATCTCGACAAGCTGCCGCTCGGCATACCCGAACCGCTGATCGTCGGCCGCGGCATCAACGACGTGGCGGTGGCGGTCCTGACTCTGTCGCCAAAGCCGGACGCCGCGGCGCGCTGGAATGAAGAGAACCTCTACACCCTGGCGACCAAGGTCCAGGCGGAACTCGCCAAGGTCGACAATGTCGGCCTCACCTATATCGAAGGCGGTTCGCCGGACGAGATCAGCGTCGAGCCCGATCCGGAAAAGCTGTCGCTCTACGGCGTCACGCTGCAGCAGCTCGAAGCGAAGATCCAGGGCGCCAACCGCTCCTTCCTCGCGGGCGAGGTACGCGATGGCGGCCGCATGCTGCAGGCGGTGGCCGGCAAGACGCTCACCGGCGTGCCCGACATCGGCCTGCTGTTGGTCACCACGCGAGACGGACGGCCGGTCTATGTGCGTGACCTGGCGAAGGTCATCATCGGACCGAGCCCGGCGGAACATCACGTCTGGTCGATCCGGCACATGGGCAAGGGATGGTCGACGGCGCCCGCCGTCAGCATCGCCTTCGCCAAGCGCTCCGGCGCCAATGCAGTCGTGGTGGCCGAACAGCTGATCCAGCGCGCCGCCGGGCTGAAGGGCTGGCTGATCCCGAGCGACATCAATGTCGAAGTGACGCGCGACTACGGCAAGACCGCAAACGACAAGGCCAACGAGCTTCTCTTCCATCTGGCGCTGGCGACGGTTTCCATCGTCCTGCTGATCGGCTTCGTGATCGGCTGGCGCGAGGCGGCGGTGACGCTGATCGTCATCCCGACGACGATCCTGCTCACCCTCTTCGCCGCGAACCTGATGGGCTACACCATCAATCGCGTCAGTCTGTTCGCGCTGATCTTCTCCATCGGCATCCTGGTCGACGATGCCATCGTGGTGGTGGAGAACATCGCCCGACACTGGGACATGCAGGACGGGCGAACGCGCTTGCAGGCGGCCATCCAGGCCGTCGCCGAGGTGGGCAACCCGACCGTCGTCGCGACCCTGACCGTGATCGCCGCCCTGCTGCCGATGCTGTTCGTCTCCGGCATGATGGGCCCCTACATGGCGCCCATTCCCGCCAATGCCTCGGCGGCGATGCTGTTCTCCTTCTTCGTCGCCATGGTGGTGGCGCCCTGGGCGCTGCTGCGACTGGCCGGCAAGGGGAAAGGCCCGCCGCCGGGCGAATTTCACACCGAAGGCGCCATCGGGCGATTCTACCGCCGCATGGCGGCGCCCATCGTCAGTTCGAAGCGGAACGCCAAGCGCTTCCTCGCCTATGTCGCCATCGGCACGGTGCTAGCCTGCATGCTGTTCGTCACCAAGGACGTGACGGTGAAGCTGCTGCCCTTCGACAACAAATCCGAGCTGGAAGTGATGATGGACCTGCCGGAAGGCGCCACAGTGGAAGACACCTCGCGCGCGCTGCTGCGGGCGGCGGCGGTGACCGAGAGCCTGCCGGAGGTAAAGTCCATCCAGGTCTATGCCGGCACACCGGCGCCGTTCAATTTCAACGGGCTGGTCCGACATTATTATCTGCGGACCTACCCCGAACAGGGCGAACTGCAGGTCAATCTGGCGGACAAGGCGGACCGCGACCGCGAGAGCCACGCGATAGCCATCGACTTGCGGCACAAGCTCGACGCCATGACGATGCCGAAAGGCACCGTGATCAAGGTGGTCGAAGTCCCGCCGGGGCCGCCGGTGCTGGCCACCATGCTTGCCGAAATCTACGGGCCCGACAGCAAGACGCGCCGCGCCGAGGCGAAAGAAGTCGAGAAGCTTTTCAAATCGGTGCCGTACATCGTCGACGTCGACAACTCCTGGGGCCACCCGCGTCCGCGCCTGCGTATCACCATCGACCAGGACAAGCTGGAATATTTTGGGGTCGAACAGAGCGACGTGTACGATACGCTGAGCATGCTGCTCGGCGGCGTGCCCGTCGGCTATTCGCACCGCGGCGAGGACCGCAATCCGATCGAGATCGTGGTGCGCGAGCCGAAGAGCGATCTCACCTGGACGCAGAAGCTCGCCTCCACGCCGGTTCCGGCCAATACCGTACCGGGCAACAAGGCGGTCGTCGAGCTGGGCGACATCGTGCATGTCACGCGCGAAGAAGGATCGCCGGTGATTTTCCGCCGCGACATGCATTACGCCGACATGGTCACCGGCGAACTGGCCGGCGAATACGAAGCGCCGATCTACGGGATGTTCGCCGTGGACAAGCTCATCCAGTCGCACGACTGGGGAAAGCTGCAGCGGCCGAAAATCCTGTTCCACGGCCAGCCGACCGACGAGACACACCCGTCGCTGTTGTGGGACGGCGAGTGGGAGGTCACCTATGTCACCTTCCGCGACATGGGCGCCGCGTTCATCATCGCGCTGCTGGGAATCTACGTCCTTGTGGTCGCGCAATTCGGCAGCTTCAAGCTGCCGCTGGTCATCCTGACGCCGATCCCGCTGACCCTGATCGGCATCGTGCTGGGCCACTGGCTGTTCGGCGCGCCTTTCACCGCGACCTCGATGATCGGCTTCATCGCGCTGGCCGGCATCATCGTGCGAAACTCGATCCTGCTGGTGGATTTCATCCGCCACGGTAAGGGCGAAAGCGGCAAGCCGTTGCGTCAGGTGCTGCTCGATGCCGGCGCCACGCGCTTCCGGCCGATCCTGCTCACCGCTCTGGCGGCGATGATCGGCGCGGCGACGATCCTGACCGATCCGATCTTCCAGGGCCTGGCGATCTCGCTGCTCTTCGGCCTGGCGTCGTCGACGCTGCTGACGGTTCTGGTGATCCCGGCGATCTATATCTGGCTGCGCGACCCGGACAGCCCGGTGGTGACAACACCGGACGGCTGGCGCATGGTCTATGCGGCAAACAGCAAACTGCAGGAATTCATCGGGCGCTTCTTCCGGAAATGACAACCGTCCAGATCATTCTCTCGTTGCTGTCCGGCGGCGTCGTCGGTCTTTCACTGGGTCTTGTCGGCGGCGGCGGGTCCATCCTGGCCGTGCCGCTGATGGTCTATGTCGTCGGTATTTCGTCGCCACATGTCGCGATCGGCACCAGCGCCATCGCGGTTGCGGTCAGCGCCCTGATGAATCTTCTCGGACACGCGCGCGACCGCAATGTGAAATGGCCTTGCGCCTCGGTGTTCGCCGTGGCGGGGATTGTAGGCGCCGCGCTCGGCGCCGAAGTCGGCAAGGCCGTGGACGGCGCCAAGCTGCTGGCGGCCTTCGGCCTGTTGATGATCGTCATCGCCGCGCTGATGCTGCGGCCCAGGCGCGGCGGCGACAATCCCGACGTTCGGCTTGAGGCGAAGTCCGCGCCGCGCCTCTTGCCGCCTCTGGCCGGAACGGGCTTCGGCGTCGGCGCCCTGTCGGGCTTTTTCGGCATCGGCGGCGGCTTCCTGATCGTGCCGGGTCTGGTGACCGCCACGTCGATGCCGCTGCTGAACGCCATCGGCTCGTCGCTGGTATCGGTGGCCGCCTTCGGCGCCACGACCTCGGTGAGCTACGCGTTTTCCGGACTGGTCGACTGGCCGTTGGCGCTTCTCTTCATCGCCGGCAGTACATTCGGCGGCTTTGCCGGCGTTCGCCTCGCGGGCAAGCTTGCCGCGGATCGGCGGGCGCTCGGGCTCATCTTCAGCGGCGTGGTCGCCACCGTCGGCGTCTATGTCCTGGCGAAGGGCATCGGAGCCTTTCTCTGACGCGGCGCCGACAACAGTAAGCCGCTGGCTTTGCATGCAAAACTGCGCAAGCGTCCGGTGCAGCCCGCCGTGCTAACGCTCCGGGCGCGGTTGCTGCGACCATTCGCTTGGGCCGGGGGATTGCGCCGCATTGTTCCCCGATGGCGAACATGCATCCTTTGGCGGGGCAAGCTTTTCAGAAAAATATTCGGGTCAATGGATCAGCATATCGACGGCTTTGGTCATCTGACACCGGCCAAACTAGATATTCCGTACAAAGATAATACGGCGGCGCCGGATTATCTGCTGCTCCATTATTGGTGGGCCTACGCACATCCGCTGGCGGTGAAATTCTTCGACCGCCACTGGATCATCAACCTCATCCTGCTGGGCAATTACCGGCGGCTGCGCGACGCCGCGCTGTCGGAATTCGGCCCGGCGCTCCCGGGCAGCACGCTGCAGTTGGCCTGCGTCTATGGCGATCTCACCTGCCAGCTGGCGAGGCGCGTCGTGGCCGGCGGCGGCAGCCTCGATATCGTCGACGTCCTGCCGATCCAGTTGAGGAACCTGAAATGGAAGCTGCCGTGCCGGTCGCCGGTGCGGCTGTTGCGCATGGACACCACCGCCCTTGACCTGCCCGACAAAAGCTATGATCAGGTGCTGTTGTACTTCCTGCTGCACGAACAGCCCGCCCGCGAACGCACCAGGACGCTCCGCGAGGCGCTACGCGTGGTGAAGCCCGGCGGCAAGGTGCTGATCCTGGATTTCGCGGCGCCCTACCGGTGGAACCCGCTGCGTTACATATGGCGTCCCCTGCTGGCGCTGCTCGAACCGTTCGCACTCGATCTCTGGCGGACGGACATCGCCGCGCGGCTGCCGGGTGCGGAAATCCGGCGCGAGCGCTTCTTCGGCGGCTTCTTTCAGAAGATCGTCATCACCCGCTGAAGCGGCTGCCGGTTCGCGGGCGCTCTACCTGCCGTTGCGGGTAGCCGGCGGCGGGATTTTTCCCGCTTTTTCGTGTAGTATGGCTTCACGCACGGCCCGCAAGAGACCGGTGTCACCATCACGGAATCAATTCGGAGGGAATGATGCATCCGTTCTTTTTTATCGGCGCTATTCATCACGCCGTCTTACTGGCCGTTCTGGCGTTCTTCGTCCTGTTTGCGGCCAGCAAGGCCGACGGCTTCGTCAAGATTCTCGGTAACGTGCTCGGCTATCTGCTGTTGATCTGCATCGTCCTCTGGATCGTGGCGATCATAGTCGGACCCATGTTGGGCATCCATCCGTTCGGGATGATGGGCTTCCATGACATGCATCCGGGCATGGGACCGCACTGGACCCACCCGCCGATGCAGCCGCCACCGGCCAAGTAATCGGCGGCGCGTGAGAAATCAGGCGGCGAAGGCTTTACCTTCGCCGCCTTTTTTATGCCCATGGTTCGATTATTCTGTAAAAATGGCGATTGGAGGCCGCATGAAAGCGATCCCAAAAAATAACGAGAGGCCCAGAAAGATGACCCAGACACGCCGCGCCTTCCTCGCAACAGGGATGGCGCTTTCGACCGCCGCCGCCTACGCCACGCCCGCCGCGGAGCCTTTCGGCACCGTGCAGCGGCTGAGCCCGGGGCTCGACGCGCTTATCGCCCACGACGCCAAGGTCGAACGGCTGGGTGGGGGCATCAAATGGGCGGAAGGCCCGGTGTGGGTAAAGGACGGCGGCTATCTGCTGTTCAGCGATCCGCCGAAGAACACGATGTACCGCTGGTCGAAAAAGGACGGCATCAGCGTGTTCCTGCACCCCTCGGGTTATGCGGGCGACGACCTCAAGCCGTTTCGCGAGCCCGGCTCGAACGGCCTGGCGATCGATGCGAAGGGGGCGTTGATAGCCGCCGATTCCGGCAACCGGGGCCTGACGCGGATCGATCTCAAGACCAAGCGCAAGCACGTCTTCCTCGACCGCTTCGAGGGAAAACGCTTCAACAGCCCGAACGATCTGTGCATCGCGCGGTCCGGTGCGATCTATTTCACCGATCCACCCTACGGGCTTGCCGGTCTCGAGAAATCGCCAGTCAAGGAACTGCCGTTCAGCGGTGTCTATCGCTGGACCCCGGACGGCAAAGTCGCGGTGATCGAGAAGGAGTTCCTCTATCCCAACGGCATCGCCCTGTCGCCGGACGAAAGGACGCTCTACGTCTCCAACACCGACAGCAAGCAGCCGATCATCAGGGCCTATCAGCTGGGCGCCGACGGGCTGCCGGCCAGCTTCTCGACGTTCTTCGACACCACGCCGCTGATCAAGCCCGGCGTGCTCGGCATGCCCGACGGGATGAAGATCGACGCCGACGGCAATCTGTACGCCGCGGGGCCGGGCGGGTTGCTGGTGCTGTCGAAGCAGGCCGAATTGCTGGGTGTCATTTCGGTGACCGGGCGCACCACGCCCAATTGCGCCTTCGGCGAAGACGGCAAGACGCTGTTCATCGCCGCCACGGACACGATCGGCCGGATACGCCTCAAGACCCGCGGCGAGGGCTGGACGTAACCCTCACATCTGCATCGTCCAGCCTTCGACGCCCATCGCCGCCTGACGCACCGCTTCGCTAAGCGTGGGATGGGCGTGCGAGGTGCGCGCGATGTCTTCCGACGCGATACCGAGTTCGATGGCGAGCGCCGCCTCGGCGATCAGGTTGCCGGCTTCGGGTCCGAGGATATGGACACCGAGCACCTGGTCGGTCATGGCATCCGCGAGAACCTTGGCGAAACCTTCCGTCGCCGCGATGGTCTTGGCGCGGGCGTTGGCGGTGAAGGGGAACTTGCCGACCTTATAGGCAATGCCGGCCGTCTTTAGTTCCTCTTCGGTCTTGCCGACGCTGGCGACTTCCGGCGCGGTGTATACCACGGCCGGGATGGCGTCGTAGTTCACGTGCCCCGCCTTGCCGGCGATGCGTTCGGCGCAGGCCACCGCCTCGTCCTCGGCCTTATGGGCGAGCATCGGCCCTTCGCGGCAGTCGCCGATGGCGTAGATGCCTGGGACATTGGTCTTGAAATGCGCGTCGGTGACGATGCGTCCGCGCTTGTCCAGCGCCACGCCAGCCTTCTCCAGCCCGAGACCTTCCGTGTACGGACGGCGCCCGATGGAAACCAGCAGCACGTCCGTGTCCACGGTCTGACGGTCGCCGCCCGCGGCGGCTTCGATGCTGACGCGCAGGGACTTGCCGGTCTTCTCGACGCCGACCACCTTGGTGGAGAGCTGGAACTTCATGCCCTGCTTCTGCAGGATGCGCTGGAACTGCTTGCCGATCTCGCCGTCGAGGCCCGGGGTAATGCGGTCCAGGAATTCCACCACCAGCACCTCGCTGCCGAGCCGGCGCCACACCGAGCCCAGCTCTAGGCCGATATAGCCGCCGCCGACCACCAGCAGCCGCTTGGGAACCTCCTTGAGCGCCAGCGCGCCGGTGGAGGTGACGATCTGCTGTTCGTCGATCGTCACACCCGGCAGCGGCATCACATCCGAACCCGTGGCGATGACGATGTTCTTGGTCTCCAGGGTGCGCAGCGTGCCGTCCGCCGCCTTGACCTCGACCTTGCCGGGGGCGGCGATCCGCGCCTCGCCGACGATGGCTTCCGACTTGTTCTTCTTGAGCAGGAATTCGACGCCCTTGGTGAGCTCGCCCACCACCTTGTCCTTGTGCGCCATCATGGCGGGGAGATCGAGGCTGACCTGCGCCTTGATGCCGAGATGGGCGAATTCCTTGCCGGCTTCCTCGAAACGCTCGCTGGCGTGCAGCAACGCCTTGGAGGGAATGCAGCCGACATTCAGGCAGGTACCACCGAAACGGCCGCGCTTGTCGACGCAGGCGGTCTTCAGGCCGAGCTGACCCAGCCTGATCGCGGCGTTGTAGCCGCCGGGTCCGCCGCCAAGGACAACGGCATCGAATTGATCAGCCATGTGTGGGGTCTTTCGTTCGGGGGAGCGCCCAGTACTTAGGTCTTCAAGCGCGCCGTTGCAATTCGCACGGGCGGTTTTTGTCTATGGGACATGACCGACGGGAGGGCCTTGGAGACCACTGACGCGGTAGACGACGTAATGGGCGATGTCCACGCCCTCGCGCTCCCGGTCGATGCGGGCGATCTCCTCGACATGGGCAAAATGCGCGGCAATCAGCGCGCGGTCATCGCGGCGTGTCTCCGTGACATAGAGCACCGGATGGGCAAACAGCGCGGCGTCCGCAGCAGGGTCCGCCGACCAGCGATAGTCCTGGCCGATCGCCACGACGGGACCGGACCCGTAGAAAGCAAGCCAGGCGGTGGAGGCGTAATCGGTGGTGAGGATCGCGTCGGCATGGGCCGAAACGCGCAGGGCCTCGACCTTCGCGGCGACATCGGGAAAGCCGACCGCGAGGAGGCGCGCCAGGGGATCCTTGCGCCCCATCGGCACGACGCCGAACAGCGCCTGGGCGTAGGCGATGGTCAGCAGGATGGCGGCGACGGGGATTGCTAGCCGCGTCGACCAGCGCACCACCGGCGCGCGCCAACCCGACCAGTCTGTCCGCTGCCAGGCGATCGCCGCCGCCACGCTCAGGAGCGGATAAAGAAAGCAAGGCCAGTTGCCCTGCACATTGGCGTGCAGCGAATGGAACGCGAAATAGGCGATGGGCGGCCAGATGAGTGCGGCGACCATCGCCTGGCGTTCGTCACGCCAGCGCGTCGTGGCGCCCAGCACACCCAGCACCAGAACGAACGGCGTGGCGAGCAGCAGCTGCGCGCCGACGAACCCCAGCAGATAGCGCAGCGTGAATTCCTCGGCCTCGATGCGCCCGAACTGGAAGGCGAAGGTCGCCCAGCCATGCGTGGCGTTCCACCACAGATTCGGCGCGAACAGGATCAGCGCCAGCACGCCGCCGAGATAAGGCCAGGGCGACAGCAGCCAGCGGCGCATCGGCGGGCTGGCGAGCAGCCAAACCAGCGTGCCGAGTCCCAGGAAGAAGGCGGAGTATTTGGACAGCAGGCCGAGGCCGGCCGCGACGCCCACCGCCAGCCACCAGCGGCCGTCTCTGGTCTCGATGACTTTCGCCAAGGTCCAGAAGAAGACCGCGGAGGTGGCGATGGACGGCGTGTCGGGCGTCGCCGCCAGCATCTCCACCGTGATCATCAAGGTCAGATTGAAGACGAGGCAGGCATAAGCGCCCACCTTCTCGTCGCGGCCGAGAATCGCGCCTGTGCGCCAGACGAACCAGCCGGCGGCGAAGGACAACAGAATGCCGCCGACGCGCACGCCGAACGGGGTGGCGCCGAACAGCAGCGTGCCGGTGCGGATGACGAAGGCGACGGCGGGCGGATGATCGAAATAGCCCGCCGCCAGATGGCGCGACCACAGCCAGTAATACGCCTCGTCGGCGGACAGCGGCAGCAGCGCGCCGGCGAGCAAACGCAACACGGCGAGAACCGTCAAGGCCGCCAGGAACCGCGCCTCGCGCGTCAGGCTCATCGCGTACGCCAGATGAACATGCTGGACATGGCGTAATTCCACAGCACGCCCATGAGCGCGCCGGCGAAGCCAGCCACCCACCAGACTTCACGGTCGGCATAAAGCTGCGAGGCCAAACCGACATCGGTGACGGCCCCGATGGTGCCGATCACGCAGAAGCCGATGAAGCCGCGCAGCATGCCCCAGCCGCGCAGGCGGCGGTCGCGATAGGTCAGGCTGTTGTTGAGCAGGAAGTTGCTGGTCATGGCGAAGAAGGTGGCGACGCTTTTCGCCATCATGAAGGAAACCGGCCAGACCAGCATGGCGACATTGAGCACGGCCAGATTCACCGCGATGCCGAGCGCGCCGACGACGGCAAAGAAGATGAAGCGCGGCTCGACTAGGCCATGCGTCAGTTTGGCGAGCAGAAGGCCGAGGAATTCCAGCCCGATCTGGATGTTGAACTTGCTCTCGCCTTCCTGGCGCTCGCCGAAGGTGTAGGGCTGTTCGACGATGCGCAGTCCTTCGCTGGCGGTAGCGATGTCCAGCAGGATCTTGAAGCCGACGGGCGACAGGCGATCGGCCATGGCGTCGAACGCGTCGCGACGCATCATGAAGAAGCCGCTCATCGGATCGCTGAGCGAGGTGCCGAGCACGCGCCGGGTGAGCCGCGTGGCGATGCGGCTGATCTTGCTGCGCCCTTCGCTGAAGGACTGCGCGCTGCCGCCTTCCACATAGCGCGTCGCCGCCACGAGATCGTATTTGCCCGAGCGGAGCGTGGCGAGCATCGCCGGCAGGACGGTTTCGTCATGCTGCAGATCGGCGTCCATCACCGCGAGGTAAGTTGCGCTCGACGAGAGCATGCCTTCGATGCAGGCGCCGGCCAAGCCACGGCGTCCCACCCGGCGCAGGCAGCGAATGCGCGGATCGCGGCAGGCGATGGCCTTCACGGCATCGGCGGTGCCATCGGGCGAATTGTCGTCGACGAAGACCGCTTCCCACGCGACGCCGGCCAGCGTGCAGTCGAGTCTCGCGACCAGTTCGGCGACATTGCCGCGCTCCTTGAACGTCGGGATGACGACGGAGAGCTCGACTCTGCGTTCGGAAACAGCGTCGGGTTGTCTTTCGACGGCGGAAAGCGACATCAGGAAACACCTCGGGGCGCCTTGGTGACCGCACCCGCCCGCCACGTCAAGAGGAGAGGGGCGAGACCGGTGTCCGCGCCCACAATTTTCGATTTAAGTAAATAGTATCAATGTGTTAAAAGAACACTCCCACGCCATATGCGAAGTGGTTCCTCCTACCGTGCACGTAGGATTATGATGATCCAAGATGCGCGTTCGTCCGTATCATCTCCAGAGCGGGAGCTGTGATGAATATGATAGCGAACTCCTTCATCGAAACGGGCTGGCTCGAAACGCTGTCGCGGCTGGAATACGGCACGCTCGAATTCGTCGCACCGAACGGCGAAATGCATGTCCACAAAGGCCGTCTCGCGGGACCGCAGGCCCGCTTCGTGATCCACGACTGGAGCGTGCTGCGCCGGGTGCTGGCGCGCGGCGACATCGCCCTGGGCGAAGACTACATCGCAGGCGCCTGGGAAACCGACGACATCGAAAAGCTGATATCGCTATTCCTGATGAATGCGGACACGCTGGAGAACTACGTCAACGGCGGGTTCCTCAGCCGCCTGGCGCTGATGATCCACAACAAGTTCGTCCGGCGCAACTCGCTGAGCGGCAGCAAGCGCAACATCGAATCGCATTACGACGTCGGCAACGATTTCTACGCGCTGTGGCTCGACAAGAGCATGACCTATTCCTCGGCGCTGTTCGGCGATACCGCGAAGAATCTGGAAGACGCGCAGCGCAACAAATACGAGCGTATTTTGGGCCGCGTCGCCAAGCCGGGCTCGTCCATCCTGGAAATCGGCTGCGGCTGGGGCGGCTTCGCCGAGCGCGCCGTCGAATACGGCCACCGCCTGACCGGGCTGACGATTTCGCCGTCCCAATACCGTTTCGCCAGCGAGCGCCTGAAAGGCGCCGCCGACATCGTGCTGGAGGATTACCGCAAGGCCCGCGGCGTGTTCGACATGATTGTCTCCATCGAGATGTTCGAGGCGGTCGGCGAGCAATACTGGCCGCAATATTTCCACACCGTGGCCGAGCGGCTCAAGCACGGCGGACGGGCGCTGATCCAGACGATCACCATCCGCGACGAACTGTTTTCCGACTATCGCATGCGCAGCGACTTCATCCGCCATTATGTCTTCCCGGGCGGGATGCTCCCCTCGCTGCAGCGTTTCCGCCAAGAGGCCGAACGCGCCGGCCTGAAGGTCGTCGACCAGTTCTCCTTCGGCAAGGACTACGCGAAGACCCTGCGCGAATGGTCCGGGCGCATGCGCGCCAAGAACGCGGAGATCAAGGCGCTCGGCCACGACGAACGCTTCCTGCGCAACTGGCAATTTTATCTCGGCATCTGTGCGGCGGCCTTCAGCGTCGAACGGACGGACGTGGTGCAGGTCGAACTGGTCCGCGCCTAAGCAGCGACAAAACGGCGTCCACGGATCAACCCGCACTCTTGCCGGTTGCCACCAGATATCCTATCGCAGCATCTCCGCCGGACGGTGCGGAGAGATGCTGCCTGAAGGGGGCGCAATGACGGTGCGGCGCAACTGGCCGGTGATGGCGTTGGGACTGGTGACGGTTCTGCTGATCGCCCCGCTGTGGTGCGTGCACTCCCCGGGAATGCCGGATTACCCGGCCCATATCGCCGGCTTCTACATGATCGCCGGCGGCGCAAACACCGCGCCCTTGTCCACCTATTACGACATCCATTGGGCGCTGGTTCCCAACCTCGCCTCGGAATTGGTCGTGCCGGTCCTGGCGAAGCTGCTGCCGCTGGAAACCGCCGCCAAGCTCTTCCTCAGCGTCGCCGTGGCATTGTGGGTGTGGGGCCCGGCGGCGATCCAACGGGCCCTGTACGGCAGAATCGGACCGGCGCCGCTTTCCGCCGCGTTCTTCGCCTATAACGCCAACTACACCTGGGGCTTCTTCAACTACTACTTCGCGGCGGGTCTGTGCTTTTTCGTGTTCGCCGCGTGGCTCGCCACCGCGGAGAAGCGCGGCCCGCTCCGGCTCGCGGCCTTCACATTGGCCGTTTGCGTGCTTTACCTTTGCCATCTGGTCGCCGTCTTTATCCTGGGCGTGCTGATCTTCTGCTACGAGATATCGCAGGTCCTGGAAGAACGCGCCTTTGCGCCCAAAGCATTGGCCCTTCGCGCCGCGTCCATCGGCGTCATTTTTCTTCCGGCCGCCGTCGCCTTCCTGTTCTTCAAGCCCGCGGGCATTGGGGGCGGCCGGCTGGCGTTCGACTTCACCGACACGATCGGCGACCGTCTGGCCGCGGCGATCCAGTACGCCTACAGCCAGCCCGCCTACCTTCTAGCGGGCGCGCTGGCGATCTTGGTCCTAGCGGGACTGATGTACGACAAGCTCCGCATCCACCCCTCGATGAAGATCCTGGTGATCGCGCTCTCGGTGCTCGCACTGGTGGCGCCGGAATGGGCGCTTGGCGGCTGGGGCGTGCATCTGCGGCTGCCGGCGGTGCTGGGCGCGATGTTGTTCGCCACGATGGAGGTGCGCATCGGGCCGCGCGCCAAAGCGCTCGTCGCCGCGGCGCTGCTTCTGTCGGCCGTCTGGATTTCCGCCGCGCTGGCGGAAAGCTGGCGCGGCTATGACAGGCAGTTCAGCGAGTTCCGTGCGGCGCTTCGCCAGATTCCGGAAGGGACGAAGCTGTTCACCGTGCTGGACGGCGATTCGCTCGACGGTTCGTCGGACGAGACCGTCTACGATCAGCCTTATTGGCATATCGCGGAATTTGCGATCGTCGACCGCGACGCCTTCACGCCCTTGATGTTCGCGACCAAGGGACAGCACATCGTGCAGGTGAAACCGCCTTACGACAAGCTCGCAGCCAAGAGCGCGCAACAGGGATCGCCGCCGGACGTCAGCGAGCTGGACGATCTTGCGGCGGGACGTGTCGACGGCGACCCCGACATAAAGAACGTCTTTCCCTATCTGAAATTCTTCCAATGTCATTTCGACATGGTCGTGGTGGTCCGCGGCGCGGGAGAGGCGAGCGACGTTCCGGATTTCCTCACCTTGCGCCATGAGGGCAGCTTCTTCGCCCTCTACGACGTTCATCCGACGAAGTCCTGCGCGCGCCGATGAGCGCCCGACGCCTCCCGCATCTTCTCATTCCGGCAATGGCGCTGTTTTGCGCGTTCGGCCTTTGGCGCGTGATCGCGGAACTGGGGCTTCGCCTGCCGCTTGATCCCAACGAGGGCTGGAACGCCTATTACGCGGCCGCCGCGATGGCGGGCACGCCGCTTTATCCCGGGCCGCAGAGCTTCATGATCAACAATTACCCACCCTTGTCGTTCTATCTTGTGGGCGCCCTCGGTGGTGTTCTGGGCGACAACATCGTCGCTGGCCGCGTGGTGTCGCTGCTGTCGCTCGGCGCGGTCGCTTTGGGCATTTTCGCCATCGCGCGGCGCATGGACTGCAAACGCGCGCCGGCGGCTTTCGCGGCGCTTTGGTTCGTCGGGGGCATGCTCGCCTTCACGGATTATGTCGGCATGGACGATCCGCAGCTGCTGGCGCATGCGATTGCGATCGCTGGCGTCCTGCTGCTGCTGCGCGAGCCGCGCGACACGCTTCGCATCGTCGCCGCCGCGCTGCTGTTCGTGCTGGCCGCTTTCGTTAAGCACAACGTCGTCGCGCTGGCGCTGGCGGCGACGGCATGGCTCGCCGCCTACGACCGGCGCAGCGCCCTGCATCTCGCCATCGCCGGTCTGGCATTCCTTCTCGCCGGCCTCATCCTGTTCCGGCTGGTCTATGGCAGCAGCCTGCTCGTCCATCTGGTTTCCGCACGCAGCTATTCGTTCGCCGATCTGCGCGACGGATTGGAGGCATGGCTGCCGTGGAGCGCGGTCCCGCTGGCGGGACTTGTCGTGCTTGGCGTCCGACGCCGGTCAGACCGGCAGGTTCGCTTTTGCGCACTTTACGCGGTGATCGGCATCGCGCTCGGCGCCGGTTTCCTGGGCGGAGCGGGCGTGGATGCGAACGTGATGTTCGACGCCGACATCGCCTTGGCGCTGGGCATCGCGCTGCTGCTCGACCGGCTGGCGCATGAGGCGTTTGCCGCCGCGGCTGCGGCGGCGTGCGCCCTGCCGCTCGTCATCGGCGCCTGGGCCAACGCCGCCGACGACGACTGGTACCGCGCGGCGTATTGCCTGCATCCGATGCGCCACGACGCGCGCCTGACACGACAGGACATCGCCCTCCTTGCAGCACATCGCGGACCGGCGCTCTGCGCCATGCTGTCGTTCTGCTATTGGGCGCACAAGCCGGCGATGGTGGACGTCTTCAATGTCGGCGAAGAGCTGAAGACTGGCGCGCGCGGCGACGCGCAACTCGTCGGCACGATCGCGGCGCACCACTTCGCCGTCATCCAACTCGATCCGGATGCGCCAGAACCTCTGGGCGGCGCGGTGAGCAGAGCGATCGACCGCCATTACCGCCTGGACCACGCCGACGATAACGGCTCGTTCTACGTGCCGCGTTGATACTTCAGGCGTGCCTAGGCTTCACCGTTCCGGTGCGCTCGATCTTGCCCCAGCTGACGAAAGCGCCGCGCAGCGCCGTCGAAATCGACCGCACGACGACATAATACATGATCTGGCGATAGCCGAAGCGTTGCAGCATGAGCCACCACAGCAGGCTCCAGTTCTCGCGCTTCTCCATCAGGAAGCCGAACACGGCGGCGGCGAGATCGACCACCATGAAGACCGCATAATAGATTCCGACCTTGACCAGATTGTCGTTCGAGAATTCCGCGCCGTGCTGGACGTAGGCGATCCACTGGGTCAGCAGCTGCCAGATCAGCAGCAGATCGGCGACGGGCGCCAGCGCCGTCAGCAGGATCTGAAACAGCCACACCTGCGGCAGTGCGACCATTCCGAGCGAGCCGTAGCGGGGATTGAAGGTCATGCCGCGGTATTTCCACAGGCACTGCAGCGTGCCGTAGGCCCAGCGGAAGCGCTGCCTGGCAAGACCGCGTACGGTTGCGGGGGCTTCGGTCCAGGCGACGGCCGTGTCGTCGAAGCGCACCCGGTATCCGGCGCGCTGCAGGGCGATGGTCAGATCCTGGTCTTCCGCCAGCGTATCGGTGGGAAACCCGCCGGTTTCCACCAGCACCGCGCGCCGCCAGGCGCCCACCGCACCCGGCACGACGGTGAAGGTTTCGAGCGCGTCCAGCGCGCGGCGTTCCAGATTCTGCGCCACGATGTATTCCAGCGCCTGCCAGCGGGTAATCGTGTTGACGCGGTTTCCGACTTTTGCATTGCCGGCGACGGCTCCGACCTTGGGATCGGCGAACCAGCGCACCAGGCGCGAGATCGTGTCGTGGTCGAACTCCGTGTCGGCATCGAGGGCCACGACGACGTCGCCGGTGGCGCGCGCGATGCCGATATTCAGAGCCGTGGCCTTGCCGCCGTTGGGCACGCTGACCAGCGTCACTTTCGCTTCGTTCCCGAAATTCTCGCGCACAACCTTCGCCGTGCCGTCCTGCGAGCCGTCGTCAACGACGATGATCTCAAGACTGCGGTAGTCGCTGTTCAGGATTCGCGCGACCGTGGACGCGATCACCTTTTCCTCGTTGTAGGCGGGAATGATGACCGAAACGGGAATGCCTCCGGTGATCGGCTCGGGCGTCACCTTGCGGCGCAGGCGGTTCCACAGGCTGAGCCCGCAGAGCAGCAAAAGCCGGGCGAAGCCGAGAATGATCGCCCCCAGGAAGCAGTAGTAGAGCACGCTGCCCAGCCAGCTCAGGGTGAGGAATACCAGCCGGTCGGCGAACAGGCTGATGCTGGGCGCCAAGGGCGGCATCGCCTGGTTGCGCGTCAACCCGGCGAGCTTCGATACGAGAACGAAGTGGTAGCCCCGGGCGCGCAGCTGGTCGATCATGTTGGGAAGAAACTCGACGGTCCGCGAGCGGTCGCCGCCGCCGTCGTGTAGCAGGATGACGTTGCCGCGGATGTCGGGATCCGGATCGCTCACTTCTCGAAGCACCCGCTGCATCATCAACGCGGGATCCGGTTTCTGCCAGTCGAGCGGATCGACGTGCAGGCCGACGGTGATGTAGCCCATGTCCTGCGCGACTTCGACCGGAAAGATCTCGTCTTTCGTGGACGGCTCGGCGTCGCCCATATAGGGCGGACGGAACAAGCGCATCGACCGGCCCGTCAACGCCTCGAACAGGCGTTGCGTCGCATTCAGTTCCACCTTGTCGGCTTCAACCGATGTGTCGGCGAGATTGGGATGCGTAAAGGTGTGGTTTCCCACCTCGTTGCCGTCGGCGAGGATGCGCTGGACCAGTCCGGGATTGGCCTCCGCATTGGCGCCGATGATGAAGAAGGTCGCAGGGACCTTCTTTTCCTTCAGGATATGGAGGATCTGCGGCGTCCATTCGGCGTCCGGACCGTCGTCGAAGGTCAGGGCCAAGGTATGAGGCACGCTGCCGACGCGGCGGATTTCGTAGCTCGTCGGCAGCTTGGTGTAGAACTCGTCGTCGATGTCGCCCGTTTGCGGATCGATCTCGACCGTACGGCTGCCCGGCGACGGATTGGCCTCCACGCGCAGGACCTCGCCTTCTCCCTCGAAGTCCACGTCTTCGTTGGTGGGAATCCTATCGATGGCGGCGGGCGCGCCGGCGCCGTAGGGACGGCCCATCACGGTCCAGACGGACGGGTCCTCGCTGCCCAACCGCCACAGGGCATAGCCGGCCGGTTGATAGATGTCGGCGGCGTGTATCTGGTTGTAGGCGGTCACACCGTCCAGGAACCAGACGTCATGCTTCACATTATTGTTTTCGATATAGGAGAAGTGCGGGTTGTTGGTGTCCGGATCGAAATCGACGCGCGCGTTGGAATCGCGCGCCGCGATGGCCGCGTCCTGGAAGCTGAGATCGTCGGCAGAGTCGCCGCCATGCCAGTCATAGGCGTAGTTACCGATCGCGATGATCGTACGGTTCGGCGAAAGCTCCTTCATCCGCTTGTCAAGCGTCGTTTCGAACCAGGGCTCGCCGGCGATGGCGCCTGGCTGATCGAACTCATCGTGCTCGTCATAGGCCATCAGCATCGTGTAATCGATGGACTTGGCGAAGGTCGTGTAAGGCCAGCGGTTGTCGTCGTAAGGCGCCGCTTGGACGATGACCCAACCATGCGGCGCGAAATCCGCTGCAAGCTCTTTGAGGAACGCGTCCATATCCTTGTAGGCGGCCGGGGGAACCTCCTCGAAATCGACGACGACGCCCTGCAATTTCTTTTGCGCCAGAAAGGACACGATGCCGTTTTCGAGATTCACGCGGCGCACGGGATCGGCGAGAAGGCTTTGCAGGCCGCTGCCGTCCCACGTGCCCTGCGACGCATTCTGGATCACCGGCAGGATGGGAACGCCTGGGCGCGTTTCGCGCACCAGCTTGAGCGCCTTGCCATCCATGGTGATCTTGAGATTCATGTCCGGGCCCTCGACGGAGAGCCAGCTCGGCAGAACCCAATCGAGCTTGGGAAGCGCGCGCTTCAGGGCGGGATAACTGGTGTCGTCCCAGTTCACATAGAAGCCGAGCGCCAGCGGACGGTTCGGCAGGGGACGAAGGGCCGCCGCCAGCATGCGTGGCGGCGCGTCGTGGGCGTTCTTGTAGCGCCAGCTGCGGATAAGTTTGGCGCGGGTGCGCGCCTCGGCCGCGAGCCGCGCCGCGGATTTCAGCAGCGCAGGGTCCACCGCCTTGCGCACCAACTGGTTGTCGGCGGTCATTTTGACGGGAAGCTGGGGGCTCGGGACGCGCTGCGTCGCCAGGATGCTCGCCACGAAGGCGACGCCCAATACCGTGCTCAGAATCGCGCTCGCCCAGCCCAGTTTGGAAAGCCGCGCGGCACGCCGGCCGGTCGCATCGAAGAAGATGGGTTTCTCGGACATGTCTCGGAAAATCACGCCGCCAACGTTCAGTATACGCAAGCGTTTCGTGGCTGTTTATTGATACTAATTAATGTGTCGAATCAGGCTGTCCCTTCAGAGCCTCCCACGACCTCCGGTGCAGTGATGACTTAGGGCCGCAGCGGCCCTAAGTCATGTGCTGGTTGCGGGGACAGGATTTGAACCTGTGACCTTCAGGTTATGAGCCTGACGAGCTACCGGACTGCTCCACCCCGCGTCGTCGTCCTTTTCGCCCGGCTTTTGACCGTGCGAAGGGTGGGCGGATATAGGACATCGCTCCCCCCCTGTCCACCCCCGGAATACCCGGATTTGAGGTGCGCCGACGCGGCAATATAAGTCGGCAGCGCCCGCGCCAGATGGTCGTAGAGCAGCCGGACGCCGACTCCGGCCCTGAGATGGGAAAGCTGGGCGCGGTCGCCGCCGGTGCACAACGTGAAGAGATCGCGGGCGATGGGAAGTCCCGTCTGGCGCAAGGCACGGATCGCCGCGCGCCTTCCGCATCGTTGCGAAGCGCACACGGCGCCGGTCGCGTAGCTGGTCCCTGCCCCGCTGACGGGATTGGTCGGCCGCTGCGCACCGCTGCGTCAACCTCGACGCCGGCCGCCGGCGCCGCTTAACCCTATGAGACCGCCGGCCGAGTTCCCCGTCGCATCCGTCTTGGATTCTCGATTGATGCGCCGGAGGGAGGCCGCTATAACCCCGGCCCATTAACCGGCTCACCTTGCGAAGGAGTGTGCATGGGTACCCAACTTCCGCCTGGCTACAAGCCGTCGGAAAGCGAACCCTTTATGAACGAGAAGCAGCGCGAGTATTTTCGCCGCAAACTTCTCAGCTGGAAAGACGACATCCTGCGCGAGAGCCGCGAGACGATCCAGAACCTGCAGGCCGAAACCGTGCCGCATGCCGATCTCGCCGATCGCGCCTCCACCGAAGCCGAGCGCCAGCTCGAACTCAGGACCCGCGATCGCCAGCGCAAGCTGATCGCCAAAATCGACGCGGCGCTGCGCCGTATCGAAGACGGCGCCTACGGCTTCTGCGAGGAGACGGGCGAACCGATTTCGCTCAAGCGGCTCGACGCCCGCCCGATTGCGACACTTTCGATCGAAGCGCAGGAACGGCACGAACGTCGCGAGAAAGTCTATCGCGACGACTGACGCCGGGAATTCCGATATCTTAAGTGAACAAGGTGTGCAGGCCGAGCCCGCGCACCTTGTTTGTTTGTGGCGCTACCACGGCATCAAGATGTCGTAGAGCTGGCTGCCGAGCCGCGGCTGCTGCACGTCGCTGATCGTACCCCGCCCGCCGTAGGAGATTCGCGCTTCGGCGATCTGCGTCAGGTCGACGGTGTTGTCGCTGGTGATGTCCTCGGTGCGCACGATGCCCGACACCTGCAGGTCGCGCAGTTCGCCGTTCACCCGCACCTGCTGATGGCCCGAGATCACCATATTGCCGTTGGGCAGGATCTGTGTGACCAGCGCGGCCAGCGTTAGGTTGATCTGTTCCGAACGGTTGACCGAACCGGCGCCCACGTTCGACGTATCGGAGCCCATGCCTACAAGCTTCGACGGATCCATCGACGACGGCAGGGCTTTCTCCAGGCCGAAGAAGTTCGTGAGATTGGCGTCATCGGAATTGGTGCGCGAGCGGGTCGTCGTGTTGGAGATTTTCGCGGCGTCGGCCACGGAAATGTTCACCGTCAGGATATCGCCGACGCGGCTGGCGCGCGGATCGTGGAAGAAGCTGCGCGCACCGGGCTGCCACAGCGAATCCGCGGAACGCGGTTCTTCCGGCGGAGGCGGCATGGGTACGGAGACCGGCACGCGGCGGTCCGTAATCGGCGCTAGCTTGGGATTGCTGCCGAGCTCTTCCAACCGCTGAACCGTGCTGCAGCCCGCCAGCAGACTGGCGGTACCGAGAATGAGAAGCGCCCTGAAGGGTGTCATGGGTCGAAATCCCCGTTACGGCTGGTTGCTGGCAAGGACTGGCGTCGACGTCACCGTGGTGCCGACGCTGAGCGCGCGCACTTGGCCGGGGCCGATGACGATGGCGCTGATCTGGCGGAACGAGACAGGATTCTGCACCGTCACGGTTTCGCCCATGCCGCCTTCGCTCATGGCGCGTCCGACGGCGGTCAGCTCGATACCCGGCGCTTCGAAGGTCATGGTCACCGTCGAGCCCTTGGCGACCAGCGTCGGCGGATGCACATCGTCCTCGCGCACACCCTCACCGGCGCGCAGCAGGCGGCGGGCGGCCATGCCGACGAGATCCTTCATCGACGTGACGGTGTTGAACATGGTGTTGTCGGCCACGGTCTTGTAGGTGAGATCCGACGGCTGGATGGTCTCTCCGCGCGCGATGTCGTGGTTGGGAACCACGATGCGCACTCCGGTGCCGGCAAACGCCGGCCAGCAGAGCAACAGCGCAAAAGCGAAGAGGAAGAAGCGGAACATCATCACTAGCCTCCGAGTTGCGCTGTCATCTGCAGCATGTTGTCGGCGGTGGTCACGACCTTCGAATTCATCTCGTAGGCGCGCTGCGCCGTGATCAAAGAGGTGATCTCCTCCACCGCGTTGACGTTCGAGGTTTCGAGGAAGCCCTGCTCCAGGGTGCCGTAGCCCGGCGAGCCCGGGACGCCGGCCTGCGGCGAGCCCGAAGAGGCCGTCTCGGTGAACAGGTTGTCGCCTTCCGCCTTGAGGCCCGCGTCGTTGGGAAAGCGCGTCAACTCGAACTGGCCGACGGTCTGCTGCGCCGTCTGGCCAGGAATGGTGGCCTGCACCTGGCCTTGCGCGTTGACCGACACCGCGGTTGCCGTGGTCGGAATGGCGATGCCGGGCGCCACGACATAACCCTGGTCGGTGACGATCTCGCCTTGCGGCGACAGCGCAAAATTGCCGGCGCGGGTATAGGCGTCGCTTCCGTCGGGCATCTGGATGCGGAAATAACCCGGTCCGTTGATCGCCATGTCGTAGGGATTCGAGGTGCTCTTGAGATCGCCCTGGCCGGTGATGCGATAGACGCCAGCCGTTCGCACGCCGGCGCCGAGCTGGATGCCGGACGGCACGATGGTGCCGGTGTCGGAGGACTGCGCACCGGCCTGCTCGATGTTCTGATAGAGCAGGTCCTGGAAGTCCGCGCGTTGTTCCTTGTAGCCCGTCGTGTTCATGTTCGCCAAGTTGTTGGCGATGACTTCGACGTTGGTCTGCTGCGCGAGCATTCCGGTCGCCGCGATGCTGAGAGCGCGCATTGGCTTTTCTCCTTAATTTGGGACACTGCCCAGCTGGTCTATGGCTTTTTGTTTGAGCGTCGCTTCGCTCTGGGAGAGCGTTGCGGTCGCCTGATAGGCGCGCATCACGTCGATCATGTGGGAGATCTCGATGACCGGCTGGACGTTCGAGGTTTCCAGCGAGCCTTGCAGGATATAGGGTTTCTCGACGGCGATCGGATTCTGCGTGGTGGAATAAAGGCTCGAGCCTTCCTTTTGCAGCGCCCGTTCGTTGGCGAAGTCGACGAGCTGGAGCTTTCCGATCTCGCCCTGCTTTCCACTGATCGTTCCGTCGGACGCGATATGGATGTCTCCGTCGTCGGCCGTGATCGTGACCGGCCCGCCGTCGCCAAGGATGGGATCGCCGCTATCCGTGACGAGTTCGCCGTCGCCGTTGAGGGTCAGATGGCCGTCGCGCGTGTAACGGTTGCCGGCGGCGGTCTGCACGACGAAATAGCCCTTGCCGTTGATCGCGAGATCGAACGGCGCATTCGTCGTCTCGAGCTGTCCTTCGCTCAGATCGCGCACCACGCCGGCATCCTTGACGAAGCTGATGGTCTGCGGCCCGGTCTGCCCCTCGGCCGGCCGAACCTGCTGGACGTATTGCTCGAACTTCACCGACTCGCGCTTGTAGGCAGGGGTCGACAGGTTCGCGAGATTATTCGCGATCACATCCATCGACCGGTAGGCCGCGAGCTGCTGAGACAGACTGACAAGAAGCGTATTATCCATGGGGCAGGGATCCTTTCTGGTCCTTAGCCATGCCTCACGGCTGCAGACCCCGTGCCATGTAAAAACACCGGATAATCCGGCCTTTTCACGCCCGACGCGGACAGCCCCCGGCAAAGCCTGCCGGGCGAAGTCTGCCGTTGCCTGTAATTGGAGGGACGATTTGAACCACTCCTTAACCACGTCGTCATAACGTCGGCTCAGATTTCTTGCAGCGGACGCAGAAGGCGATGGCGAAGAAAGACAAAAAGGACCAACAGGCGGCCGAAGCCGACGAGCCCGAGAAGCAGGAAGGTGCGGAGGAAGGCCAGGAGGGCACTCCACCGCAAGGTTTCGTTAAGAAACTGCTCGGCAGCAAGAAGCTGCTGATGATTGCCGGCGGCGGCGTCCTGGTGTTGCTGCTGGCAATCGGGGCCGGACTTTATTTCTTTGTGTTCAGCGGATCGGGCAACGCCAACAAGTCCCAGGTCGCCGCGGCCGAGCAGGCGCCGATCGTCCCGCCCCAGGTCGCCTATTATGACGTGCCGGATCTGATCGTGAACATCCAGACGCCGGACGGCACGCCCGCCTATCTCAAGCTTTCCGTGGCGCTCGAACTTTACAGCAGCGACGAAAAGGCCGGTTTGCAGGTGCTGATGCCGCGCATCGTCGACCAGTTCCAGGGTTATCTGCGCGAATTGCGCGTGGACGACCTCAAGGGCTCCGCCGGGATCATGCGCCTGAAAGAAGAATTGCTGCGCCGGACCAACGTCGCAGCAGCCCCCTATCGCGTCCGCGACGTGCTTCTCAAAGAAATGATTGTTCAGTAGGACCCATGGCCGACGAACCGCAAAATACCGAAGCTGCCGGCACCCCTGCGACCGAGGCTCCTGCCCCGGATGCAGAGGCCAACGAAGCCACGCCCAATGTCGCCAGCGGGCCGGCGGAGCGCATCCTCAACCAGGAGGAAATCGACTCGCTCCTCGGCTTCGACGTCAACAACGATCAGCTGCAGGACAAGTCGGGCGTTCGCGCCATCATCAATTCGGCGCTCGTTTCCTATGAACGCCTGCCGATGCTGGAAATCGTCTTCGACCGGCTAGTCCGGCTGATGACGACGAGCCTGCGCAACTTCACGTCTGACAACGTGGAAGTGAGCCTGGACAACATCACGTCAATCCGTTTCGGCGACTACCTGAACTCGATCCCCCTGCCCGCGATCCTGGCCGTGTTCCAGGCCGAACAACTGGGCAATTACGGGCTGTTCACGGTGGATTCCAATCTCATCTACTCCATCGTCGACGTCCTGCTGGGCGGACGGCGCGGCTCTTCGGCCATGCGCATCGAAGGGCGGCCCTACACCACCATCGAACGCACGCTGGTCCAGCGCATGATCGAGGTGATCCTGCAGGACATGACGCAGGCCTTCGAGCCACTGGCACCGGTCAATTTCCATCTCGAACGGCTGGAGACCAATCCGCGCTTCGCGGCCATCGCACGGCCGGCAAACGCGGCAATCCTGGTCAAGCTGCGCATCGACATGGAAGACCGCGGCGGACGCACCGAACTGCTCCTGCCCTATGCCACGCTCGAGCCGATCCGCAAGCTGCTGCTGCAACAGTTCATGGGGGAGAAATTCGGCCGCGATTCCATCTGGGAAAGCCATCTGGCGACCGAACTGTGGTCCACCAAGATCGAGATCGACGCCATCCTCGACGAACAGATCATGCCGCTCAACAAGATCATGAACCTGGAAGTCGGCCAGACCGTGATGCTCAACGCCAACCCCGATTCCAAGATTGAACTGCGTTGCGGCGGCGTACCCCTGCTGCGCGGCCGCATGGGACGCGCCGGCTCCTCTGTCGCTGTGCGGGTCGAGGAAGCCATCGAACGCACAGACGCCTCACGGGCGCTCTAGGAGAAATCACCATGACGCTCCCCATTATCCTCGAACTGACCTTGACCGTCCTGCTGGCGGCAACGCTGGTGTACTGCATCGTCTTGGAGCGGCGGCTTTCCGCGGTCCGCAAGGGCCAGGAAGGCCTGAAAACCATGATCGGCGAGCTCAACGCGGCGATCGCGGGGGCGGGCGCGTCCCTCCGCGCGCTCAAAGCCGCCGCTGGCAGCGCCGCGGAAACGCTCGACGACCGCCTCAAGCGCGCCCGCGCGCTCGCCGACGAGCTTGCGCTGCTGACGTCCTCCGGCGAACGCATCGCCGAGCGTTTCGATCGCGTCGCCACCAAGCCCGCCGAACGGATGGCCCCGGCGCACCTGCCGTCTGGCAGTGTCATGCACCGCCTCGACGCTCTGAAGGCCGTGCGATGAAATCCGTACTGCGGCATATTCGGCTCCTGCCGGCGGTGATCGCCGTGAGCGCCGTGCTGCTCGGTCTGAAGGGCGAGGGGCTGGTGCGCGCCGCCTGGGCGCAGGAGCAATCGTCGGCGACGACGACGGCCGACGCCGCCGTGCTGTCCCAGGACACCGCGCCGCTGCCCAAGGATGTCGCCGATACCGACAGCGAAGGCACCAGCGCCGCCGAAGTGGATGTGCTGACCAGCTTGGCCAAGCGCCGCGCGGCCCTCGATGCGCGCGCCGCCGACCTCAAGATGCGCGCCGACGTGATCGCGGCGGCCGAAACCCGCGTTGATGGCAAAATCACCACGCTCAAGCAGCTTCAGGATCAGATCACCCAACTCCTCGCACAGCGCGACGCCGAGCAGGAGAAACAGATCACCTCGCTGGTGAAAACCTATTCCACAATGCGGCCGACGGATGCCGCCCGCATTTTCAACAGTCTCAGCGACGACGTCCTGATCCCGGTGGCACAGGAGATGAAGTCCGACGCGCTGGCGCCGATCCTCGCCGCCATGAACCCCGACGCGGCGCAGAAATTGACGGTCAAGCTGGCGAACCGCCTGGCGCTTCCCGAACTGGCGGCCCCCGCGGTTGTCGCCGCCACGTCGGTCTGTCTGCCACAGCCCGGGACGACACCGCCGCCGGCCGGTCAAAGCGCTGCCGCCCAACCGACGACGCCCCCCTCCGCCGCGCCGCAGCCGGGCACTGCCGGGGGACATGGATAGGGTTAACGAAAGGTTAATCGCGCTCGCCGACACTGGACGACGTCAAAGGCCTCAATGAAGAACGCGCATAACATCTGTGTTTTTCGCGCCGCCGCGGCGGTGTTGGCCTTCGCGTGCCTGCTGGCTGCGCGTCCGGCCGAAGCGGCCGATTCGGTGACGACGTCGACGGCGCAGGGATATGCGCGACTTCTCTTCAGTCTGCAGCCCTTCAGTCCCGTGAAGGCCGACGTCATCGGCGCCATTCTCAAGATCACCTTCGACCGCAAGGTCGGTCTGACGCCCGCCAGCTTCGTCATCCCCGGCTATGTCGAGGGGGTGCACGCCGATCCCGGCGGCAAGAGCTTCACCTTCGCGCTGACCCACCCCGTCCGCATTCACGCCAGCAGCGCGTCCGGCAAAACCGCCATCGACCTGGTGCCGCAGAGCTACGACGGCACGCCGCCGAACCTGCCGCCGCCGCCGCCGCCACAGCCCAAGGCAGTCGACATCTCCAAGCTTGAACCGCTGAAGGTGCGCGCCGGCACCTATCACAATTTCACCCGCATCGTGTTCGACTGGTCGCGCAATGTTCCCTACACGGTGTTCCCGGGCGCTGGACATCTGACCGTGCGCTTCGAAGCGCAGGCGAAACCGGATTTTTCGGCGATCACGCGCGAAGCCCCTCCCTGGGTGAAGGCTGCGGGCTGGCGCATCGACGGCAACGGAACCGTGGTCGAACTCGAAACCGACGCGGATTCCGGCTTTCACGACTTCCGCGATGGCACGCACATCGTCATCGATGTCCTGGCGCCGAGGACCGACGCCGATGCCTACAAGCCCCCCGGCGACGCAAAGCCGACCGTCACCAAATTCGCGCGGCAGATCGTCGGCCAGCAGCCGGTCGCGGTGAGCGCCGCCCAGGTCCAGGCCATCGCTTCCGCCGCGACGAAACTGAATACGCCCGCCGGCCCTGCCGCGAAACCGGCCACCGCGCCCCCCGCGAGTTTGACGCCAGCGGCCGCACCGACCCCGCCGGCCAACGTGCCGCCGTCGCCAGCCGCCGATACCAGTGCCGCCAACGCGCAAACGGCACCGCCCGCCCCGGCGGCGCCGGAGATCCAGGATGCCGCCAGCAGACTGATCCGCAACGGCGCCGTGCTGACCTTTCCCGGCGCCGGCCGGCGCGGTTCGGCGGTGTTCATCCGCGGCATGACCGCGTGGATCGTGCTGCAAAATGCGGCGCCGCTGAATGCGGCGAAACTGAAGGCGGAACTGGGTACCTTTCCCGATGCGGTCGACGCGGCGTCGAGCAACAATATCTCGGTGCTGCGCCTCACGCTCAAACAGCCCGAGCAGATCGCGGCCATCGCCGAGGGTTCAAACCTCAGAGTCATCATCGCGCCGCAGGTGAACGCGAGTGCGATCGCCATCGGCTTCTCGCGCAACCAGGACAGCCCCGGCCATTCGTCGCTCTCGACCTTGCTTCCGGGCGCCACGAATCCGGTAACCCTCGTTGATCCGGTCGCCGGAGACCAGTTGATCGTGATCCCCGGGGCCGCCGGCCGGGCGATCATGAACGAACGCACCTATGTCGACTTCGCGGTGCTGCAGACCGCGTCGGGCATGGTGCTCGAACCGTATGTCGACGACCTCTCCGTCACCATCAACCGGACGCGGGTGACGATCACGCATCCGGGCGGCCTGGATCTGACCCCGCCGACCATGCCGGTGGCGTCGTCGCCGCAAGCGCTGGCGGAAGGCGGCAGCGGGCCGTGCTTCCTGGACTTCGCAGATTGGAAGAAGGTCACCGGCGGCAGCTTCCTGGCGACCGAGCGCCGCCTGCGCGCGGCCACGGCGCGGCTGAAGCCCGAGGACGCGAACCATGCGCGCCTGGCGCTGGCGCGGTTCTATCTGGCGAACCACTTTGCCGCGGAGACGCTCGGCCTCCTCGATCTCATGCAGTCGAGCGATCCCGCGCTGCAGAGCGACATGCAATTACAGACCATGCGCGCCGCCGCGGACTACGAGATGGGCCGGTATCGCGACGCGCACAACGCCATCGCCGGCACCCAGTTCGATGCGGATCGCAACGCCGCCCTGTGGCGCGGCCTGATCGAAGCGGCGCTTGAGGACTGGACCGATGCCCATGCCGATCTCGACCGCGCCGGCCCGGTGCTCGACCGCTACCAGCCCGACATGCAGGCGCGGGTGCGCATCGCCAACGCCCAGGCGGCCCTGGGAATCGGCCGGCTGGAGATTGCCGACGCGCAAGTGGCGCGACTGCCCGGCCATTTGCCGAAATCGCTGATGCTCCAGGCGGAGCTGGTCCGCGCGCGGCTTTACGCCGCCGAGAACCGCCACAACGAAGCCAACCGGCTGTTCGCCGCGGTGGAGACCGCGGGCGACGACCGGGCCGCGGCCCAGGCGATCTACTATCGTGTCGGCGCCGCGCTCGCCGCGGGAACGATGACGACCTCCAACGCCATCAACGCGCTGGAGCGGCTGCGGTTCCGCTGGCGCGGCGACATCCTGGAACTGAAGACCCTGCGCAAGCTCGCCTCGCTCTACTTCGCGCAGAAGAAATGGCGCGACGGCTTGCGGACGCTGCGCATCGCCACACAGAATTTCCCCAACAACGATCTGGCCGGCAAGGCGCAGGACGACATGCGCGCCGCCTTCGTCAATCTGTTCCTCAAGGGACAGGCAGACTCCATGCCGCCGGTGGAAGCGCTGGCGCTGTTCTACGATTTCATCGATCTGACGCCGATCGGGCCCGACGGCGACGAGATGATCCGGCACATGGCCGACCGCCTGGTGGCCGTCGATCTTCTGGGCCAGGCCGCCGACCTGCTCAACTATCAGGTCACCAAACGCCTCAACGGCATGGCGGCCTCCCAGGTCGCCACCAAGCTCGCCATGGTCCAGCTGATGGATCACAAGCCGCAAGCGGCGCTGGAGACCCTGAGCACCACGCAGCTCTCCACGCTGCCCGACGATGTTCTGCACGAGCGGATGTTGCTGCAGGCGCGCGCCCTGGCGGAAGAGAAGCAATACAATCAGGCGCTCGATCTCATCGCCGTCGATCAGGCGCCCGATACCGTGCGGCTCAGAGCCGACATCTATTGGGAAAGCGGCAACTGGGCGCTCGCCGGCCAGATGGCCGAGGCCTCGCTGGGCACCAGCTGGAGCGACCCCGCACCGCTCTCCGCCGACGACCGCCAGGAAGCGATGCGCGCCGCGGTGGCCTATTCGCTGGCCAATGACGAGACCAGCCTGGACCGCATCCGCGCCAATTTCGCCGCGAAGATGAAAGGCACGCCGGACGAGGCCGCCTTCGCCGTCGTCACCCAGCGCATCGACATGCACGGCATGGCCTTCCGCGACGCCGCCGCCAAGGTCGCCTCCATCGACACGCTGACGACCTTCATGAACGACCTGCAGAAAAATCCGATGGCGTCGGATTAGGGCCGGACGCGCCCCCCTTATAGATACGAAAAGGCGGGCACCGCGCGGCGCCCTCTTTCCAGCATATCTGTGTTTGATGGCCCGGCGAGAAACCCGCCCCTGACTCTGCAGCTACGGCAAGCCCTAGGAATCCGCGCGTCAGGCGGCAAACCAATGAGCACCTTTGCTTTCCCCCGGGGTTTACGCCGCCGGACCGTCGCATCGACCGCCCATCGAAATGGCGCGGGAGTCCCTTGGTCCGGCTGCGTGTGGTGGTGCGCGCGACCTGCACCCAGCCCTGTATGACGTTGTCTGCGCTGT
>VFSW01001382.1_pt1 | contig 37025 bp, 30 predicted proteins | sample 5358111 | NCBI WGS metagenome assembly VFSW01 (sample SAMN11554181, study PRJNA540505) | mine drainage metagenome | isolation source: sediment from site ElyBrook_90M | place: USA: Ely Copper Mine, Vershire, VT | collected 2017 | reverse complement strand
CGAACTTCAAAAAACCAGCATGATCAACTTACCACATCAGTTTGAATCGCACCCCATTAAATGGGTAGCTTGAAGCTTGGGACATGACATGCTAGCCTAATCGACCCTGAATTCCGTTTTTTGACAAGCGCGTTAACTCCTGATGGTTCTTTCCGACCGCATCCATACTTACGGGCAGCTCCTGCTGCGACGCCACGGCGAGCGCGTGCACAAGATCGCCCTCAACGCCGGCCTGACCTGCCCCAATCGCGATGGCAGCAAGGGTATCGGCGGTTGCACCTTCTGCAACAATGAATCGTTTAACCCCAACGGACGTCAGCCGCCGACCCTGCAGGAGCAGCTGAACTCGGGAAGAAACGCCATCACCCGCTGCACCCGCGCCAAAAAATTCATCGCTTACTTCCAGGCCTATACCAACACCTATGCCAAGATCGAGCAATTGCGCACGATGTACGAGGAAGCCCTGGCTGAACCTGACGTGATCGGGCTCGCCATCGGCACCCGCCCCGACTGCGTGTTGCCGGAGGTGCTTGACCTGCTGGCCGGATACCGCGAGCGCGGTTTCGAAATCGTGCTTGAACTCGGCCTGCAATCCGCCTTCGACGAAACCCTGAAACGGGTAAATCGCGGCCACGGCCTGGCCGAATACCTCGCCACCACGACCGCTGCCCGGCAACGCGGGATTCCCGTCTGCGCCCACCTGATCGTCGGCCTGCCCGGCGAAACCGAGGACCACTACCGCGCCAGCCTGGAGACTGTGATCGAGAATGGCGTGGACGGGCTCAAGCTGCATCCGCTGCATGTCGTCAAGCACACCATGCTTGCCCAGGAATGGCGGCGCGGCGAATACCAGCCGCTGAGCCAAGAGGACTACACCCGCATCGTCGCCGATCTGATTGAACTCACGCCGGAAGAAGTGGTCTTTCACCGCGTCACCGGCACCGCATCCAGGGATATCCTGCTTGCCCCGGACTGGTGCTCGAAGAAATGGGATGTACTCAACAAGATCGAGCAGGAACTGAGAAGGCGGGATAGCCGCCAGGGCCGCCATGCGCGAAGGCCCTTAATTTACGAGGAACTGAAGCATGTCGCCTAATGAAACACTGAGCAAATCCAGCACCCACTCCCCCTCGACGGGGGAGGGCTGGGGAGAGGGTGTTAACAAAAAACACCCTAAAGCATCTCTAGAACTGGTCTGCCCCGCAGGCAATCTGCCCGCCCTGAAGGTCGCCGTGGACAATGGTGCCGACTGCGTCTACATGGGCTTCAAGGACAACACCAATGCGCGCGCCTTCGCCGGGCTGAACTTCGACCCGATCGGCGCCCGCGAAGGTGTGCGCTATGCCCACGCCAAAGGCGCCAGGGTACTGCTCGCGCTCAACACCTTCCCCCAGTCCGACAAGTGGGAGCGCTGGCATGCGGCGGTGGACAACGCCGTCGAGTTCGGCATCGACGCCGTCATCCTGGCCGACCCCGGCCTGATGCGCTACGCGGCGAAGAACTACCCGAGCCTGCGCCTGCACCTGTCGGTACAGGGGTCCGCCACCAATTACGAAGCGATCAACTTCTACCACGAACACTTCGGCATCCAGCGCGCCGTCATACCACGCGTGCTGTCGCTGGCCCAGGTCGAGCAGGTAGTGAAGAACACTCCGGTGGAAATCGAGCTGTTCGGCTTCGGCGGCCTGTGCGTCATGGTCGAAGGACGTTGCGCGCTGTCTTCCTACGCCACCGGCGAATCGCCCAACACCTGCGGCGTGTGCTCGCCGGCCAAGGCGGTGCGCTGGGAGCAGACCCCGAAGGGCCTGGAATCGCGCCTCAACGGCATCCTCCTCGACCGCTACGGCAAGGACGAAAACGCCGGCTACCCGACCCTGTGCAAGGGCCGCTTCGAGGTCAACCACGAAACCTACTACGCCATCGAGGAGCCGACCAGCCTGAACACCCTGGAAATGCTGCCGGAGATGATCGCCATGGGCATCGCCGCGATCAAGATCGAAGGCCGCCAGCGCAGCCCCGCCTATGTCGAGCAGGTCACCAGAGTATGGCGCTCCGCCATCGACGCCGCCAAACGCGCGCCTGACAGCTATGCCGTCAACCCGGCCTGGATGGCGCAACTGAACAAGGTCGCCGAGGGCCAGCAGAACACCCTGGGCGCGTATCACCGGCCATGGAAATAAAGGATCTCCATAATATGGGGTTGATTTCGGGCGCGTACTGGATGCCACAAATCAAAATATTGGCAATCAATTCGTATGCAACTGAAATATCAGCTCCGCGCATTTTTCGACCGGCATTGTAATGGCCGTCATCTCTACTTTGCCTTATATATCGCTGGAGTCTGGATTTCCCTATCCGCCGAATTGTGGCGGTAACCTGGTCGGGGCTACTCCAGTTCGATGGCAAACAGGCGCCGGTATTCCCGGATAGCGTAGCGATCGGTCATGCCGGCGATGTAGTCGGCGATAGCGCGAGGTTTGTCCTGTTCGGCCTTTTTCTGGAACTGCGGCGGTAGCAGGCGGATGTCGTCGAGAAAAGTGAGAAACAGCTCGCGGATGATGCGCCGCGCCTTGCTGCTCATGCGCATGACGCGGTAGTGACGGTAAAGCTGGGCGCGCAGGAAGCGCTTCAGTTCCTGCTGTTCTTCGCGGAGGGCGGAGCTGAAGGCGATCAGGGACTGCGCCTCGCGCACGTCATCAATGGATCTGGGGGTGACGGCGTTGATGTTTTGCGTGCTTTGGCCGATCAGGTCGAGCGCCAGGGTATTGATCATGCGGCGCACGGTTTCGTGGATCAGGCGCCGGTCAGCCAAGTCGGGATAAATATCGCGTGCTATTTTGAGGTGGCGGGCGAAAAGACTGACTTCGGCCAGCTGTTCCAGGGTAATCAGGCCGGAGCGCAAGCCGTCGTCCACGTCGTGGTTATTGTAGGCGATTTCGTCGGCGAGATTGGTCACCTGGGCTTCCAGTGAAGGGCGTTTGTCGTGCAGGAAGCGTTCGCCCACTTCGCCTACGAGCCTTGCGTTTTGCTGGGAGCAATGTTTGAGGATGCCCTCGCGGGTTTCGAAGGTCAGGTTAAGACCGTCGAATTCAGCGTAGCGCTCCTCCAGCATATCCACGACGCGCAGGGACTGGAGGTTGTGCTCGAAGCCGCCGTAGCCCTTCATGCAGCCGTTGAGTTCATCCTGGCCGGCATGACCGAATGGCGTATGGCCGAGATCGTGGGCCAACGCGATGGCTTCCACCAGATCTTCGTCGAGTCGCAGGTTGCGGGCGATGGTGCGTCCGATTTGCGCCACTTCCAGGCTGTGGGTCAGCCGGGTGCGAAACAGGTCGCCTTCGTGATTGACGAACACTTGGGTCTTGTATTCGAGACGGCGAAAGGCGGTGGAGTGAATGATGCGGTCGCGGTCGCGCTGAAATTCGCTGCGACCGACCGGGGTGTCTTCCCTGAAGCGGCGTCCGCGCGAGGTTGCCGACAGGGCCGCGTAGGGGGCGAGGCCCTCAGACATGGCGGGTGGTTTCAAGCAGGGTTTGCCGCAGCGCCTGTTCCGTGATGTCGGCGGAGATCACCGCTGCGCCGATCGTTTTAAGCAGCACGAAGCGCATTCTGCCGTTTTCCACTTTCTTGTCTATCGCCATGTGCTCCAGGTAGGCGTCCACTCCGAGATCGGGCGCACTGACGGGCAGTTGGGCGCGTTCGAACAGCGCTCGGATGCGGGCAACCTCTGCTTCGCCGATCCAGCCCAGCCGCTGTGACAGGGTTGCCGCCAGCATCGTGCCGGCCGCAACGGCCTCGCCGTGGAGCCAGTTGCCGTAACCCATCCCGGCTTCGATGGCGTGGCCGAAAGTGTGTCCCAGATTGAGCTGGGCGCGGACGCCGCCTTCGTGTTCATCGGCGATGACGACGTCCGCCTTGTTCTCGCAGGAACGCTTGATGGCATAAGCCAGCGCCTCGGGGTCGCGCGCAAGCAGCTTGCCCATGTTTTGCTCCAGCCACTCGAAAAAAGGCAAGTCGCGGATCAGGCCGTATTTGATCACTTCGGCCAGGCCGGCGGAAAGCTGGCGGTCAGCCAGGGTGTTCAGGGTGGACGTGTCGGCCAGCACCAGCTTGGGCTGGTAGAAGGCGCCGACCATGTTTTTTCCCAGCGGGTGGTTGATGCCGGTTTTCCCGCCCACCGAGGAATCCACTTGCGCCAGCAGGGTGGTGGGCACCTGGATAAACGGCACGCCGCGCAGGTAGGTGGCGGCGGCAAAGCCGGTGAGATCACCGATGACGCCTCCGCCCAGGGCGATCAGGGTAGTCTTGCGCTCGCAACGGCGGGTCAGGAGGGTGTCATAGATCAAATTCAGCGTATCCGAGTTTTTGTATTCCTCCCCATCGGGCAGGATGATAGTCACGATATCCACGCCTTCCGCCGCCAGCGGCTTGCTCAGCGCATCCAGATACAGCGGCGCTACCGTGGTGTTGGTGACGATGGCGACCTGTTTGCGGGCAAGATGAGGCAGAATCAGTTCTGGGCGCGCCAACAGTGCGGTACCGATGTGTATCGGGTAAGCACGGTCTTTCAAATCTACGGTCAGGGTTTGCATGGGTTGAGGTTATCTAAAAATGTCAGTTTACCGCAGAGGACGCAGAGAAATTCAAATGCTTATCGTTAAACGCACTCACCTGGCGAGTGGCTCAGCATAACTTGCCAATGCCCTGTTTTTCCTCCGCGTCCTCTGCGGTTCAATAGCTTTTTCCGGTTTTATGGGGTTAAATTGCTGTCGGTTTTGATCTGCCAGCGTCAAGCTGCTTCAGCCGCTCTTCGATCTGGTTGACCAGTGCATGGACGCTTTGTGCTCCCGAGTCCACAACGATATCAGCGATTTCACAGTACAAGGGATCGCGTTGCGCAAAAAGCGCTTTCAGTTTTGCATGAGGATCGGCAGTCTGCAGCAGGGGACGGTTTTTGTCGTGACGGGTGCGTTGCCACAGATCTTCCACCTTTGCGCGCAGGTAAATCACCGTGCCATTGCGGCGGAGGTTTTCCCGGTTTTGTTGGCTCAATATCGCGCCGCCTCCAGTCGCCAACACAATGTTTTTTTGTCCAGTCAGTTCCTCGATAACCGCGGCTTCACGGGCCCGGAAACCCGCCTCCCCTTCCAGTTCGAAAATCAGGGGAATATTGACCCCAGTACGATTTTCGATTTCATGGTCGGAGTCGGCAAATGGCCTGTTGAGGTGCTTGGCGATCAGCTTGCCTACCGTGGTCTTGCCCGCGCCCATCAGCCCGACTAAAAAAATATTGCCCGTCACTTGTTCCCCTCAAGGGTTGTCATCGTGACAGGCATTTTAGCGGAAAACCAGGGGTAGCAGCAGAACCGCCGGAAGCAAGTTTATTTAAGATTGAGACTGTCCTGGATGATTTTTGGGGTAACGAAGATCAGCAGTTCATTTTTGTTGTTCACATTGCTTCTTGTCTTGAATAAGTTCCCCAGTACGGGAATATCGCCCAGCAGGGGAACCTTGGTCACGGAGTCGGTCTGTGTCTGGGAGTATATGCCGCCTATCACGACCGTCCCACCATTTTCAACCAGCACCTGCGAGTTCACCTCTTTTGTTGTGACGCCCGGAGTGCCATTAACGATATGCGTCCAATCCGGTTCGTCCTTCTTGACGTTGATGTCCATGATGATGTTGTCGTCAGGCGTGATCTGGGGCTTTACTTTCAGGCTCAGCACGGCATCTATGAAAGCCACAGCGGTGGCGCCGCTACTGGAGGCTTGCAGGTACGGGATTTTGGTGCCGGACGCAATGGTCGCTTCCTTCTGGTTGGCCGTAAGCACGCGAGGGTTGGAGATGATCTTCCCTTTTCCGTCCGCCTGCATGGCGGAAAGTTCCAGGTTGATGAGATTTCCCGTCGCTTTGTTCAGAAGAGTAAATGCGACAGCTCCTCCTCCCACTGCGGGGAGGTTGACGTTAAGGTTTCCAACGCCGCCAGCGGGAACTGCGCCCAAGGCCAGGGCGCTGGAATCAGTCAGGTTGCCGGAGGTGCTGATTAATGCGCCTGTGCCCACATCTCTGCGATCCTGGACGCCCAGTCGGACGCCCAGGTTTCTACTGAAACTATCGGAAGCTTCCACGATTCGGGATTCGATCATGACTTGCCTTACCGCAACATCGATCTGGTTGATCAGTTTCCTGATTTCTTCCAGTTTGGATGGAGTGTCCTGGACAAAAAGCGTGTTGGTACGAGGGTCCAGCACCACACTGCCGCGTTTGGATAGAATTTGCTGGTTTTTATCGCCAAGGATTTTTTGGACATCCGCTGCTTTCTGGTATTTCATCTGGAAACTTTCCGTCTGCACGGGCTCCAGTTCAGATATCTGCTGCTTTGCATCCAGCTCCAGTTTTTCCTTGGTAGCCAGTTCTTCGGTGGGGGCAACCATGATCACATTGCCGGATTTGCGCATGCTTAATCCCGACTGCTTGAGGACAATATCCAGGGCCTGATCCCAGGGAACGTCCTTCAGACGAAGGGTGGTGGTGCTTCTGACGGAATCGCTGATAACGATATTCATATCGGCGAAATCCGCAAGAACCGCAAGCAGGGTGCGGGTTTCAATGTTCTGGAAGTCGAGGGAAAGCTTCTCACCGCTGTAACCGGCTTTTGTTCCTTGAACCAGTTTGCTGGAATCTTCAATAATCGGTTTGACATCCAGAATGAACTGACGACCGGTTTGATATGCGGAATTTTCCCACAGCCCCTTGGGTTTGATCACCATGCGGGTATTGTTGCCATGACCAAACGTAGAAATTGTTTGCACCGGCGTGCCGAAATCCACGACATCGAGCTTGCGCTCCAGGTTGCGCGGGAGGGTGGCATTGATAAATTCCACGATGATGGATTTGCCTTCGGTTCGGATGTCAATGCCGGTATTGATATCGGAAAGGTCGACAACAACCTGGCCTTCACCGTTTTTACCGCGACGGAAGTCAATGTCTCGCAGAGCATGTTTTTGCGTGCCGGGAAGCGCTTCAGCAAATTTCGCACTCATATTGGAAGTTACTCCGGTGGCTTCGGTGCCCTGCAGCGTGATCAAAAGGGTGTTTCCGGCAATTCGGGTTTCATAGCCGGCGGGCTTGGCCAGATTGATGACCAGCCGGGTGCGGCTGCCGGACTGAACAATATTCAGGGTACGCAATACGCCTTCACCGACATCGATACTGTTTTTCCCCAATGCATTGGTCGTATCCGGGAGATCCAGCGCAATTCGCGGTGGATTGTTGACGGTAAACCCGGCTGGCGGGTTTTTCAGGGCATGCTTCAGCTTCAGAGTGATCAATAATTTGCCACTTTGAAGGGCGGAATAGTCCACGTTTTCGATGCTGTTCTGTGGCATCTGGGTGGCTTCCGGATTGGCGCCACCCGACACGACAGCCGCGTGGCTGCTGGCAAGAAACAGGGCAATCAGGCAGGTGGCCTGGAAAAAACAGCGTATCGTCGATTTGATCATGTTCATGGCGGCCCCTATCTTTACTTTTGGCCTGGCGTGCTGGCCAGATTAATGCTGGTATTTTGCTCGACCCAATTTCCGGTACTGTCCTGAAGAATTTCTGTCATTAGAATTTCTTTCTCCGTAATTTTAGTGATCGTGCCGAAATTTTGTCCCATGTGGTCGCCAATTTTGACCCTGTGCAGGGTGCCATCAGAGGTTTTTATCAAGCCATATTTGGCCTTGTTTTGTTCCAGAAAACCGACCATCTTCAGGCTTTCAAGCGGATATTTTTCTAGTTCTTCCTTGTTGCGCTTGAGATCGGGCTGGAATCCGCTGCTTTGACCGGGTTGTAATTTGCGGGGCTTGAAAGGGTCGGGCAAGTCGAACGCATTGTAGGCAAAGGATTCATAAGGCTTGATTTCCGGCAAGGGCTTAATCTTGCCACGCAATCCATTTCCGGACTCGTTGACGAATTGCTTCAAATCATCCAGGCCATCCCCGCCGCAGGCCGAAAGGCCAAGACAGGCCATAATTAAAAAGAGATGGGCGGGTCTCATTTTTTGGCCCCCTTGGCAGCTTTTTTCTGCGCGGCTTTCTGCGCTGCGAGTTCGTTCTCATCCAGGTAGCGATAGGTTTTGGCAACGGCGCTCATGGTCAATGTCTGGCCGCTGGGAGTGATGTTGATATCGTTTAAGGTGACGATGCGCGGCAGCCGCGAAACATCGCTGGCAAAGGCTCCGAGGTCATGGTAACTGCCGGTTACGCGAATGGAAATGGGCCTCTCGGCATAAAACTCGGTTAAGGTTTCATTGTCTGCGGGTCGAAACAGGTCAAATTCCAGTCCACGCCCCAGGCCGGCCTGGTTGATGTCCGTCAGGAGCGCGTCCATTTCAGCCTTGTTGGGCAGTTGTTTGATCAGCGCGCCGAAAGCCTGTTCCAAGTCTTTGAGTTGACGACGGTAGGTATCCAGATTGACGGCCTGTTTTTTCTTATCAATAAAGGTTTCGCGAAGTTGGGATTCCTTTCCTTTGGCGGTATCCAGGTCAGCAAGCTGATTTTGCCAGTCAAACCAGTATCCTGCGAAAAGGATGAGTATGAACAGCCCACATAGAGCAAGCACTTTCGGGATTATTGGCCAGTTGCCAATATCCTTCGGATTGAGTTTTTTGAAATCGTCCAGATTCATGCTTTTTTATCCTTGGGCTTGGCTCTGCCCCCCCCTTTATCCTCGTCGGCAGCATTCGGCGCGACAAGTTTGACGTTCAAGGAAAATTCGCTGGCTCGCAGGTTGTTTATTGTGGCAGCTTTGATCTCGATCAAATTTGGGGACTGTAGCCAAGGGGATGTTTCCAGACTGCGCATCAATGTAGCCACCCTTGCATTGGATTGCGCATACCCTTGCAGGTTTATGCTATTGCCACTTTGCTTGATTGCTTTGAGGTACACCCCGTCAGGCAATAAACGTACTAGTTGATCAAGCAGATGGACGACTGCCGAGCGATTGCCCTGCAGGGTTTCCACCACTTGCTTGCGAGCCAGCATGGCTTGCGTTTGTTCTTTGAGTGCTTTGATTTCCGTAATCTGGTTGTCGAGTTTTTTAGTTTCCGTTTCCAGAAAATCATTCCGCGCCACCTGATTTTCTATCTGGGCGCTCAAAATGGTATGAACCAAAAATACAATCAGCAAGCCCAGTACCGATAAGGCGCCGGCCAAAAAAGCCAGCTCACGCTGGCGGGCGGCTCGTTTTTGCTCGCGATGGGGTAACAGGTTGATGCGGATCATGGATCGAACCTTCGCATGGCAAGGCCACAGGCGATCAGTAATATCGGCGCGTCCTGCGCCAATTGGCGGGGTTTGACGCGTGAAGAGATCGCCATGTTGGCAAAAGGATTGGCGACAGAGGTGGGGACTTGGGTGCGTTGCGAGACGGCTTCTTCCGCGCCCGGTATCATGGCGCACCCGCCGGCCAGCAGAATATGGTCTACGCGGTTGAACTGGGTGGAAGAGAAGAAGAACTGCAATGCTCGCACCACTTCCAGCGCGAGCGAGTCCAAAAAGGGTTGAAGCACTTCGGGTTCATAATTTTCCGGCAGGCCGCCGTTGCGTTTTGCAATTTCGGCTTCTTCCGCCGACAGGCTATAACGGCGCTGGATTTCCTGGGTCAGTTGATTTCCACCGAAAGTTTGCTCGCGCATATAAATCGACTGGTCGTTGAGCAGCACGTTGACATGCATCATGGCGGAGCCGATGTCGATGAGGGCAATGGTCTGATCCTGTCCGGCATTGGGCAGTTGCGGGGCAATCAGCGCATAGGCGGTTTGGGTCGCGTAAGACTCCACGTCCATGACCAGTGCTTTTAGTCCGGCCGATTCGATACTGGCGACCCGATCTTCAATTTTTTCTTTGCGCGATGCGGCGATTAAAACCTCGGATTCCTCCGGATTGTTCGGAACAGGGCCCAACACTTGAAAATCCAGGTTGACCTCGTCCAGTGCGAAAGGAATATACTGGTTAGCCTCGTTCTCCACCTGTATCTCGAGTTCATTTTCGTTCAGTCCGGCAGCAACAATGATTTTTTTGGTGATGACGGCTGCCGCAGGTAAAGCCAGAGCAACATTTTTGGTCCGTGTTCCCATTTGGCGCCAGGCGTGTTTAATGGCTTCCGCAACCGCCTCGAGATTGGCGATGTTGCCATCTGCAACCGCATCCTTTGCCAGGGGCTCGATTACATAGTGCTCGATACGGTACAAGCCTTTACCGGCGTCGCTGAGCTCGACCATCTTGACGGACGAAGTGCTGATATCAACGCCGATGAGAGGCGGAGATTTTGCCTGCAGGAAATCGAGATTCAAATTGAAGTCGAGTTGCAACGAATTTCCTTTTCAAGATTGCCCGGTTAGGTACATTATGTATAATTTACATTAAATGCTAGCAACAAGTACTGAGCATGTAAAGTAATTTTTTCAGCATTTCTTTTGTCAAGCCAGAGCGCTTATAATCTCCCCTAATCTCCCCCTTAAGTGATTTATGTCAATTGGTTCTGATATTAAATTAAGGCAAGAAAGAGTTTGATGAACTTACGTTGGTGGCAATATCCGCTGTTGGCCTTCCTGGCCTTGGGCCTTGTTTTTTCTGCTGCGATCATCCTGGCGGGAATTCTGGTCTACCCCAACCTCCCGTCGCTGGGGGTGCTGACCGATTACCGGCCCAAAATCCCGCTGCGCGTTTATACTGCTGATGGTGCGTTGATTGGCGAGTTTGGCGAGGAGCGGCGTGCGTTGATCAAGATTGGGGCTATGCCCAAGCTGATGCGGCTGGCGATCCTTGCTGCGGAGGACGACAGGTTCTATAGTCATGGCGGGGTAGATTACATGGGCGTGGTGCGAGCCGCCCTGGCAAATCTGACCGCAGGCGGCGCACGGGAAGGCGCGAGCACGATTACGATGCAGGTGGCTCGAAATTTTTTCCTGTCCAGTGAGAAAACGCTGACTCGCAAATTCAGTGAAGCGCTGCTTGCGCTTAAAATCGAACACTATTTATCCAAGGACAAAATTTTCGAGCTTTACGTTAACCAGATTTATCTGGGGCAGCGCGCTTTCGGTTTCGCTGCTGCGTCCCAAACCTACTTCGGGCGCCCGCTTGAACGATTGACCATTGCAGAAGTTGCGATGCTGGCGGGGCTCCCCAAGGCGCCATCGCGCTACAACCCCGTGGTTAACCCGAAGCGGGCAAAAATTCGGCAGCAGTATGTCCTGCGTCGGATGCACGACCTCAAATACATTACCGATGCGGAGTATCAAGCCGCGCTGGCGCAGCCTCTGGTGGTGCAACATGAGGTGCATAATTCAGAGGTCAATGCGGATTATGCGGCGGAAATGGTCCGGCAGGCGATGTTCGCGCGTTATCAGGACACGATCTACAGCAGCGGCATGAAAGTTTACACCACGCTGCGCAAGGCGGATCAGGAAGCCGCCAACCACGCGCTGCGCCAGGGCGTGCTGGATTATGACCGCCGCCATGGCTACCGTGGGCCGGAGGGTTTTGTTGAGCTGCCGGTTGGCGCGGCAAACCTGGAAGAAAGGATGGAAGACGCTTTGGCGGACGCGGAGGAAAGTAACGGCCTGATGCCCGCGATCGTGCTGGAGGCGAATCCGAGGCAGGTAAAGTGCTACATCAAGGGGGGTGAAACTGCCCGGATTGGCAGCGAAGGCCTGAAATTCGTGCTTAAAAACCTGAGTGACAAAGCCAGCCCGAAAACACGGCTGCGCCGAGGTGCGCTGATTCGCGTCCAGAAGGATGACAAGGGGGGGTGGCAGATTTTACAATTGCCGCAAATCGAATCGGCGCTGGTCTCGGTGACGCCTCAGGATGGGGCGATTCGCGCTCTGGTCGGAGGGTTCGATTTCAACCGCAGTAAATTCAACCATGTCACCCAGGCGTGGCGTCAGCCGGGTTCGAGCTTCAAGCCGTTTATTTACTCGGCGGCGCTGGAAAAAGGCATGACCGCCGCAACCGTGGTCAATGATGCTCCCATCGTTGTGGATGCGGCTCAAACCGGTGGACAGGTCTGGGAGCCGAAAAATTACGAGGGTGATTATGACGGCCCGATTCGCTTGCGCATCGCCCTGGCCAAGTCGAAGAATCTGGTCGCTATCCGGGTGTTGCAGTCTATCGGTCCGGCGTATGCACAGAATTACATCACCCGTTTCGATTTTTCGCCGGAAAAGCACCCGCCCTACCTGACCATGGCGCTAGGCGCGGGGTCGGTCACTCCCATGCAGATGGCTGCTGCTTACTCGGTGTTTGCCAACGGGGGCTACCGCATGCCGCCTTATTTGATCGACCGGGTCGTCGATGCGCGCGGCGCCCTGCTGTCGCAGGCCAAACCCAAGCGGGCTGGCGCTGATGCCGAGCGCGTGATCGATGCGCGTAATGCATTTATCATGACTTCCATGATGCGCGATGTGATCCGTTTTGGTACCGGTGCGCGCGCCATGCAACTGAATCGTCAGGATCTCGCCGGAAAGACCGGAACTACCAATGATCAGGTCGATGCCTGGTTCGCGGGTTTCAACCCGGGCCTGGTGGCAATTGCCTGGATCGGCTTTGATCAGCCTCGTTCCATGGGCGGAGCAGAAACAGGTGCACAGGCGGCGTTGCCGATCTGGATGGGTTATATGGGCAAAGCATTGGAAGGCGTGCCGGAAGCAGATCTGGTCGTGCCGGAAGGAGTGGCGACAGTCAAAATCAACCCGCAAAGCGGGCTTCGCGTTCCCGATGGGAGCGAGGGAATTTCAGAATATTTTTATCAGGAAAATATTCCGGCCGAGCAGACCGGCGTCATTGAAGGCCTCTTTGGCGGTGGCGCCAAGTCCGCAGAAGAAGTTAAGGATCAACTGTTCTGAAATACCAAGACCGTTCCCTCTCTCCTACCTCTCCCCCAAAGGGGGAGAGTGATGAGGTATCGCTTCGCGATGTTCGCGTTAACGACTTGGGTGAAAAACCCATCCAGTTGTATCGGGAGAGAGAGAAAGCGGCGAATCTCCGAATGCGTGAGCGAATCGCACACCAGGCGGCGCGCATTATAGCGGAGGATGGCCTTCAGAATTACGCCTCGGCCAAGCACAAGGCCGCTCGCCAGATAGGTGCGCCAGACACCCGCAATCTGCCCGATAACGATGAAGTGGAGCGGGCCTTGAGGGATTATCAGGCGCTTTACCAGCGGGATGAGCAAAGTGTGCGTTTGCGTCAGTTGCGGCGGCAGGCATTGGAGGCGATGCGCCTGCTGGAGCCGTTCCATCCTTATCTTACCGGTTCGGTTTTGAATGGCACGGCGACCCGCCACTCGGACATTAACCTGCAGTTGTTCACGGATAGCGCCAAGGAGGTGGAATTGTTTCTACTGGACAGGCAGGTGTCCTATAAAAGCGGCGAAAAACGCCTCCATTTCGGAGGTGAGGAGCGCTCACTTCCCGTCTTTACCTTGCTGGATGGCCCCGCAGAAATTAATGTTACGGTTTTTTCCACAGGGGATATACGCCAAATTCCGCGCGCCCATGCTGAAAAAAATGCGCGCGCACAGGCCAGGCAGATCGAGATATTGATTGAAGAGGGATAATGCCCTTATATTTTCAAGATGGTGACGGGTGATAAAAACCTTTCGACCATCACTCATCCTACATCACTTCATTTAGCCTTCCTTGAGCCATTTCGCTGCATCCAGCGCAAAGTAGGTCAGGATCCCATCCGCGCCGGCACGCTTGAATCCCAGCAAGGCCTCCAGCACGCAGGCCCTCTCGTTTAGCCAGCCATTCTGGATGGCCGCTTTGAGCATGGCGTATTCGCCGCTAACCTGGTAAACAAAAGTCGGTGCCTGGTAGGTGTCCTTGATGCGTCGAACGATGTCGAGATAGGGCATGCCGGGCTTGATCATCACCATGTCGGCCCCTTCTTCGAGGTCCAGTCCCACTTCCCACAAGGCTTCATCACTGTTGGCCGGATCCATCTGGTAGGTATATTTGTTGCCCGCCCCCAGATTGGCGGCGGAGCCGACCGCGTCGCGGAATGGCCCGTAAAAGCTCGAGGCATACTTGGCGGAATAAGCCAGAATCCGGGTATGGATATAATTCTGGCCGTCGAGCGCGTTGCGTATCGCGCCGATACGTCCGTCCATCATGTCCGAAGGGGCAACCACATCGGCGCCGGCCTCGGCGTGAGTGAGCGCCTGCTTTGCCAATACGGCCACCGTCTCGTCATTCAGAATGTAGCCGTTACCGTCGATCAGCCCGTCCTGGCCATGGATGGTGTAGGGGTCAAGTGCGATGTCGGTGATGATGCCTAATTCCGGAAAACGCTGTTTCAGGGCGCGCACCACACGGGGTACCAGGCCGTCCGGGTTATAGGCTTCGGCCGCGTCCAGGCTTTTGAGGGGCAGATCGATCACCGGGAAAATCGCCAGAGCCGGGATGCCGAGCTTGACGCATTCCTCCGCCTGATGAAGAAGCTGGTCCAGGGTTTGCCGGATCACTCCAGGCATGGAGGCAACCTTCTCGGTGCGACTATCGCCATCCAGAACAAACACCGGGTAAATAAGGTCGACCGACGTCAGCACTGTTTCGCGCATCAGACGACGGGAAAATTCGTCGTGCCGCATGCGACGCATGCGTTTATGAGGATATTTGCCAAAAGCGTGCATATTCTAGTCCTGTTTGGATGGAGTCCGCAGATCGTACGGTCTCACTATGTGGTGTATCTGTATAGGTAGCGGAAAATACCGAGTTAAGCGCGGAACTTTATTCAAGCCTTTCCACTCTGAGTGTATGGATGATGACCTTTCGTCCCCCGCTTTTCCTCCCTGAGCGGGTGCCTTAATCCCCTATTAAGGCGTTTCGCCCCCCCGGGTTTACTCCCTTTATCCGGGGGGTTTTTATTTTAGTTAAGACTACCAATGTCACCAGATTGCGTCAATCCGCAACTACGTTCCCCACAGCCTCCTGAGGGGCGGACAGCCATTTTCCTATGATTGCTTCCGCCTCGTCGAGACCGATGCGTTTAAGGCTGGAAAAAAGTTGAACCGTACAGTTTGGGTAAGTGCGCTCTAGTTCCGCCCGAACTGTGCGCAGAGTGGTCGTGGCTTGCTGCTTGCTGAGCTTGTCCGCCTTGGTGAGCAGGACATGCACCGGTTTGCCGGTGGGGATAAACCAGTTGAGCATTTGGTGGTCCAGCGGGGTGAGCGGGTGGCGGGCATCCATGATCAGCACCAGCCCGTACAGAGATTCCCGCTCCATCAGATAGCGGCTCAGCACGCTCTGCCAATGCACGCGCATGGCCTCGGGCACCTTGGCGTAGCCGTAGCCGGGAAGGTCGACCAGAAAGCGGTCGCTACCGAGGCTAAAAAAATTGATCAACTGGGTGCGCCCCGGCGTTTTGCTGACAAAAGCGAGTCGGTTGCGGTTGGCCAGCGTGTTGATTGCGCTGGATTTGCCAGAGTTGGAGCGGCCTGCGAAGGCGATCTCGATGCCGTTGGGCGGTGGCAGGTCGGTGAGCTTGTCCGCCGAGATAAAAAACTGTGCTTCTTGAAATAATGCCATATTGTCCCTTTTTCAGTCTGGCATGATAAGGCATTCTTGATATAGAATGCCATGTTATTTTTTTCGAATTCATGCAACGGTTTTTAAGGGGTAGGCGATGAAACAAGCCATGGTGATGGCAGCGGTTGTCGGGTTGATGGCCGCATCAGGGGTAAACGCGGAAACGGTGGCTGATCCGGCGAAGGCTCAGCAGATTGTCAATACAGTCTGCATTGCGTGCCATGGTGCGGATGGCAATAGCCTGCTTCCGATCTATCCGAGGCTGGCATCCCAGCATCCTGAATACATTTACAAGCAGCTGACCAACTTTAAATCGGGCGAACGCAAGAATCCAATCATGACGGGCATTGTCGCGATGCTTTCGCCGGAAGACATGAAAAACCTGGCGGCCTATTTTGGCGGACAAAAGCTGGCCCCGGCCGCCGCCAAGGACAAAGCGCTGGCCGCGCAAGGTGAAAAAATCTATCGCGGTGGTATTGCCGCGATGGGCGTACCGGCCTGTAGCGGTTGCCATGGACCTACCGGTTCCGGCATCCCGGGGATTTTCCCTCACTTGGCCGGCCAGCATAGCGAATACGTAGAAACCCAGCTGAAGACTTTCCGCACCGGTGAGCGCTCCAATGACCTTGGCAAGATGATGGAGGTGGTCGCCATGAGAATGTCCGACCAGAACATGAAAGCCGTGGCGGAATATATTTCCGGGCTGCACTAAATCTGATAAAAATCAGACGGCTGAATGCGGCCTGGGATTAACGCCGTCGCCTTGGGGTGGCGGCGGCGAAAGGCTGGCCTCTGAGTGTGGCAAACAGCCGCAGGATAGGGGTGGTCACCGGTTCCAGCTTTTTGCGCATCAAGGTGCCGGCGGCGGTGGTAAGCGCCAGCACCGGTGTTGCCACTTCCGCGCCCATGTCGGCCAGGACGATCATCGCCCGTATTTCTCCTGCCAAGTCCGGCACTGCGTTGAGCAAACCCCGTATTTCCTCCGGCGGTTCGCTGCTGGCGCAGAGTGCTTCTGCATGGGCAAGGGCAGCCTCGACTGAGCGTCCATGGTCGCAGCCCCCCGACCGCACTGCTGAAAAATAGGCCGCCACCGCGTTCAACAGGGCGACGACTACGTCCTGGTTTTCCGGGCGGCGCAACACTTCCTCGCTGGTCTGGAGGAAGGTTAGCCCCGGCCCGGATAGCAGCCGCTCCAGTTGGCGGGCGTAAGCGTTGCCCTGCGCGATCAGCGGCGCCAGTCTTGTCCGCTGGGTCTCACTATCGGCGCGTGGCGTGTGCATTTCCGGCAGATCGTTCGGCATGCGCTCGAGAAAGCCGATGTAGTAGGCATTGTTGTAGGCCCCCTTCTTCCACAGGCGCTGTTGAGTTGATGCATCGGTCAACCCTGGCTGGAGCACGATCCGCACGGTGTCGATGATGATATGGGGTTCGTTTTCGAAGGGCAGATGTTCGATCAGGTAATCTGCCAGAATTTTGCCCATTTTTCCCTGGACGACACCTTCCCTCTCCAGCATGCGCCGGGCATTGTCAGCAGTCGGCAGGGCCCACCAGGCGCAACGCGCCAATTCGTCGGTGAGGCCGTTGGAATAGGCCACCGATACCACCGCCTCGGGCTCGCCGAGCAGCAGCAGGCGATCCAGTCCCTTGTCGCGTGCCTGTCCCATCCGCGTCCAGCGCTGGATATATACCGGGTAGCCACCGGGCGAGCCGATGGCGTGTCCCGCCAGCAGTTCGCGCACCCGGCGCAGGTATTGGTCGTTGCGCCCGATCGGGTGCAGTTTTACCGCAGCTTCGCCGCGCGGAGTCAGTCCATGAACGGTCATGGCGGTTTCATCGATGCGGATTGCCTGAATTTCTCCGGCGAGCAGCACGTTGAGACGCAGTGCGTCTTCGGGGGTGAGTTCTGACATGGAATCGATCAGTTGAGTTGAATGCGTTGTCCCCATGGCACCGGCGCCTTGCCTTTGACCAGCCAGATGACGGGGTAATGAGGCTCTGATGAGGGAAAGTCGCCCTCGGCATCGGTAAAATAAAGCAACAAGTCGGGCGCTCTTCCCTGTTGCGCTACCCAATCGAAGACCGGTCGGAAGTCGGTGCCACCCCCGCCCTGAAATTCCTTGGGCAGCTTGAATTCCTCCCAGGGTTCGAAGACCCACGGCCCCCCCTCGGCCAGGGCAGTGTCGCAGGCATGCAGGGTGACCCGGGCCCGCAACTGGCCTTTGAGAGCGTCGATCTCGGCCAGAAATTCGTTCAATTCCACGCTGTTGACCGAGCCGCTGGTGTCGATTGCGACCACGATATCCGCCTGGGCGCTCCTCAGGGAGGGCAGGATCATCTGCCCCTCGCGGCGCGAAGGGCGCATATAGCTGTAATCATCACGGGCAACCTGGGTCATGTAGCGGGCCAGCAGCATGCGCCAGGGGAGTTTCGGCTGCAACAGTTCGCCCACCATGCGCGCCAGCAGTCCGCCCAGTTTGCCGGCCTGCTGCGCCTGCTGGGCAGCGCCGGCGAGGCGCTGTTGCCACTGCGCGGCAAGGGCCTCGCGCTCCCCTCTTGTTAACGGGCGTGGCTGAGGCGCGCCATTCTGTCCATCCTGTTGTGCGCCTTCCAGGTTCCCGCCCGCTCCGGTTTTATCCTGCTGCGGTTTTTGTCCCTGACCGCCGTCGCGCTGTTCGTCGCCTTGCTGCTGGCCGCTGCTCTGCGGGTCGCTATCCGGGGCGTCATAGATGTGCTGATCCATCGGCTGGTCGGCGCTGTTTTCGGCGATGCAGGGATAGATTTCCTCCGCCGTCATGCCCGCGAAGCTGTCCAGCACCAGCGCGCCGGGTGGCGGCTTGAGGCCGTCATTGACCAGGAGCGGGTTGATGGCATGGTCGCAGGCGACATCCCAACGCCACTTGACTCGGTGCTGACGCCGCGCGAAATGGGAAAGTGCGCAGTGCAGTGCCTCATGGGCGAGGACGAACTGGGCCTGTTCCAGACTCAGAGCGTCGATGTAGTCGGGATTGTAGTAAAAGCTGCGGGCGTCCGTTGCGGTAGTCTGGCACCACTTCGGATCGGCGGCGACCATCGGCAGGCGCAGCGCCAAAGCGCCGAGGAACGGCTTGTCCAGAATCAGTCGGGTGCGGGCCGCAGCCAGCTTGGTTTCGATGTCTTCGCCCGACATGGATAGCCCTACATTTCGTACAGCATCAAATCGGCGACGGCATTAGCCCATTTGGAAAATTGCGGTACGTCGAACAGGATCTGGCCGATGGCGCGGTGCATGTCTGAAACCAGCATGATGCCCATCTCGCGCAGTGGAAAGCGACCGGCGTAATCCAGGATATGACCATGGATTTCGCGTGCGCCGGGGCTGCCCTTGGCGCGGATTGCACGGCCCACCAAGGCGGAGGCGACGGCATATTGCAGGTCCACTTCGCGCGGCACGGGGACTTCTTCGCCGCGCAGAATGGCGTCCAGGTCCGGCATGCGGTCGAGGTTCTCGATGAAGGCGTTGAGTTCGAGCCCGGCTGCCGGCCCGACGCAGGCTTGCAGGGTCGGTAGCAATAGCTCGGGGCGGTCGCCAAATTTTTGCAGCGCGCGGTGGACGAATTCCCACGAGCGCGGGATGGGGAAAGCGACGGGGTTGTGCGCCGGATTGAAATCGAACAGCAGTTCGGGGCGGAAGCGCAGGAAGCCGATCAGGCGTTCGTCGATGTGGTTGGCGTAGGCCCAAGCGACCCAGTCGTCGAGATTGGCCTCGACCTCGAAATGGGAAAAGCGGTTGGCCAGCGGCGCCGGCATGGTATAGGTGACACCGCGGTCACCCTGGCGGTTGCCGGCGGCAAAAATCGCCCAGCCCTCGGGCACTTCGTATGCTCCCAGACGGCGGTCGAGGATCAACTGGTAGGCGGCTGCGGAAACGCTGGGCGGTGCCGAGGTGATTTCATCCAGGAACAGGATGCCTTGCGGACCATGCCGTTTGGCATCAGGCAGCATCGAGGGGATGGCCCATTCAACACGATCCTCGATTCGAAACGGGATGCCGCGCAGGTCGGAGGGCTCCATTTGCGACAGGCGGATGTCGATCATCGGCACCTTGTGGCGCGCCGCGACTTGGGCGATGATCTCTGATTTGCCCACGCCCGGTGGACCCCATAACATGACGGGTGTGTGATGCCCATCCTGGGTGCTCAGAAATTCGCGATCCAGGATGGTGGCAAGTTGGGCCGGTCGCATGGCAAATTCCTTAGTTTAGACTGAGTATAATATACTACAAATTCACAAGGAAAAGGCCATAGACCGGTGTGCTTCAGCTGGTCATTTTGGCGAAGACCTCGCGTGCAGCCTGAATGGTTTTGTCGATATCCTCCGCGCTGTGGGCGGCGGAAACGAAGCCTGCCTCGAAGGCTGAAGGGGCGAGATAGATGCCTTTTTCCAGCATGGCGTGGAAGAACCGGTTGAAGGCGGCCTTGTCGCATTCCATCACTTCGGCATAGCTGGTCGGGGGCGTGGCGCGGAAGTAGATGCCAAACATGCCGCCGACGGCTTGCGCCGAAAAAACGATTCCCCGCTCCTTCGCAGCTGCGGCCAGGCCTTCGGTCAGCTTGCGGGTTGCTGCGGCCAGTTTGTCGTGGAAGCCCGGTGCCTGCACCAGCCTGAGCGTGGTCAGCCCGGCCGCCACCGCCACCGGGTTGCCGGACAGGGTGCCGGCCTGGTAGACGGGGCCGAGCGGGGCGAGCTTCTGCATGATGTCACGGCGACCCCCGAAGGCTCCGAGCGGCATGCCGCCGCCGATTACCTTGCCCAGCGTGGTCAGGTCGGGAACGATGCCGAACAGGCCCTGGGCGCACTTCGGCCCGACGCGGAATCCGGTCATCACTTCGTCGAAGATCAGCACGCTGCCATGCCGGGTGCACAGTTCGCGCAGAGCCTTGAGAAACTCGGGTTTGGGCGCAACCATGTTCATGTTGCCGGCAACCGGCTCGACGATCACCGCCGCGATTTCGCTCCCGATCGCCGCGAAGGTTTGCGCCAGACCTGCCACATCGTTATAGCCGAGGACCAGTGTATTGGCAGCGGTTTCCGCCGGCACGCCGGCGGAAGTGGGGTTGCCGAAGGTGAGCAGACCCGACCCAGCCTTGACCAGCAGGAAGTCGGCGTGGCCGTGGTAGCAGCCCTCGAACTTGATGATTTTGTCTCTGCCGGTATAGCCGCGTGCCAAGCGGATGGCGCTCATGGTGGCCTCGGTGCCGGAACTGACCAGGCGTACCTGGTCCATGCCGGGCAGCAGCGAGCACAGGTATTCCGCCATTTCCAGTTCGAGCGCGGTGGGTGCGCCGAAGCTCAGGCCATTGGCGGCGGTTTCCTGCACCACCTTGACCACCTCGGGGTGGGCATGGCCGAGGATCATCGGTCCCCAGGAGCCGACGTAATCGATGTAAGACTTGCCGTCTTCGTCCCAGACGGTGGCGCCGGCGCCGCGCTTGAAAAACAGCGGCGTACCGCCGACCGAACCGAAAGCCCGCACCGGCGAGTTGACGCCGCCGGGGATGAACTGGAGTGATTTCTCGAAAAGCTGCTGGTTGCGTGAGGTCATGGTCGTACCCTTAATGCAAAGTATGATGGGTTGGTTTCTCGAATAATACGGCAAAACGGCTGGCGGTGGCTCCGATATCATCGCTGTCGAATAGCGCAGAGATTACAGCCACGGCGTCGGCACCGGCCTTGATCAGGGGGGTGACGTTATCCGTGGTAATGCCGCCGATGGCGACGACCGGGATGTTCAGACTCCGCTTCGCTTCGTGTAAAAGTGTTAAGGGTGTCGCAGCCGCGCCGGGTTTGGTTGGCGACGGGAAGAAACTGCCGAAGGCGACATAGTTCGCGCCATGGGTTTCGGCATCGAGCGCCCGTTGCAAGTCGTTATAACAAGACACGCCGATGATTTTATCGGGGCCGAGGATCAGCCGGGCTTCGCGCACGCCGCCATCGTCCTTGCCCAGATGCACCCCGTCCGCGCCGATCAGGTCGGTGAGGCGGATGTCGTCATTGATGATCAGCGGCACATGGAACTGCCGGCACAGCGCCAGCAATTCGCTGGCCTGTTCGTGGCGTAGCGCGACATCCCCTCCCTTGTTGCGGTATTGCACCAGATGAGCGCCGCCCGACAAGGCCTGCTTTACCTGGTGCGCCAGACTTTCGGTGTCGGCGCATTCGGGGGTGATGGCATACAGGCCGCCGATCATAACAAGCGCCCTTCTCGTTTGCCCCCTTTCCCTGCACCCGCAAGGAGTGTCCCCGCCGAGAGCGGCAGCAAAGCTGCTCGCACTGGCGAGACGGGAGAGGGTATCCACTTCCTTGTCTCAAGCATCAGCAGCATCTTCCTCCTCGCGCGCCCAGAAAAGACGGTCGGGTATGTATTGCCCCATGCCCGGGCGGAAACCGGCTTTCAATGTTTGCCAGGTGAATTCCTGTGCTTCCTTTACCGCTTCCGGAATGTCCAGGCCGTGGGCGATCGAGGCGGCAATCGCTGAAGCCAGGGTGCAGCCCGAACCGTGATAGCTGCCAGGCAGGCGCGGCCAGCTGTCGCTCCGCAGCACGCCGCTTTCGCCGTAGAGCGTATTCACCACTTGGGAGGTGTTTTCATGGGTGCCGGTGATCAGCACGAATTCGCAGCCCATCTCGATGATGCGTCGGGCGCATTCGGCGAGATCCGGTTCGGCATCGCCCTCCTCGTCATCAAGCTGTGCGATACGCCTTGCTTCCAGGCTGTTGGGCGTAAGCAGGGTGGTCTGCGGGATGAGCATTTCCTGCAAGGCAGTGAGTATGTCGTCGCCAGCCAACTCGTCGCCCCGACCGGAGGCGATCACCGGATCCAATATCAGCGGGATGTCCGGGTAATCGGCGACCACCTCGGCGATGGCGGCTACATTTTCCACGCTGCCGATCAGTCCGACCTTGAAAACCGCCACCGGCATGTCTTCCAGCAGGCAGCGCGCCTGGTCGGCAACCCATTCGTCCTCCACGGCCATTACGTCCTCCACGCCCAGAGTGTCTTGCACCGTGATGGCGGTGACCGCTGACAGGGGGTGGCATCCCATGCTGGATAAGGTCAGAATGTCGGCTTGCAGACCGGCGCCGCCACTCGGATCGGAAGCGGCAAAAACAAGGACGATCGGGGGTGTTTCGCGCGTGTTTACCTTGAGTACGGGCGTTGTCATACTGGAAAAAAATCGGGCGGTGCCATACGGGATATGGGTTGATCGAAAGACCGTATCTTAACCTAAATTGATGGGGAGATTCCCGGCATTTTGCCAAATTAATTATGACCAGGCGCATCGCCGGAAGAATTTATTATACAATGGTCGAGGATAGGGTCTTCAAGATAAGCTCAAAGGCTGATACCATTCCGAGACAGGGTGGATTGACCTGGGTAATTTAAAGATTGAAAGCCAGGAGGCGGCGAGTGAGCGGAGAAATGCAAGCCCTTGCGGGAACCAAGGTGATGGTGATTGATGACAGCAACACCATTCGCCGTAGCGCCGAGATTTTTCTGGGGAAAGCCGGGTGTGAGGTTATCCTCGCAGAAGATGGGTTTGACGCGCTATCCAAGATTGCCGATCATCAACCCGATGTCATTTTCGTTGACATCATGATGCCGCGCCTGGACGGTTACCAGACTTGTGCGCTGATCAAGAAAAACCCCAAATTTAAAGTTACTCCCGTTATCATGTTATCCAGCAAGGATGGTTTGTTCGACCGCGCTCGAGGCAGGATGGTGGGGTCCGATGAATATTTGACCAAACCTTTTACCAAGGAAAGTCTGCTTAAAACAGTGAGTCAATACATGGCACTGCGCCGTGTCAGCTAAGAGAGGAAACAAATGGCTATCAAAATAATTATGGTCGTGGACGATTCGGCTACCGAAAGATTCTTCCTTAGCGGCTTGTTGAGTAAACAGGGATACCAGGTGATTACCGCCGAAAGTGGCGAGGAGGCAATCGCCAAGGCCAAGCTGGAAAAGCCTGACATGATCCTTATGGATGTGGTGATGCCGGGCCTGAATGGCTTTCAGGCGACACGGGCAATTTCCAAGGACGATGAAACCAAGCATATTCCTGTCATCATGTGTACCACCAAAGGGCAGGAAACCGATAGGGTATGGGGAATGCGGCAGGGCGCCAAGGATTACGTCGTCAAACCGGTGAACCAGGACGAACTGCTGAAAAAAATCAAGGCGCTCGGTTGATCTCCATGCCCTCGCACATTGCTTGGGGCTCACAAGAGTAGCCGATGGCAAGAAAAATCAGTCTGCGTGAATTTCACGAAAGCGTGATGGCCAAGCTGCAGAGCTTGGCGTCTAGCGATACGGCCAACCCCTCCAGGTTGGGAGTCCAGATTGGCTCGCGATTCTGGCTGATCAACCTTTCCGATATCAGCGAGGTGATGCCTATTCCAAAGTTGACGCCCGTTCCCCTGGCGCAGTCTTGGTTTTGCGGCGTGGCGAATTTTCGCGGCAATCTCTATGGCATCGTTGATTTCCCTCATTTTCTCGGTGGCGCGCCAACGCAATTCGGCTTGGATAGTCGCTTGCTTCTGGTTCACCAGAAATTTTCTGTCAATTGTGGGATCGTCGTCAATCGCATGTTGGGATTGCGCAATCCGGAGAAAATGCAACGGGTGGAAACAGAGGAGAAGGCTCCACCCTGGGTTGCGGCTGAATACCGGGATGAAACCGGACAGCGGTGGCAGGAACTGAACATGCAGGTGTTGACCGGGCACGCCCAGTTCCTGAATGTGGGCCTGTCATAAGGGGGTTCGGCGGGCACGATGGATGACATTTCCGTGAGTTGCAAATAAAACTAGGGATGGAGATTTAAGCATGGGATTCAAGTTGCCAAGTTTCAATCTTTTCAAGGGAAAGTCCGGACAGGCCGCTCCGATTGGACCAACAACGAAGTTGGGGCTGAATACTATCTTTATGCTCCAAGGGCTCCAGAAGATGACCGGTGAAACGGCGCAGCCTCTGCCGTTTATTGGCCAAAAATCCATGAAGCAGCAGTTGATCATTCTGGGCGGCGCATGGGCCGTTACCGTATTTTTATCTTTTGCTCCGCTGGTCTGGTACGGCGTGAACCTGTATACCCTGAAACAGCACACGAGTGTTTCGACAGAAATGGAGATGTTGTCGCAACGGATAGCGAAGGGTGCACAGCAGGCGGCGCAGGGCAGCCCGATCGCTTTTTCCCAGCTGAAAGAAGCTGACCAGCGCTTTTCCCGTGATATCAAAAACCTGACCCAGGGGGGGGACGGTGTGCCCGCATCATCGCCCGCTATCCAACCCCTGCTGCAAGAAATGAACAAGCAATGGACCGAAATGCGCAAGAATATCGGGCAGATTTCTTCTCAGGAAGAAAACCTGATCAACCTGAGCAATAGTGTTGCCGGGGTTAACACCATCAACACGGCCTTGCTCGAACAAACCGAGCTGCTGGCCGGCCAGTTGATTGAGTCTGGCGCGGGCGTGCGGGAGGTTTCCGCCGCCCGGCAGTTGGGGATGGTGACTCAGCGGATAGCGAAAAATGTCAACATCCTGCTGCTGTCCGGAAACGAATCCGGTCTCGACGACGCCTTCTTGCAGGGCAGAAGCCTTATCATCTTCCGCAATATCCTGGCCGGTCTGGAAAACGGCGGCGGCGGCATGTTGCTGATCCCGGTCAAAGATCCTGACGCGCGCGATACGCTGGGACAAATCGATGCAACCTTCAAGGATTTCGCCGTGTATGTCGATCAGACACTGAAAAACGTCCAGGGACTGGCGGCGGCCCAGGATGCCCAGCGTTCCTTGTTCAAAGATGGCGACAAGATGCTGGGGCTCTCCCAAAAACTGACCGAGAGTTACGAAAACCATGCCAGCAAGGGCTGGCTCGAGGCATCGCTGGTCGCCCTTATTGGCGGCGTTGCCTTGTTGTTCTCTGTGCTGTTCGCCAAGGTGCTGCTGGATGACACCAGGCGGAAGGCGGGCATCAGCGAGCAGGAAAACAAGCGGAACCAGGAGGCGATTCTGCGGCTGCTCAATGAAATGGGCGATCTGGCGGATGGCGATCTGACAGTGAGGGCGCTAGTGACCGCAGATATTACCGGAGCTATTGCCGACTCGATCAACTACGCGATCGACGAACTGCGCACGCTGGTGGTGGGGGTGAACAAGGCGACAGAGCAATTGGCACGGGCTTCCAAGGAGGCGCAGGGCACCTCGGAGCATCTGCTGCAGGCTTCGGAAAAGCAGTCGCGTGAAATTGAGGAAACCAGTACGGCGGTGCTGCAGATGGCGGACTCCATTAACATGGTATCGGCCAACGCCGCCGAGTCGGGAAAAGTAGCGCAGCAATCCCTGCTAGCCGCAGACAAGGGCGCCTTGGCGGTGCAGAACTCGATTGCCGGCATGAACGAGATTCGCGGTCAGATTCAGGAAACGGCGAAACGGATAAAGCGGCTGGGTGAAAGCTCCCAGGAGATTAGCGAGATCGTGGAACTGATTTCCGACATTACCGAACAAACCAATATTCTGGCGCTGAACGCGGCGATTCAGGCGGCTTCCGCCGGTGAGGCCGGTCGCGGCATCACCGTGGTGGCGCAAGAAGTGCAACGGTTGGCGGAGCGTTCGGGCGAGGCAACCAAGCAGATCGGCGCGATCGTGAAGACCATTCAGACCGACACCCACGATGCGGTAGCCGCTATGGAGCAGAGTACCCGTGGTGTGGTGGAAGGCGCCAAACTGTCAGATGCGGCGGGCCAGGCTCTGTCCGAAATCGAGCGGGTTACGCGCAGTCTGGCGGACCTGATCGACACCATTTCCAAGGCGACTCAGGCGCAGGCGGAGGCCGCAGGCAAAGTGGCAACGAACATGCAGGAAATTCAGGATATTACCAACCAGACTACGGATGGTACCCGACAGACCGCCGCTTCTGTGGGTCAGTTGACCGAACTGGCTGCCGAGCTGAAAGGCTCGGTGGCGGGTTTCAAACTTGCATAGGTAACCGAAGAGCATGGCCACCGAGTTGGACATCGGCCCACTGACCTGGGTCAAAGGCGAAATCGACTTGGCGCTGGACCAAGCCAGTCAGAACCTGACGGGATTCCTTGGCAACCCCAATGATCTTTCCCCGCTACGCTATTGCCTGACTCACCTGCATCAGGTGAACGGCGCCCTCCTGATGGTTGACCTGGAAGGCGCTGCGCGCGTTAGCGGTGAAATCGAAAAATTGGTGACCGCGCTGGAAAGTCAGGAAATTGCTCCCTCCGCCGCCAATATCGAAGTCGTTAACCAGGCCATTGCCGCGCTCTCCAAATATCTCTCCGGTCTGCTCGAAGGCGAGCCGGATGTCCCGCTCAGGCTCTATCCTGTCTATAAAAGTTTGCATCAGGCAAGAAATGACTTGGATTTTGCCGAAAACGACTTGTTTTTCCCGGATTTGTCCGCGCGCGCACCGAAGGATGCCAATGCGAAGCCAGTCAGCGATGCCGAACTGCAAGAGCTCGCCAAGGTTATGCGCGCGCGCTTTCAGTGGGGCTTGCTTAAATTTCTTCGTACGCCAGGCGATCCGGCGGGAATGGAAGCGATGCGCGTGGCATTGCTGGCCATTGAGCGGGCTCAGAGCTTGCCGGCGCAACGCACTTTCTGGTGGTCCGCAGTAGCGCTGATAGAGGGGTTGATCAACAAAGGGTTGAGTCCCGACGCCCAAACCAAGCGGCTGCTTGGCAAAATTGATCAGCAAATTCGCAAGCTTGCCGAATCCTCGTCCAAGGCGACGGATCACCTGCTGCGCGAATTGCTATACCAGGTGGCATGTAGTCAGCCGTTGAGCGAGCGGATCAAACAAGTCAAGCGGACGTTCGATCTGGATAGCTGTTTGCCACAGGTGGTCAGTACCGCAGAGGTCGACTCGGCTCGGCTCCAACCCTTGCTTCGGGATCTGAAGGAGTTGCTGACATCGGTCAAGGAGTTGTGGTTGAAGTTCGCCACGGGCCATACCGCCACGGGCCATAAAGAAAGTCTGAAAAATTTGCAGGAGCCCTTGAGCCGGCTGATAGAAAAAAGCCGGGCGCTGGATAACCGCCCGTTGCATGGCCTGCTCGTACAGACGCAAGCGCTTGCAACGGCTCAACCGGAGCAGGAAGGCGCCGGGGAAACGCTGGCGATAGAAGTGGCCACGGCTCTGCTGCTGGCGGAGAATGTGCTGGAAAACTTTGCCCAGTTCAATGATGAATTGGCCAAGCAGCTGGAGATCCAGACCGAGCGTATGTCGGCTGTTTTAAGGGGCCATCCGGAAGAAATCAATGCGGCGGGAATCCCCAACCTTGGCGACATCAGCCGCAAAGCCCAGGAAAAACTCCTGCTGGCTCAGGTGGCGCATGAAATTCAGGTTAACCTGCGGCGGATTGAGGAAGTGCTGGATGCGTTTTTCAGGGATACATCCAAGCGGGAGGGCATTCCCGCTCTTGAATCCGCCCTGAAGCAGATTTCCGGCGCCCTGACCATTCTCGGCCTTGGAGCGGCGGACAAGCTGCTTGGCATCTGCCGTTCCAGTATCCGGCGCTTTGCCGATCCGGCGTATGAGCCGAGCCCACAGGAGCTGGTGAGGGTGGCTGAAGGATTGAGCAGCCTGGGTTTCTACATCGAAGAAGTGCAGCATGGTCGCGCGGATGCGGGAAATATTATTGACCGGACCCTGTTACGTCTGACGGCCGAGCCGACGGAAAAAGCGGCTGTTCCGCAGGAAGCGACCGAGGAAGCTCCGGCAGAAGAAAGCATCGAAGCCGGTTTGGATACGCAAAAACATCTGGCGCAGGAAAGCTTCCAGGAGCGGCAGGCTAGCCCCGAAGATTTGGCGGCGCGTCAGAAGATGGAACTATCGCTGTCCGGTCTGGCTCGGGATGCCGAGTTGGCGGAGGATTTGGCGTTGAAGGAACAAGCCGCAACCGCGCGGCGTCTGCTCGATGAAGAGCAGAAAGCGCCTGCTGCCGGACTGGCGGGCGGTGTTGCTTCCCTGGCCGAGACCAAGGTACCCGTGACTTCCTTGCTGGTTGCCGCCGAGGAAGCGATTGACGCTGAATTGCTCGAGACTTACCTGGAAGAGGCGACCGAGGTATTGGCTACCGTCAGCGAGACTCTGCAGATCAGCCATGATCAGCCGGGTAACCGCGAGGCGCTAAACACGATCCGGCGCGGTTTCCACACCCTGAAAGGCAGCGGACGCATGGTCGGCCTGACCGATCTGGGGGAGGTCGCATGGGCGGTCGAGCAGGTGCTAAACAAATGGCTGGAGGATGAGCGGGCCGCTACTCCTGCCCTGCTGAATTTTATCGAGCAGGCGTGCGCAGCGTTCGAGCAATGGGTGGGACAACTGCAAAACAAAGGCTCGGCGGCAGTCGAGGCCGATGCCCTGATGGCTATGGCTGAACGGTTAAGGAGCGGCGAGGAAATACCGCAGACCGGTGCAATGCCCGCTTCCGCCGAGGAGAAACACGCGCCTGCGGAGGAGCCTGCTGAGCCAATTGAAGAAATCAGCCTGCCAAGCTTCGAGGTCACTGAGGAGGTGGCCGCCGAAGTGGTTGCGCCTGCCGTAGAGGAACCTCCGGCGACCGAGGCGTTTCCCGCCGAAGAGATCATGCTGGAAGCCCAGAAGCCGGAAGAAATCAGGCCTCTGCCTTTCGAGGCCATGGCGCCAGCGGCGGTCGCTGAAATTGAGGCGCCTGCCATCGAGGAGCTTGCTCCTGTGGCCCCCGAGCAGGGCGCGGAAACCGAAATCGTGATTGACGATGTCATCCTGTCTGGCGCGCTTTTCGGCATTTTCATGAGCGAAGCCAAGCAGCGGATTGAGATTCTGCGGGAGGAGCTGGCGCGTCTGGAAAATCAGCCGGATCTGCCCATCCGTGAAGATTTTATGCGCGCTGCCCATACCCTGTGCGGCATTTCCCGCACGGTGGGATTCCTGACGCTGGCCGAGCTCAGTTTTGAACTGGAGGTGTGGCTCAGGGAAATGCTGGAGCACCCGCGTCCGGCTGATGGCAAGCAAGTCATAGTGATCGGTAATGCGGTCATCGCGTTGAACAAGATGGTGCAGACGGTCGAAGAACAAAAAATGCCGCAGCCGGCCAATCAGGTAGTGCGCTCGCTGCAAGAGTTGGTCAAAAAAGCGCGTGCGGACAGCGAAAAGGCCGCTCCATCGGTGGCGGCGGAGCGCGCGTCAACCGAAGTCGTGAAGCCGGCGGCCTCATTCCCCGAAGAGGAAAGGCGAGCCGAAGCGGTTCGGACAACGGCGTTTGAAGTGCCGATGCCGACATCTCGCGATGACATCGACTTGGATATCCTGCCCCTGTTTCTGGAGGAAGCGCAGGACCTGTATCCGCTGGCCGGCACTCAGGTACGTATCTGGCGGGAGAAGCCTGCGGGTAAACAGGCGCCACAGGATCTGCAAAGATCGCTGCATACTCTCAAGGGCGCAGCCCGTATGGCCGGCGCGTTGCAGATGGGCGACCTGATCCACAACATGGAAACCCGTGTGATCGATGCGACGGAGGCCGGGACTCCGGCTGCTTCCTTGTTCGATGAGCTTTTCGCCTATTTTGACAAGATTGGCAACTTGCTGGATCACCTGCAGGCCAAGCCAGAGGCGCCAATTGCCAAGGAAATCGCAACGGGTCAAGCGGAGATCCAGCCGCTGGCATCAATAGCAAAACCCGGCGTGCAACACTTGCGGGTGCGTGCCGATATTCTGGACAGGTTGGTCAACGACGCGGGCGAGATCAGTATCGCACGCTCCCGCGTCGAAGGCGAGATGCGGGGCTTCAAGCAGTCGCTGCTGGAGTTGACGGAAAACGTCATCCGTTTGCGCAACCAGGTGCGCGAGATTGAAATCCAGGCAGAAAGCCGGATGCAATCCCAGGCAAATCAGACCGGCGGCGTCGCCGAGGCATTTGATCCGCTTGAGTTCGACCGATTCACCCGTTTTCAGGAGTTGACTCGTTTCCTGGCCGAGAGCGTCAACGACGTCGCCACGGTGCAGCATAGCCTGCTGAAAAGTTTGGGCGAAGCCGATGCCGCGTTGCGGCAACAGGCACGGCAGAACCGTGAATTGCAGGAGGAGCTGATGCGCATCCGCATGGTGCCGCTGTTCAGCATTGCTGATCGGCTCCATCGTATCGTGCGGCAAAGCGCCAAGGAACTGAACAAAAAGGCAAGCCTGGATATCAAGGGCGATGAAGTGGAGCTGGACCGAAGCGTGCTGGAAAAAATGACGGCGCCGTTCGAACATCTGTTGCGCAATTCCCTGGCTCATGGCGTGGAAAGCGTTGCAGACAGGATACTGTCCGGCAAACCGGAAACCGGGGCTATCCATATCAAGGCGCGCCAGGAAGGCAACGAAATCGTGCTGACCTTAAGTGATGACGGGGCCGGCTTCAATCTGGACGCGATTCGCAGGCACGCAGTCGAAATGGGTATTCTCCCGGCAGACAGCGACATTTCCCCCGCGCGGCTGGTCGACCTGATTTTCGCGCCCGGATTTACCACCGCCCAGGAGGTGACCCAGCTTGCCGGGCGCGGTGTGGGTCTGGATGTGGTGCGCAGCGAGATAGCCAGTCTTGGCGGACGTGTCGAGGCCTCTCCCGGAGAGCATGGCGGGGCAGTCTTCAGCATTTATTTACCGCTTACCCTTGCCGTAGCACAGGTAGTGATGGTGCGGACCGGGGAAAAATTTTATGCCCTGCCATCGGCGATGGTGGAGCAGGTAAAAGAGTTCAAATCAGCCGGGCTGGAGGCGATTCAGCAGAAGGGCGAGATCGAGTGGCAGAATAATCGCTATCCGTTATTCTATCTGCCACGGCTCCTGGGCGACATGGAGCAAGCACCGGAGGGGCATCGCTACGCCATGACGCTGCTGCTCAGGAGCGGTAACCAGCGTGTCGCGGTGCAGGTGGACGAGATTCTGGGCAACCAGGAAATCGTGGTCAAAAATATCGGGCCGCAGATTGCCCGTGTACCCGGAATTGCCGGAGCTACAGTGCTGGGCAATGGTCAGGTCGCGCTGATTATCAATCCCGCTCCGCTGGCGCAGCGCATGGCTTTGCAGGACACCGCAGTCCGCACGGCGCTCGCGGTGCCGATAGTGGAAACCGTCGCACCGACCATCATGGTGGTTGACGATTCCCTGACGGTGCGCAAGATCACCACCCGTCTGCTGGAGAAGCAAGGTTATGAGGTGGTGACTGCCAAGGATGGCGTGGACGCCCTGCAGCACTTGCAGGATATTCATCCAGACGTCATGCTGGTGGATATCGAAATGCCGCGCATGGACGGCTTCGAATTGACCAAGAACGTGCGTAGCGACCCGCTAACCGCGCATATTCCGATCATCATGATCACCTCGCGCACTGCGGAAAAGCACCGCAATTACGCGATGGAGCTGGGCGTCAATGCCTACCTGGGAAAACCTTTCCAGGAAGATGAGTTGCTGAGCCAGATCGCCGGTTTCATCAAGAAACCCTAACTGGTAGGGTGGGCACGCCTTTGCGCCCACCCTACAATCAGCTGACCGACCAGCTGACCGCGCCGGTGTAGGCGGTCAGCAGCACGATGATGCCGAAGCCGATGCGGTACCAGGCGAAGGCGGAAAAATCGTGGCGGCTGATGTAGCGCAGTAATCCCTTGACCGCGAAAAAAGCGCTGACAAACGCCGCCGCGCTGCCCACCGCAAATATTCCCAGGTCATCTGCGTTCAACAGATGGCGGTATTTGACCAGCTCGTAAGCCGTGGCCGCGAACAGGGTGGGAATGGCCAGGAAGAAGGAAAATTCGGTGGCCGCCTGGCGTGACAGGCCGAAAAACAATCCCCCAATGATGGTTGCACCGGAGCGCGAAGTGCCGGGAATCAGCGCCAGCGACTGCGCCAGCCCGACCTTCAGCGCATCGCGCCAGCCCATGTCGTCGACGCGCTCAACGCGGATGACATGCTTGCGCCGCTCCGCCCACAGGATCAATAGACCCCCGATGATGAAGGCCAGCGCTACCGGCACCGGCTTGAACAGGTATTGCTTGATCTTGCTGGCGAACAGCAGGCCGAGCACGGCCGCGGGCATGAAGGCGACAGCCAGGTTGAGCACGAAGCGCTGCGCATCCTTCTTGCCCGCCCGCAGGCCGGCGGCAACGTCAAATAGCCGGGCGCGGAATTCCCAGCACACCGCGAGGATCGCCGCGAACTGGATGACGATTTCGAAAATCTTGCCCTTCTCGTCGTTGAAATTGAGCAGGTCGCCCACCAGGATCAAGTGGCCGGTGCTGGAAACCGGCAGGAATTCGGTGAGGCCCTCGACGATGCCGAGGGTCAGTGCTTTGAGCAGAAGAATGATGTCCACAATGATCGCTTGTTATATAAAACCGTGATTCTACCAGTTGCCCGATGCAAAGGGGCGTGGCGAATCATGCCGACGCATCTCGGATGCTTGCATCCTGGCGCCAACTCCAAGACAATCCGCTTATGATCTCCACATGCACCACTGAAAAGGTTTTCCCATTGGCTTCGTTTCTGACCGGCAAGCAATAAACTCATGCCCTTATCCTGGAACGAGATAAGAAGCCGCGCCCTCGAATTTTCGCGTAAATGGGAGGAGGAAGGTTCGGAGCGTGCCGAGGCGCAAAGCTTCTGGAACGATTTCTTCGCGGTATTCGGCATCGAGCGCAAGCGCGTAGCCGTGTTCGAGAAGCAGGTGCAGCTTGCCCGTGCGGGGGAGAAGCTCCGACAGGGCCGTATCGACGCCTTCTGGAAAGGCGTGCTGCTGATCGAGCACAAGAGCCGTGGCCAGGATTTGGACCGCGCCTTCACGCAAGCCACGGAATACTTCGACGGCATCGCCGAACGCGATTTGCCCCGTTATATTCTGGTGTCGGATTTCGAGCGATTCCGCCTCTTTGACCTGGAGGAGGACAAACAGGCGGAATTCCGCCTTGCCGACCTGCACAAGCACATCAAGCATTTCGCCTTCATTGCGGGCTACCGTACCCAGGTCATTGAGCCGCAGAACCCGGTGAACATCAAGGCCGCCGAGCGCATGGGGCGCCTGCACGACCAGTTGAAGGCCAGCGGCTATGAGGGTCATCCGCTCGAAGTGTTGCTGGTTCGCTTGCTGTTCTGTCTGTTCGCCGAGGATACCGGCATATTCCAGCCCGCCAGTGCCTTTCGCGCCTGGCTGGAAGAACACACCGCGCCGGACGGGTGTGATCTCGGCCCACAGCTCGCGCAATTCTTCCAGGTGCTCAACACCGCCGAAAACAAACGTTCGTCTAACCTCGACGACCAGCTCGCCGCCTTTCCTTATGTGAACGGCAAGCTGTTCGAGGAAATGCTGCCCATCGCCGCTTTCGACCCCGCCATGCGCGAAGCCCTGCTCGACTGCTGCGCGCTGGACTGGAGCGCGATCTCCCCCGCTATCTTCGGCGCGCTTTTCCAGAGCATTATGGACGGCAGAGCGCGGCGCAACTTGGGCGCGCACTACACCAGCGAGGAAAACATCCTCAAGCTGATCGGGCCGCTGTTTCTCGACGACCTCAAGGCCGAATTTCAGCGTGCGCGCAACAACAAGAACAAGCTGTTCGAGTTCCACAAAAAGCTGCGCACCCTCACCTTTTTCGACCCTGCCTGCGGCTGCGGAAATTTTCTGGTGATCGCCTATCGCGAGCTGCGCAAGCTGGAACTGGACGTGCTGCGCGCCAGCTATGACAGCGGCCAGCAAGTGCTCGACGTGCACCAGTTGATCGGCGTGAACGTCGACCAGTTCTACGGCATCGAGATCGAAGAGTTCCCCGCCCAGATCGCCCAGGTGGCGCTGTGGCTGATGGACCACCAGATGAACATGCGGGTGTCGGAGGAATTCGGCCTGTACTTCGCGCGCATCCCGCTCAAGAGCACCCCGCATATTCACCATGGCAATGCGCTGACGCTGGACTGGAACGCCGTGCTGCCGGCGGAGCGGGCGAGCTTCGTGTTCGGCAATCCGCCATTCGTGGGCGCCAAGTTCATGAGCGATGCGCAGCGCGAGGAAACGCGGCAGGTATTCAGCGGCATAGGCAACGGCGGTCTGCTGGATTTCGTGGCCGCCTGGTACGTGAAAGCGGCGGCTTACATAACCTCCCCTCTCCCGCAAGCGGGAGAGGGGCTGGGGGAGAGGGCGCGCACCCGCTGCGGCGTCGTCTCCACCAACAGCATTACCCAGGGCGAACAGGTCGGCGTGCTGTGGGGCTGGCTGTTGAGCAAGGGCATGCACATCCACTTCGCCCATCGCACTTTCCAGTGGAGCAACGAAGCGAAAGGCAAGGCGGCGGTGCACTGCGTCATCATCGGTTTCGGCGCCTTCGACGTGGACAAGAAAACGATTTACGAATACGAAGACATTCGCGGCGAGCCACATGCGGTAGCCGTCGCGAATATCAATCCGTATCTGGTGGATGCGCTGGACGTGGTATTGGAGAAGCGCAGCCAGTCAATTTCAAATGCCCCGAGAATGTCTTTTGGGAATCAACCCATCGACGGCGGCAATCTTCTTCTGAACGAAGAGGAGAAGTCTGAATTATTACGTGTTGAGCCGCAGGTGGCACCCTTTATTCGGCCTTTTCTTGGGGCTGATGAGTTTATCAACAGTATCCCGCGTTATTGCTTGTGGCTTAAAGATGTAAATCCAGAACAGCTGCGGCACATGCCAGAAGTGCGTAAGCGAATTGAGGCGGTTCAAATATTCCGACAATCAAGCAAACGCCCCGCGACTCGTGAACTAGCTCAAATGCCGACACTGTTTGCTTTCGTTTCTCATCCAGGAACCGATTATCTCTTGGTGCCCAGTGTCAGCTCTGAGCGGCGGCGATTCGTGCCGATTGGCTTTATGCCGTCCGAGGTTATCGCCAGTAACCTGTGTCTGATTGTTCCAAACGCAACCCGCTATCACTTCGGCATCCTTTCCTCCTCCATGCACAACGCTTGGCTACGCTATGTGGCGGGTCGCTTGAAAAGCGATTACCGCTATTCAGCCGGCATCGTCTACAACAATTTCCCCTGGCCCGATCTCCCTTCCCCCGCAGGCGGGGGAAGGGCTGGGGATGAGGGCCTTTCAACGGCAGCGGCTTCCTCCGATCTCCCTCACCCTAAATCCCTCTCCCGCCTGCGGGCGAGGGGCTTGATCGAAGCCGCCGCCCAAGCCGTGCTCGACGCCCGCGCGCAGTTCCCAGACGCCACTCTCGCCGACCTCTACGACCCGCTCACCATGCCGCCCGTGCTGGTGAAGGCGCACCAGAAGCTCGACGCGGCGGTGGATGCGGCCTACGGCAAGAAGAATTTCAAGAACGATGCCGAGCGCGTGGCGTTCTTGTTCGAGTTGTATCAGAAATCCACGTCGCTGCTGCCCTGCGCGACGAAACCGAAACGCACTTCCAGACCTCGTTGGGCCTCTTAGGGGTAGGAAATTACTAAAGTACCGCTTATAATGCTTTCATACTGCAAAGACAGAGGTGGTGCGTATGAAGACAGCGACCCTGGCACGGAACGGGGTGTCCACGGAAATGGTGGGCTTGATTGCGCGACTGGTTGATTTGATTCCTTGGCCAGATCGACGGCGCGCGATGGGTGATGTGACGCTGTTGTTGCTGGATGGCAAGCATCGTGTCGCCGAGAATGTGTTTGGTTGGAGGCGGTCCGCCGTTGAAGTGGGCATCAATGAATTTCAAACCGGCATTTCGTGCGTGAACGACATCTCCGCCCGGCTCAAACCTAAAACGGAAGAGAAGGACCCAAAACTGCTGGCCGAAATACGCGCCATCATGGAACCCCATAGCGAAAGTGAATCCAGTCTGCGCACCACCTTGCTGTATACGAACATGACAGCCAAGGCGGTATACGATGCTCTTGTGGAAAAAGGGTGGACAGCCGAATCTTTGCCGACCGTGCGCACAATTTCCAATATCCTGAGCCGTCAGGATTACCGTTTACGCACCGTGGCCAAAACCGAGGTTCAAAAAAAACCGCAGAAACCGACGCCATCTTTGAAAACATCCGGCAGATAAATGCACTGGCAGATGCGGATACGGAAACCGTGAGAATCAGCGTAGACACCAAGGCGACCGTGCATGTCGGCGACTATTCCAGAGGGGGGCGTTCGCGCGGGATCGTTGCTGTCAAAGCATTGGATCATGATATGCGCCCGAAGGAAAAACTGGTGCCTGGCGGAATTCTGGAGCCGGTCACCGGCAGATCGTTTTTGTTTTTCGGCACAAGCTACAAAACCAGCGATTTTATGGTTGAATGCAACGGACATCGAAGTCAGTTCCTTCTTCGCATGACGGGGCTTTGCATACGACTTGTTTACTACCCGCCATATCACGGCAAGTACAATGGCATTGAGCGTTATTGGGCTGGGCTGGAGAGGT
>VFSW01001381.1_pt1 | contig 37030 bp, 41 predicted proteins | sample 5358111 | NCBI WGS metagenome assembly VFSW01 (sample SAMN11554181, study PRJNA540505) | mine drainage metagenome | isolation source: sediment from site ElyBrook_90M | place: USA: Ely Copper Mine, Vershire, VT | collected 2017 | reverse complement strand
TGCCCCCCCGAAGTCGGTAATCCTTGCTCCCGTTCCTAAATTTTCAACGCGCCTATCCTTGACCTTTTTCGGGGGGGCTGCCCCTACTACACTGGTAATGGACGACGGAAAAGAGGGGCGCGAGGAGTTACCTTGTTCTCTATTCTGACTTCTATATTGAGATATCCACACGGCCCTTTTCCATATATAAAGAAGAGATGATATACTTTTAGGATATGAAAAAAATTATCCTTGAAAAAGACGAGGGGGTTGCGGAGGCCGTTGATCGGATATTGAACGAACCCGACAATGACGTTACGCTCGTGGTCCCCAATGGTTCGGCGCTGGGGAAGACGATGCGGAATTTCAATATTCTGAAGCGGGAAGTCGAAGCTGCGGGGCGGGACATTACGATCGAGTCGGTTGATGAGAACATCCTGGCTTTCGCGCGCAAAAGCGGCATAGCAGGCAGTCATCCTCTCTGGACGGGATCGCCGCACGGCGGCTTTTCGGATATTCTCTCGGGAGAAAATAACAATGACGACGATCCGCCGCCTGCGCACAAAGTAAATCCTCTTTCCTCAAAGTCACGGAATGACGCGGTTCTGAAACCGGAAGTGGATCGTAAAAGGACGCCTATTAAAAAGAAAATAGCCGGAGAAACGCCGGTGACAATCGCGGTGCAAAGCGAAGACGAAGAGGAAGATGAGAATACGGAAGAAGCTACCGAAGATAAGCATGGCGATGCCGATAAACATCGGTCCGTAGCGGAAGAGAAAAAAGCAGTGATTGAGAAAAAGAGCGACGAACCGGAAAAGAAAAATTTTTCCGGCGGAAACAATTTTTTTAAAGAGACGGCGATACCCGACGCGCATGGCGATGAATCGGAATCGCATCGCGGCGGCGCGAAAAAAGTTATCGGTTATATCGTGCTCGGCGTCATGGTCATCGCCGCCGTGTTTTTTGCCGTGCCGCAGTTTTTCGGGAGCGTCAAAGTGACGATTGACTTCAAAAAAACGCCGTGGGGATACAGTCATGCTTTCATGGCGGACAAATCGGTTGCAACGTCGACCGTAGGCGTGGCGGACAATATTATTCCCGCGCAAGTATTTATTGCAACCAATAGCGCCGTCCAGTCTTTCCACGCATCGGGTATCGCGAACGTTTCGCTGAAAGCAACGGGTGTTATTACTATTTATAATGACTACAGTGCGGCGCCGCAGGTGCTTGTCGCGACGACGCGCTTCGTAACGCCGGACGGAAAGATATTCCGTCTGGTAAATCGCGTGACCGTACCCGGGGCGCAGGTGGCGGACGGGAAGATCGTTCCCTCCTCTCTGAACGCGCCGATTATCGCGGATCAGGCGGGTGCCGCGTATAATGTCGGTCCGGTGACGAAACTTACTGTTCCGGGTTTTCAGGGTACGGCGAAATATAACGGTTTTTACGGATCCATCGCAAGCTTGACTGCCGGAGGTTTCGTCGGCAAGAAGGCGGTGCCGACCGCGAGCGATATCGCCGCCGCGGAAGCCAACGTAAAAAATATCTTACAATCGGCGACCTCAAGCGGCGGCGCTTTGGCAAAAATTCCTGAAAATTTCGAAATTCTTGACGGAGCGACAGGGACGACGATCACAAAACTTACCGTGAATACAAACACCGACCAGAACGGCAATTTCAACGTATTCGGAGAATCGGTTTTTCAGGCGATTGGTTTTGATAAAACAAAACTCGAGGCATTTTTGCTCGCGCAGGCGGAAAGCGGCAGGACAGTGAGTTCCACTTTTAATAATTCTTTAAACATACATTACAGCGGAACACAGGCTGATTTTACGAAAGGTATTATGAGTTTCACGCTTGATGCTTCGGGAACTATTGAACCGGCGTTTTCGGTTGATAATTTCCGGAGTGCCATTCTTGGCAAAAGCGTCGCCGACGCCCGTTCGATGATCGCGTCTCTTCCCGAACTTGCCGACGGCACCATCGCCGCCTGGCCGTCATGGCTCGCGAATATCCCGTCCGATCCGGGAAAAGTACGGATTACGGTGAATTAAGAATATTTTTTTAAGCAAAACTTCCTCGCCGCTCTTGTTCCGTACTATAGTACTAAGTACGGAACAAGAGCGGCAATGGACGGGTGTTCCGCGCTATTTGACAATAATAGTCTTTCTCGGGTATACTCTCATTACGTTTATGGGGTTCAATTATATCGTAAGAATCGAAATGGAGGGCGAACAAGCGTGCCGTAACAACAAAAGGATAGCGCCTTTTATTTTGTAGCATGGAAGGAGCGAAAGAAGGGACTGCTTTTGAGGCGCTTCCGAACCTGATGTTCCGGGTCAAGCTTAAGGACTCGGGAGAGACGGTGCTTGCACATATGGCCGGTAAAATGAAGCTTCATAAAATACGGGTTCTTCCCGGGGATCGCGTTCTTATCGAGATGAGCCCCGACGGGGGACGGGGAAGAATCGTGAGAAGATTATAAATAATAGAATAGAGCATAGAGAGGTTAGAATATAGAAAAAAGAATCCACATTCTCTATTCCAAATTCTAACTTTTGAATTCTAATTAAAACATGAAGGTTCGAAGCTCGGTCAAGAAAATATGCGCCAAGTGCCAGATCGTAAAACGAAAGGGCAGGATTTACGTCGTATGCGCGACGAATCCGAAGCATAAACAAAGGCAAGGATAAAAAAATAATAGAATAGAGAAGAATAGAGAAATAAGAATAGAGAGCACAGAAGCTAAAAATCAATCTAAAATTCCAAATTTTATTACTCTATTCCAAATTCTAACTTCTATATTCTTCTCTATTCTAATTAAAACCATGCGTATTTTTGGAGTTACCATACCGGATAATAAAAGGATAGAAATTTCGCTTACGTATGTTTACGGCATAGGGCCGACGTTGAGCAAAAAAGTGCTTGCGGCCGCGAATGTGGACATTGATAAGCGCGCCAAGGAACTTACCGCTGACGAGATCTTGCGGGTGCAGAATTTCATCGAGAAAAATTTTCCGGTGGAAGGGGAATTGCGGCAGGTCATCAAGCGCAATATCGGACGCCTTAAGGAATTACAGGCGTATCGCGGCATACGGCATATGCGGCGATTGCCGGTACGGGGGCAGCGGACGCGTACGAACTCGCGCACGGTGCGCGGAAACATCAGAAAAACGGCCGGCAGCGGAAAGAGAAAAGTGGATCTTAAATAATAGGATAGAGAATATAGAAAAAAATCGATTCACGTTCTCAATTCCATATTCCATATTCTAAAATACTAAATTCTAATTAAGACATGGGAAAGAAAAAAGTAACAACTCAATCTTCGGAAGAGGCGGTAAAAGAAAAGGCTGCGCCGAAATCAGCGGCCGGCAAGAAGTCGAGAAAAGTGAGCGAAGGAAGGGTGTACGTCAACGCTTCCTATAATAATACGGTCATAACGGTGACGGACAACACGGGCAACGTTTTGGCGTGGGGATCGGCGGGATCGCTCGGGTTTTCCGGTCCGAAGAAAGCAACCCCGTTTGCTTCATCGAAAGTGATCGCGGCTATTGCGGAAAAAATAAAAGCGACGGGGCCGGACACGGTTTCGGTTATCGTGAAAGGAGTGGGCAGCGGAAGGGATTCCGCGATCCGGTCGCTCATCGCCCATGGATTCACCATTCTTTCCATAAAAGACGCGACGCCGATCCCGCATAACGGGCCGCGTCCCGCAAAAACCCGCAGAATTTGATTTTCCCCCCGCTATTCGCTATGCTTTATCCTTTAATAATCATTTAATTTTATTTTCATGCTTCGCGGACCAAAAGAAAAAAAAGAACGGGCATTGGGCGTGCGCCTTGGATTCAAGGGCGAGCGCGCTTTGTCGCCGAAATCCGCCCTTGTGCGGAAGCCGTACCGTCCGGGCGTGCACGGACCGAAATCGCGTCCGCGGGCGATGTCGGAGTTCGGCCTTGAGATTAAGGAGAAAAATAAGTTTAAGCTTATGTACGGCGTTGACGAGAAAAATATGAAACGGCTTTATAAAATGGCGCAGGCCGTCAAAGGCGCCGCCGGCATGAAGCTGATAGAATTTCTTGAACGGCGGCTCGATAATGTCGTGTTCCGCCTTGGTTTTGCGCCTTCCCGCGCGGCGGCGCATCAGCTTGTATTGCATGGTCATATCACAGTGAACGGCAAAAAAGTGAACTCGCCCGGATTTATGGTGAAGGTCGGCGACATTATCGGAGTGAAAAGCGAGCTTACGGGCGCGCTTGCGAAACAAAAAGAATCGCTGGAGCAGTACGATGCGCCGGCGTGGCTTACGCTCCAGCCCGGGAAAATGGAAGGCAAGGTTTTGTCGGTTCCCAAAGATACCGAGGTGCCTTTCGAAATAAATTTATTGGTCGAATCATTCAGCAAATGATTGAACGGTTTTTTGTTCAATCATCCCCGCGGAGGCGAGGATCCCTATGCCAATAAGAGAGTGTGGCAAAAAATAATTAACAAAATATAAATAATATGGAATTCACTCATGTCAGTTCTGCGGTTTTTATAAAAACAGTTTCCGAAGACGAAAAAAACGGCGTTTTTGAGATCGGCGGGCTTTTCGCGGGGTACGGATTGACGGTGGGAAACGCTTTGCGTCGCGCGCTTTTGTCGTCGCTTCCGGGCGCGGCGGTTACGGAGATCAAAGTGAAGAATGCGCCGCATGAATTTTCGACCATCCCGGGCGTGCAAGAGGATATTGTGGAAATTTTACTCAACTTTAAGAAACTCCGTTTCCGTTTGCATACCGACGAGCCGCAGGTGTTGACGCTTAAAATGAAAGGCGACCACGAGGTTACGGGCGGCGACATAGAGCTTAATTCCGAAGTCGAGCTTATGAACCCCGGCGAAATTTTGGCGCATTGCACCGCAAAGGATGCCGTGCTTGATATTGAGGTCAAGGTTGAACGCGGGCTCGGCTACGTGCCCGTTGAGGCGCGTAAAGCGGAGGGCGGACATCTTTCCATCGGCACCATCGCCATTGACGCGATTTTTACGCCGGTGCAAAGCGTAAATTATACAGTCGAGGATATGCGCGTGGGCGATCGGACGGATTATAACCGCCTGCGGATTACGGTCACAACCGACGGCACGATCAGCCCTTCTTCGGCGCTCCATAAGGCCGCGAATATTTTGAAAGACCATTTCGATAAAGTTTCCACGGTGGAGGTGCAGGAGTTCGAATCGTCGGAGACGGAATCGGAAAAACCCGCCGTGGCGAAAAAAATGAAAAAGACGAAAAAATAAAATAGCGTAAATAGAATATAGAAATCAGAATAGAGAATAGTAGGCTGAAAAAGAATTAACCTGCATTTTAAATTCTATAATACTGATTTTTTAAAAAACAATGAGACACTTAGCAAAAGGTAAAAAATTCAATCGTTTGCGGGGAGACCGCATTTCTTTTATGCGGAATCTTGCGAACGACGTCATCCGAGCGGGGAGCGTCGAAACGACCGAAGTCCGCGCGAAAGCGATCCGGCCGGTCGTGGAAAAGCTCGTTACGCTTGCAAAGAGGCAGACACTGGCAAGCCGGAGGCTGATCGTACAGCGCGTGCATAACGCAAAGATTGCGCAAAAGCTTTACGAAGAGCTTGGTCCGCGCTATGCCGAACGGAAAGGCGGTTATCTTCGCATTGCAAAGCTCCAAAAATCGCGCAAAAGGGACGGAACCAAAATGGCGAGGATAGAGTTCGTATGACGAATTGATCGAATGTTCGAATGTTGTAATGTGCATTACGCTACAACACCAAAACATTTTAAACACTATAACTTTTCAACATGGATTATCATATTGACGCAAAAAATAAAGTATTGGGCCGCACGGCATCGGAAATATCCCTTATTTTACAGGGCAAAAAAAGCGCGTCGTATGCGCCGAACCGCGTTTCCGACGATAAGGTTTTCGTTTCGAATTGCGGCGGCATCGTCGTTACGGGCAACAAAGAGATCGGCAAGGTGTATTATCATCACACGGGGTATGTCGGCCATTTGAAGGAGCTGACGTATAAACAGAAATTCGCGAAAGATCCGAAGGCGGTGCTCCGCCAGGCGGTGCGTAAGATGCTTCCGAGGAATTTTTTGACCGCCCGCCGCATGAAGAACCTTATTTTTGTCGAAGACGCACCGACTGATAAAGTAAAAAAATCATAATATTTTTCAGGAAAGAATAACACCAACCTTTAATTTATAATCATGGCACTTGAAACAGTAAAAAAAGAAAAAAAGATTCCTGCGGCGCGGATAGCCCGCGAGCCGAAACCGGCTCCTGCGGTAAAAACGCCGCATGCCGCCGTTCACGCTATAGCGGGCGCGGACAAGTCCGTAGTAAAAAAAGCGCGCTATACCGAAGCGGTGGGACGCCGGAAGACGGCGATTGCGAGGGTGAGAATTTTTCCCGGCGACGGGACCATGACCGTGAACGATAAAGACGTGAAGAAATATTTCGTTTCGGCGCGTCAGTGGGTTACCGCACGCGCGCCTTTTACCGACCTGAAGATCGTAACGTTTGATGCGAGCGTCCATGTCGTCGGCGGCGGTATTTGCGCGCAAGCGGAAGCGATCCGTATGGGTGTCGCCCGCGCGCTTGTCGAAAAAGATCATGAATGGAAAAAACGCCTGCGCACCGTCGGTTTCATGACCCGCGATTCCCGCATGGTGGAACGCAAGAAATACGGCCTGAAAAAAGCCCGCAGAGCTCCCCAGTGGGCTAAAAGGTAAAGCACCACGAATTCTGCATATAGTCAAACAGCTCCGAGAATATCGGAGCTGTTTTTACGCATCTGTTCAGAAATTGAATATATGATTTTTCTGCGAAGGAGGAAACTTTGTCAAAAATAATTTTGTGTGAAAAAGATATGCGTGCAGAAATTGGATAGAACGCTATCAATGGATTAGAAATATAAATGAAAAACAGGGCATAGGAGCGGCCTTTGCGGGAAATAGCGTCAGATTCATCGATGCGCCGAAGCAAACCTTGCAACCACACGGGGCCACGTGAGGAGATTCGGAGCCGGACGGGATTGTTTTCCCAAAGGAAAAGAGCAAAAAAGGGGCGATAAAACTGACACGAATTGTGTCTAAAAAATACCAAACTCTTGCCGCGCATGCGACAGGAGCTCTACCGGCGTTGGATTAAGGGCGACACCGTTGCCGATCTGTCGCGCCATTACGATATTTCCCGTCCTACCGTGTACCGGACGATCAAGAAGGCGAGGATGGACATCTTCATCAATCTGCCTTCGATGAACTACCGGTATCGGAAGATCGAATACGGCTTGAAAAAGTTGAGTAAGATAGAAAAGATACTGGCGAAAAAGCTTGCTAGGAGAGAACACCGTCTCAAGCGATACGAGAAGGCCGCTCCCGGCGAGATGGTTCATTTCGACACGAAGAAACTACCCGTCATGTACGAGGAAGCGATCACGCAGCCCAAAGAATGGCTTCATGTGGCGATCGATGATTTCTCGCGGATGCTTTTCGCCGACATCCTCCCTGACAAAACGGGATATTCTTCAGCCATCTTTCTCGAGGAAACGATCCATGCGATGCCGTTTCAGATCGACGTGGCATATTCCGACAACGGATCGGAATACCGCGGCAGACCCGACCATCCCTTCATTGCAGGGCTTGCGAGGCATCATATCAATCAGCAGCATACGAAACCCCGCCATCCGCAGACGAACGGCAAGGCGGAACGGGTCATCAAGACCATCATGACCGAGTGTTTTGCTCGCAGCGGCAGAACCTTCGCTTCCCGTGATCATCGCAGGAAATTTCTCTACGCTTTTGTGCATTGATACAATACCACCAGACCTCATGAACCCCTGGGCGGCGTGCCGCCGCTCCAGAGGATCGAAGCCTATCTTGCCAGAGTCAAAAATGACGCAAAATGAACTAACCCGCTAAGAATGTACACGGCCGCTTGACAAATAGATAGCATATGTTAACATATAGACAGTTTCTTGAAAACTTAATTGTGTTTGCCATAACAGAGAGTGACGCTTCCTTTGATGAGGGTCTTTGTCTGTTATGGCAAACCGGGAATCGTCCCGGAGCCCTCTGACAAAGAAAGGAGGAGGTTTTATGAAGAAAATAATAGCAATAGTATTATTAGCAGTAATAATGTTTTTGTATTCATTGCCGGCGTTCGGTGGACAAACTCCCACGGGCAATACGATTACCATAGGAACGCCGCAGGGAAGCGTAATAATGAAGAATTTTTATAAGACCGCAGCGATAGTTTCTCCCGGATCAGGCGCTCTCATTGTCGATAATCCTGCCTATGATATCAGTTATTATACCGGCGATAGTTCATTTATAATTTCCCTGAAACAACCTCTTACCATGCCGACGCGCGCGGCGGCATCAGAGGCTTTTATCCAGGTATTGGGGATTAGCGAGCAGGATGCGTGCAAGCTGAAAGTAATACTCGGAGTGCCGATAAGCGTCGATCCTCATTACGCAGGGAGAGATCTTGGATTGAGCTTTTGCGGAATACCAACAAGATAAACATAATGGGCTCTTCGCAATCACGACTGCGAAGAGCCCATTTTTATTGTTCTATCCTTTTTAGGAAGAAGGGAAAAGCAGAGAGAAGGGAAATGTCTTTTGGAGTAAGCTTGGGGACATCCTTGGTGTGGACATCGGCGGATGTGCTATAATAAACAGGATGAAAAAAATCATAAATTCCAGATTCTTTTTGCGGTGCGCAGCGATTATCGGAATAGCGGCGCCGTCCGCGATCGCGTTTGCCGATACTAGTGTTTCTCTCCCAAACCCGCTGACAAGTTGCGGCTCAGGAGGCACTATCCTGACCTGTGTCGTAACGCCGGTTATCAATTTTATTTTTATGCTTGCCGTGCCGATCTCCGTAATCATGGTTCTTTGGGGTGGGTTCACGTTAATGACCTCCGAAGGCGATCCCGAGAAAGTTTCAACCGGCAAAAAAACCATCCTTTACGCCGCGGTCGGTTTTTTGGTAGTGCTTCTCGCGCAGAGCGTCGTAACGATTGTCCAGAATATGTTTACCGGTTCGTGAAAGTGATATAAGGGAAAGGGAAGTAGTAACGACAGAGAGAATAAGTGGAATTTTACTTGGAATTCCGATTATGCTATCATATGCAAAGGCCGAAAATAAAGTCATCGAATAAAATAATGAAAACAATAATAAATTATTATTATCGGTTCGGTCATAAGGCGCAATGGGCGTTGGGGTTTGTGCTTGCGGGTTTAATGAATTTTACGGTTTTGTCGTTTGCGTATGCCGCAGGGGATATTCCCGCTCCACAAGTTACGAATATTACCAATGGATCAACTTTAGTTGCTAATGTTCTTTGTCCGATCATCAATGCTTTTTTCTGGATCCTTATAGGAATCTCCATACTTATGATTTTATGGGCGGCGTATCTTTATATAACGGCGCAGGAAGATTCCGAAAAAGTGTCACGGGCGACAAAAACCATTACGTATGCCGCGGTGGGGATTGCTGTTGCGCTGATTTCGCAGGCAGTACCTCCTCTTGTCGGAAGTATACTCGGTTCCAACGGTTATATTAATGGATGTTCTTTCGGCGGTGGTTATACTGCTCCCGTTACCGGTTATTATGGCGGCAGCAATATTGGCGTTAATACCGGTGTTGGCGTTGGCGTTCAGTGAATATTTCCCGGCACGCTATCTTAAAATTAGTTTTCGAAAGGTCGAAAAAATCCCTAAAATCAAATGAAAAAAATAATAGAAAAAACAAAAAACGCGGTTGCATCGGCGGTGCCGTTTGCTTTATTGCTTCCCGTTTTGGCGTTTGCGCAAGGATATCCGCCGCAGTCGGCGCCGAGTGGCGTATTGTCGGGTGGTCTTACGGGCGTTTCAAACGAGCTTTGCTTGATTTTTAATTGGATGTTTTATTTCCTTATCATTCTGTCGGTTATTTTCATCGTCGTTGCGGCGTTCAGGTATCTTTTTGCCGCAGGCGATCCGGAGAAAGTAAAAGCGGCGGGTCACGCGCTTATTTACGCGGCGGTCGCGATCGCGGTCGCTCTTGTCGCAAAAGCGGTTCCTTCGGTCGTCGGCACTTTATTGGGCGCCGGAACTATCGCGAGCTGTTAGGGTTTCTTATTTTTTGAACGCAAAAGCCCCGTAAGGGGCTTTTGAAATTTAATAAAGGCATCCATAATTAGGATGGTATCGTAAAATAGTGGAAATCTTGTTTTCGCTTAAAAAATTGGCGGTGCATGTCGTAAAAATGACAGACAGGGGGCTTTTATTAAAAATCACAATAGGGTCATAATATAAAGATAAGCTGGAGTGGCGAAATGGCATACGCGCAAGGTTTAGGACCTTGTGGGAGTAATCCCGTGGGAGTTCGACCCTCCCCTCCAGCACTTTGTTCACGCATGATGCGTTGACGAGGAGTTATCAAAAAAAGATTGGCTGGTTTTTAAAAAAGAGATCCATAGTCGGAATTTAAATTGAAAATAATAAAAAAATCCCCGATGGCGCATAAAGCCGTCGGGGATATCTGTCCGTTCAATTATTATCGGTCGGTGCGATAAAAACGGATTGTCCCGTTTCCTTGCAGTCGCACCACGTGGGGCGGGTATGAGAATGACGGAATACTTGACCCGGGATATGGCCCTGCGGGATTCGACCCTTCATACCAGAATGCCACCCATGATTTCGGATCATTTCCGACCATCTGTTTTTGCCAGCTTTGCCATCCATCCGGCGTGCGAATCCGGCCCGACCAGCATCCTCCGTGAAGTTTTATATCGAAGTAATCGCCCCTGAAGGATGAAAAATTAAGTTTACTTTCCTGTCTCCATGCGTCGTCGCAGACGCGCGCCGGATTGTAATTTCTTCTCATGGATTGATGTTCATTGCCGCCGCCAGCCGGTATCATTTTCAAGATGCCGATAAGGGATAATACCGCCGAGATGATTATTGCGGAGATAAAAAATTTTCCGTTTATCAGCCGGCCGCTTCCGGTTGGTATCGGTATTTTTTGCATAGGCATTATTCCTCACCCCCTTTTTTCTTGACCATCGCCGAGAAAATCCCTTTGAGAAGGTCTTCTCCTGCATTAATCAATTCGGGGCTCATCTCAATCCTTGAAACCTTTATATCCTTTTTGACAAGACTTCTCCTGATGAGGGTTTGTTCCAGCGGATCTTTGACTCCGGGAATATCCGCGTAGCCGGCCGCTTCATCTTTAACATTCTTCGCAATGATATCCTGCTGTTCCGCGTTGAATTTTTCGGCCGCGACCTTTGCCACGGCAACTTTCGTTTCTTCGGTCGGTTCCATATTGCCGACGACCATCCGTCGTATGACGACGCCCAGCCCGTGCAGCGGGAATGATTGATTTCCGTCCCTCATTTTTTGGATGAGTTTGAACCGTTCCTGAGTCGCTTTGCTTAATTCTTTTTTTTCGTCATCCGGCAGTTTTTTGATAGCTTTATCCCATTGTTTTTCCAATGGACTTAACGCCATCCTGCCTTTGAAATATCCAATCACAGCTTCGGTTGGAATCTCCGGATGGATTCTTTTCACGTCGTCGGAAAGCAGTCCTTCCAGAATATGGATGATGGCTTCTTCGTTCATCCCTCGGGCCTGATCCAGGTTCTGCGGCCCTTCCGTTTTGGATACGATCCAATTCCGAAAGCGCTGGCTAACCTGTTCATCTATCCGGTTTCCGACTTCTCCGAGTCCGCCCACGGTTAAAACCTGGACGGGATTTTGGGGATCGACTGAGATGTAGATGCTCACTGGAACAGCCACTTCACTGCGATCGCCCGGCACCATTTCTTTTATGGTGAACCGGACCGCGACCTCTTCTCCGGTTATCTCCTGGAAATCAAGGACTAATCCTTTCAATGGAACGAAGTGCCACCCCGATCCAAGGAGGTTATTCACTTCTTTTTCCGGGTCGATAAATTTCCCCCATATCATAGGCATTCCTTTCGTCGGCGGATTTGCCGGGATGACATAGATGCTCCTCCGGAAAAATTCCTCAAAGAGTACGATGAAATTTCCCGCTGCGAACCAAAATCCGAGCGCTGTCCAAACGTAATAGACAGACGTGAAGATCAAGACAATGGCAACGAATGTCACCAACGCCCTCATTGCATTAAACTTTCCCATATTACCCACCTCCTGTTATTTAGTTTTTGCGCCCACGCGCCACTGAATAAAAGTTAGCATAATATAAAGAAAATGTCAAATTTTCTGCGCGGTAAGCCGGAAAGAAAGATAGCCCCTTTATCATCGCTTCGCCTTCCTTCTCTCGTCGTCCGTGAAGAAGGATAACAGGCGGGGATTAAGTGTCCCTTCTTTTTCCGTGGAATGCTTTATGGACTTCACGGAGGGCTTTGTCGGTGAGATGGGTGTAGGCCTGCGTGGTCGAAATATTGGAATGGCCGAGCAGTTCCTGCACGGAGCGGAGGTCGGCGCCGTTCATGAGGAGGTCGGTTGCAAAACTGTGCCGGAGCTCATGCGCGCGGACACGCTGCGGGATGCCGGCTTCGCGCGCGCGCTTCGCGATTAGGCGCTGGACGGCGCGTGGCGTGACTCTACCGATGACTTTTCCCGATTTATCGATGCTTACGAACAGCGCTTCTTCCGCGTCGCCGCGTTGCGCAAGATATTTTTGTATCGCTTGTTTTGCGGAATCGGCGATAAAAACGACGCGGATCTTATCGCCTTTACCGCGGACGGAAACTTCGCCGCGGCGGAGATCGATCGTGCGGTCGAGCGCGCAGAGTTCGGAAAGCCGCAAACCGGACGAGAAGAACGTTTCAAGAACCGCTTTATCGCGGAGCGCGCGGAGTCCGTCGCCCGCGGGCGCCGCGAGCAGCCGTTCAAGATCGTTGTATTCCAGGACTTCGATCTGCCGCGCCGGCGTTTTGGGAAGCTCTATTTTTTCCGCCGCCAGCGTTTTGATGTCGCGCTTCGCGAGATATTTAAGGAAGTTCCGGATGGCGATGATGTAATAGCTTTGCGTGAGCTTTTTTAAAGAACGGGCTTGTCCCAGGTTTTTTTTCTCCGAATTTTTTTGGTTTGCCCTCCCGTTTTTTTCTCCGGAAAATTTTGGAGGGCGGGCGAGCGCGATGCGGAATCCGCGGACGACGTCATCCGTGATGTCTTCCGCCGCCGCAATCTTTGAAAAATCGAGAAATACGTTTAAATAATGTCCGTAATTCTCGCGCGTTTTCGGCGACCGGTTTTTTTCGATTTCAAGGTAATCAAGGTAATCTTTCAGAAGTTTTTTTATTTCGGTTTCGGGCATGATTGTATTATAACCCGAAATACGGCGTGTGCGATCATCGGTTATTGATAAGCATCCGCCTCAAAAGCATGCCGGCGGGGATTGCGGACGATTGTGGATTTTTTCATTGCCGTAATTTGCGTTTTTGGCAACGCTCTGCTATAATGCATCCATGCTTACCAAACGGGTCAAATCAAAAATAGCGAAAGAGACTGGAAATCACGAGAGTGATACGGGTTCCGCCGGCGTGCAGATTGCGGTTTTGTCGCGCCAGATTGACGAACTTGCCGCGCATCTTAAGAAAAACCCGAAGGACAATCATTCGCGCCGCGGGCTTTTGAAAATGGTTTCCAAGCGCAGGAAGTTCACGGCTTATATGAAGAAAAACGAACCGGCTTCATACGATAAATTAGCGAAAAAACTCGATCTTAAGCGATAAGGGTTTTTACCGCAAAATTGGCATGAAGCAGGGTCAGAATTATCCAAGCCAGCGCGTCGGCATTTTCATCGATGTGGTGAATTTATACCACTCCGCGAAAAACATCTATCGCGGGCGGGTGAATTATGCCGAGCTGATGAAGCATCTCGTCGGAGGGCGGCAGCTTGTCCGCGCAATGGCGTACGTGGTGAAAAGCGAAGGGATTGAAGCGCCTCACGCGGAGGGCGCGCATGTTCGTCCGGCGCGCGTCGATGAGGCGCGTTCGGCGGCCGGCGTCAATCTTTCTTCCGAAGCCGCGTTTTTTGAAGCGCTGGAGAAAGCGGGCCTTGAACTTCGCGTGAAGGACCTGCAAATTTATGCGGACGGCACGAAAAAAGGCGATTGGGATGTCGGCATGGCAGTGGACGCCATCCGGCAGGCGCCGTTTCTCGATGTCATTGTTCTCGTGACCGGCGACGGCGATTTCCTTCCTCTCATCGATTACCTGAAATGGGGTACGGGACGGATGGTCGAGGTGGCGGCGTTTCATCGAAGCGCGTCCGCGAAGATACAGGAAGCGGCGGATAAGTTCATCAACATCGAGGAGATTCCGAGAATCCTCATCCCGACAAGCGCGCGGCGCGTCGGGAGGCGGTAGAACAGGAAGAGTTTGTTTTATCGGGACAATCCCGCCTGAGTTTTCCTCTGAAAAACTCAGGCGGGCAGGGCATCCGTTTTTTGAATAAAAAATAAATTAAAGTCGTACCGTTTAAGGAATATGCGTGAAAAAATAAAAAATAAATTACAATGATTAAAAAACAATTTTCAACGGAGGTTGCGGGGAAAACATTGACATTCGAGATTTCGGCGCTTGCGGAGCAGGCGAACGCGGCCATCGTCGCGAAATACGGCGAAACGGTGATCCTGGCGACGGCGGTTATGTCGCGGAGAGACAGCGATATCGACTATCTTCCGCTCAAGGTGGATTACGAGGAAAAATTCTATGCGGCGGGAAAAATAATCGGCAGCCGTTTTATCCGCCGTGAAGGCCGTTCTTCGGAAGAGGCGATTCTTGCCGGACGTCTTGTCGACCGGACGATCAGGCCGCTTTTCAATAATCGCATGCGGCGCGAGGTTCAGGTGGTTGTGACGGTGCTTCAGATTGACGAAGAAAACGATCCGGAGTTCGTGGGGCTGCTCGGCGTTTCCGCCGCGCTTCTTATTTCCGATATACCGTGGAATGGTCCGGTCGCCGGCGTCCGCGTGGCGCAGTTCGAGGACGGCATAAAAATAAATCCCGATAATTCTTACGTTATTGAGCATCCGCCGGTTTTCGATATGTTCGTTTCCGGCGCGAAGAACCGCATTAATATGCTCGAGCTCGGCGGTTTGGATGCGAAAGAAAGCGATGTCGTCGCGGGATTTGAGGCGGCGCAAAAGGAAATAAATAAATTGATCGATTTTCAGGAAAGCGTCCGGAAGGAGATCGGAAAGCCGAAAGAAGACGTTGCGCTTTCGGAGCCGGATGAGGCATTGCGTGCGGCGATCACGGCGTTTATTGACGGTAAACTCGAAGCGGCCGTGTATCACCCGAGCAAGATGGAGCAGCAGAGCGAGATCGGAAAATTGAAGCATGAACTTTTTATGCACCTCAAGGAGTTGTTTGCGGAAAAAAAGGATATGAATTGGAAAGCCGCCGATTTTCTTTTTGAAGACGCGATCAATAACCTGGTGCATAAGAATGTTTTGGAAAAAGAGAAGCGCCCCGACGGACGGAAACTCGACGAATTGCGTCCGCTTTCGGGCGAGGTGGGTTTGTTTTCGCGGACGCACGGCTCGGCGTTGTTCACGCGCGGCAATACGCAGGCGCTCGCCGTAACGACGCTCGCGGCGCCCGGCGCGGAACAGATGATCGAGACGATGGAGACGAGTGAAAAGCGGCGGTTTATGCTGCACTATAATTTCCCGCCATTCTCGGTCGGCGAGGTAGGATTTTTCCGCGGACCCGGCCGCCGCGAAATAGGCCACGGTAATCTTGCGCGGAAATCGCTTGAGCGGCTTCTTCCGACCAAAGAGGAATTCCCGTACACGATCCGCGTTGTTTCGGAGATCATGTCATCGAACGGATCGTCATCGATGGCGACCGTCTGCGCGTCGGCGCTTTCCATGATGGATGCCGGCGTGCCGCTCAAGAAACCGGCGGCGGGTATCGCGATGGGGCTTATGATGTCCGATGTCGATAATTTCAAAGTGATGACCGACATTCAGGGACCGGAAGATCATCACGGCGATATGGATTTCAAAATTGCCGGAACGAAAGACGGCATCACGGGAATGCAGATGGACGTCAAAGTGGACGGATTGACGATCGAGATTCTCCAAAAGACGATGGAGCAGGCAAAAAAAGCGCGCCTTGAAATTCTTGAAACGATAACAAGCACGCTTCCGGCCGGGCGTGAAAAACTTTCTCCCTTCGTGCCGACCATCCGCCAGTTGAAGATAAGCCCGTCGAAGATCGGTGCGGTGATCGGCCCCGGCGGAAAAACGATCAACGGACTGATAGAGAAATACGAGCTTGCGGGCATCAACGTCGATGATGACGGCGGCGTTTTTGTTTCGGGTACCGACCTCGCGAAAGTCGAGGCGGCGGTCGCCGTGATCCGCGGCATCACGAGAGAATTCAAAGTCGGCGAGATTGTCGAAGGGCCGATCATAAAAATCATGGATTTCGGCGCGATTATGGATCTTGGTGGCGGCAAAGATGGTATGATTCACGTTTCGGAACTCAAGAACGGTTATGTGAAAAATGTCGAGGAAGTGGTAAAGTTCGGCGATGTCGTCCGCGCAAAGATCATCCGTGCCGACGATGACGGCCGGATAGGGCTTTCCATAAAGCAGTTGGAATAATAAAAAGCGATTAGCGATTGGCTGTTAGCGGTTAGCAAGCATAAGCGCAATTCCTTTTTGCGTCGTCCACGTCCCGTATCGTGGTACGGGAATCAAGGGCCGACGATGACCGAAGAGAAGTGTCTTGAGTATGTATAAAAAGCTGCCAACCGGCGGCTTTTTATGATATCATTGCATTTATGGATGAACTCGGCATCGATAATACAGCGGAAAGCGATAGCGGCGCTTCTTCGAAATCGTTCGCGAATATTCCCGCGCCGACGGCGGAAGTGAAAGTGCGTACGATGCGGTCAGATCTGGCATCTCTTACGGCAACCGGCGGCGGTTTACCGCGGTTTAATAAAGTGAACGTTGAAGGGTTGTCGATTGCGAGGGCTGCCGCTCCTGTTGCGGAAGCGAAGCCGCAAAAAAGAAGCAATCTTATCCTTGTGATTGCGATCGTCGTCGTTGCATGCGTCGCGCTCGCGGTCGGTGGATTGCTTTTATATAATACTTTCTCAAATCAGGGATCGACGGCGGGGCAGGGTGCGGCGTCGAACAACGCCCAGCCGGTTTCGCCGCCGACATCCAGTCCCGTGCAGGCATATGTTCCGCCGGCAGCGGCGACGACATCGGCACCCGTAGTTTTTACTCACGTGTCGTTCTTCAAAAAGCCCGCCGACCAGACGATAACGCTTTCGCTTTCCTCCGGCGGGGCGGCGCAGACGGCGAGCGAACTCCAGACGTATGATCAGCAGGTGCTTGGCGTTTTGGCGTCGACGACGGCCGGTGCGCAATTGATCGAGATCGATGTGAAAGGAGGCGACGGCAACGCCTTGAGCATTGAAGAGCTTCTTTCGCAGGCCGATGCGGAAATTATTGATCCGAATTTTCTTTCCTCTCATTTCAATCCCGATGCCACTTTTTTCGCCTACCGCGATAAGAACGGTTTCTGGCCGGGATATGTCATCGCTTTGAATACGGGGGAAAACAAAACATCGCTCCAGAGCGGCGTCCAGGCCATCGAATCGTCCGCGAAGATCGGCAATATTTTTCTTGCGGGAGCCGGCACCGCGTCGCCCTCCGGTTTCGGCGATGCCATGATCTCGGGCGTCCAGGTGAGGATTTTGAATTTTACCGGCGTTGCGCCTGCCAATGGCGGACAGACCGTGTCCGCGTCTTTCGTATACGGCTGGTTCCGGAACTATCTCATCATAAGCGCCTCGCGCGAGGGCTTTGCGCAGGCAGTGGCACGACTGTAATAAATAAAAAACTATCAAATTGACTTTTCCGTCGTCCCCGTCCCGTATCGTGGTACGGGAATCAAGGGCGGACGATGGCAAAAGGAAGGATGACGAGAAACGAGTTTATTTGAAATAAACCCTACGCTTCTTCTTTTGTATTTTTTACCGGTCGTATATCGGGGTTTTTCATTGCTTCAATAACCCCCTTTTTAATTTCTTCCAGCAGTTTTTTATCTTCTTTGAGCTTCGCGCGCGCGTTTTCGAATCCGACGCCGAGCCGCTCGCCGTTGAAGCTGAAGCTCGCGCCTGCTTTTTTGACTACGCCGCGGGTGAATGCCGCGTTCAGGACGTCGCCTTCATAGGAGATGCCTTCGCCGAAAAGGATGTCGAATTCCGCAAGCTTGAAAGGCGGCGCTACTTTATTTTTCGCTATTTTCGCTTTCACGCGATTGCCCACGATATCTTCGCCTTTCTTGACCTGGGCAATGCGGCGGATATCGATGCGCACCGATGCGGCGAATTTCAGGGCGAGGCCGCCCGGTGTCGTTTCAGGATTGCCGAACATAACGCCGATCTTCATGCGGAGCTGGTTGATGAAAATAATAAGCGTCTGGCTTTGATTCGCGATCGCGGTCAGTTTCCGCAGCGCCTGCGCCATCATTCTTGCCTGCCGTCCCACATGCTGGGCTCCCATTTCGCCTTCAAGTTCCGCGCGCGGTGTGAGCGCCGCCACGGAATCAACGACGACGACGGAGATCATCCCGGAGCGCACGAGACTTTCCAGGATATTAAGCGCGTCTTCGCCGCAATCGGGCTGGGAAATCAAAAGTTCATCCACGTTCACGCCGAGTTTTTTCGCGTATTCGGGATCCATCGCGTGTTCGGCGTCGATGAATGCCGCCCGTCCGCCCTGTTTTTGCGCCTGAGCGACGACGTTCAGCGCGAGCGTGGTTTTTCCGCTTGATTCGGGACCGTAGACCTCGACGATCCTTCCGCGGGGAAGCCCGCCCACGCCGAGCGCGAGGTCGAGCGAGAACGATCCCGTGGGGATCACGGCTACGTCCACATGGCTCACTTCGCCGAGCTTCATAATCGCGCCTTCGCCGTATTTTTCCTGGAGCGATGAAAGCAGGCTATCAAGTTCTTTTGCGCTGCTTTCTTTTTGTTTCACCTCTTCTTTTATTTTCTTTGCCGCTTCTTCTTTCGGTTTTTTTACCATGGATTTTAATATTTTTTTATTTGTCCTTATTATTATAGCAGATAGGAGATTAAAAGTTTATTAACGGAACTTCCGCCTCGTTGCTTTTTATCTGTCATCGTCGCCCCGCGGAATGGCGGCGTCGCCTATTCCACGGGGCGAGCCAGCGTTTATCCCGTACTTTAATACGGGAATCAAGGCCGGACGACGACAAAAGAAAAGAGAGCGCGGGATATAAAAGCAGATCTTTAAATACCGGATTATTTTTACCGTATTCCCTGTATTGTTCCTGAGCTGTTTATGGATGTTGATGTTGTGCCGGTCGAGAATGTTCCTGTGGCCGGTTCATAGAATATCTGCTCTACGATATCCGTTTCGCCGCCAAGGAATTTTTTCGCGGTGATCTGAAAAGTATTCGGATTTTGGGGGAAAAGAAGAACGTTTTTTTGCCATGTGCCATCCTGCGCGATCGGCACCGTTTCGCCGCCTATGGAAAGCGAATCGGCATTGGTTACGGTTCCTTGCAGGGTAATTTCAGAAGATGATACCGTAGCGGGATTTTCAGCGGGGAAGATTAATGTAAGCGTCGGCATTCCCGCTATTCTCGCAAACCTGAAAATAATATAGACGATTGCGATGACAAAAACGGCGCCCGCCCAGATGAATTTCGACGGATGTTTTTTGATAAACCGGTTTTTGGGAAGCATATCCTTCGGCCCGGATTTTTTCAGCATACCCTCCTTTTTGATTTCTTCCCACCGCTCATCGCCGTCGAAATCAAGAATCTTGCCGAGCCGGATAAGATAGCCGCGGAAATACGGCGCCGAGGGCATATCTTTGAAATTACCGCTTGCGATGTTCTCGATATGGCTGCGGGCGATGCCGGTCGTCTCGGCGAGTTTTTTTATGCTCATTCCCTTCTGTTTCAGCCGGTCGGTAAAAAATTTTTCAAAAGGGATGTCTTCGTGGTTCATAAGGTGATTATAGAGGAAATCGGGAGATTTTGGTATCTGTATTTCCCTCCGTCGTCCTCGCCGCGACGCGGACGACGCCTTAAAAAAGTAGAAGGCAGAAGGAAAAGATTGGAAGTGTAGATCGTCCGCCTTCGCGGATGACGGCTTGTCGCTTCGTCACGACAACCTTTCTTCTATTTTCTCGATGTTTACCTCCCGCGGTTTTGCGCCGTCGCCGGGACCGATGAGACCGGCGGATTCCATGAGGTCGAGAAGCCGCGCCGCGCGCGCGTAACCGACTTTGAGACGGCGCTGGAGGAGCGACGCGGATGCTTTCTTTGCTTCGGCGACGACCGCGATTGCTTCGTCAAGCAGCTCGTCACTGTCTTCGTCCTCGAGATATTCGTCGAAACGTTCCGGTTTGCCGGTCATAGTGGCACCCGTGGCTTCGAAATTTATCTCGCTTTCCGCTTCCCGCGGAACAGCTTTGTTGTGTTCGCGTATGAACTCTGCCACGCTTTTTATTTCGTCTTCGGTGATGAGGGATCCCTGGATGCGTTTCGGTTTCGAAAGTTCCGCAGAAAGGAAAAGCAGGTCGCCGTGCCCCAGCAGTTTTTCCGCTCCGGCGGTATCGATGATGGTGCGCGAGTCGATCTGGCTCGCAACCTGGAGCGCGATGCGCGAAGTGATGTTCGCCTTAATGAGTCCCGTGATAACCTCGACCGACGGCCGTTGGGTGGAAAGAATAAGATGAATGCCGACCGCGCGCGCCATTTGCGTGAGGCGGACGATAGATCCTTCGACTTCGCGTCCGAAGGTTGCCATGAGGTCGGCGAGTTCGTCGACGACGATGATGATGTAGGGGAGCGGATCTGCGGCATGGCTTCCGTTATAGCTGCGGATATCGCGGCAGCCGGCCTGTTGGAGTGTGTCATAGCGCCGGTCCATTTCCGCGAGCGCCCAGCGGAAAACGCCGGCGGCCTTTTTGTTTTCGGTAACGACGGGACTCACAAGATGCGGAATACCTTCGTAAACGGAAAGCTCGACGCGTTTCGGATCGATGAGGACGAGCTTCATCGTCTGTGGCGAGTTTTTATAAAGAAGGGAAATGATAATGGAGTGGACGAAGATCGATTTCCCCGAACCGGTGGCGCCGGCAATGAGCAGGTGCGGCATCTTTTCGATATTGCCGAACGTCGGTTCGCCCGAAACATCGCGTCCAAGCACAAATCCAAGATCATTTTTTTGGAAGTCGGGATAGTGCATCAAACTGCCGAGGCGCACCAATGCCGCCGTTTTATTCGGAACCTCGATGCCGACAAGCGATTTTCCCGGGATGGGCGCTTCAATCCGTATCGGATGCGCCGCGAGCGAAAGCGAAAGATCGGAACTCAATGCGGTGATGCGCGAGAGTTTCATGCCTTCCGCAGGTTTCAACGTGTAACGCGTGACAGCGGGGCCGACGTTGATTTCGCCCATTTCGACGACGACGCCGAAACTTTCGAGCGTGCGCTTGATGATGTTAGCGTTCGCAAGGAGGTCGCCCGTGGTCGGTTTTCCCAATTCGGTTCTCAAAAGCGAGAGCGGCGGCGGAACGTAATTCGCAAAGACCGGCGGTTTCGATTTTTTCCCTTTTACGGGCGTCAATTCTTTATGTTCCACGACAAGCGGCTCATCAACCTCTTTTCCGGCGTTTTCTTCCGGCGTTTTTTCTTTTCTTTCTTTCTTTTTTTCAGTTATTGTTTTTTCTTCGGCGCCCGTAACGACAAGCGGTTTCCCGTTTTCATCGTTTTCTTTTTCTTTTTTTCTGAACCATGTCGCGAGCGGGACGTTTGCGGTGATCAGGATTGCGATAATAAAGATCAGGGCATTGATGATGACCGCCGCAATCTGGCCGAAAGGAATGCGGAGCGACCCGAGCACAAGGCCGAGCCAGCCGCCTTTCGTCGGATTAAAAAGTTCGATGAGGCCGAGGACGGAAAGGACGAACAGCGCGGCGCCGATCATGGTGGTGCCGAGCAGTTTTCGCCGTTCGGAAACGAGCAGGACGGTTGCCGCGAAAAGAAGCGCAACGGGCAGGATGAAATAGCCCCAGCCGAGGAGCGTAGTGAGGATGGTATAGATGAAATGGCCCAGCGGACCGGCGGAGGCGAACCCCGCGAGCGCGAGCACGGCTGCGGCGCCGATGAAGCTTATCACCCAGATGCTTTTTTTCGTGTCGGGATGAAGCTGATGTTTTTCGTATGTTTTTTCGCGCCGTCCCGCGCCGCCATTTTCATTTTCCGCGCCGCCATTTTTCCCGTTCTTTTTCTTTTTATTTTTTGCCATAACGCAATCCATTGTACTCTATTTTCCGCGGGAGACAAAATCGGCGCAATTTTTATTGCGTCGTACTCGACTTTGGCGGGGATTCATGTTTCCCAGCCGGCGCAATGCTTATTGCGTCGTTCCCCCGAAGGAGGGAATCCATACTCCGGGTCTTTTTTCTTAATTTTTTAAAGCACGGGTCGTCCGTCGGAGCCTGCCCTTGACCACAATCGAGAGCGGACGATGACAGCAACGAAGAAAATTTTAAGTGGTATAATAACAACAATGAAAAAACTTTATTCGATCCGCCGGGTCCCCGCGTTATTGAAAAAAAAGAAGCTCATTGTGTTCGACATGGACGGAACGTTGACGCCGAGCAAAGCGCCTATGGATCCCGCAATGAGCCGGTTGCTTGTCCGGCTGCTGGCGGTAAAAAAGGTCGCCGTGATCGGCGGCGGGAAATACGGTCTTTTCAAGAAACAGCTGCTTGCGCCGTTCAAAAAATGTCCCGCGGCGCTTTTGAAAAACATGTTTCTGTTTCCCACAACCTCGACCACGTTTTACCGTTATGACGGCGGCTGGAAAAATGTGTATACTTTGACGCTGTCCGTGCGGGAACGGGCGAAAATCATAAAAGCGTTCCGCGATGTTTTGAAAGAAACGAAGTATGTGCTGCCGGAAAAAACGTACGGAAAAACAATCGAGGATCGCGGCACGCAAGTGTCTTTTTCGCCGCTCGGGCAGGATATCGTCGCGTATTGCGGCGAGAAAGAAGGCGTGCGGCGCAAAGAGGAATGGAAAAAGAAATACGAGCCGATGCGCGTGAAAGTGGCGGACATTTTGGCGAAGCGGCTGACGGAGTTCGAAGTGCATCGCGGCGGTTTGACGACCATCGATGTCACCCGCAAAGGGATCGACAAGGCGTACGGCATCCGTGCAATCGAGCGGCAGCTCAAAGTGCCGGTGCGGGATATGGTTTTCGTGGGCGACGCGCTCTATTCCGGCGGCAATGATTCCGCCGCGCGCCGGACGGGCGTCGATTGCATCGCCGTCCGCAATCCGGAAGAGACGAAGGAAATTATTAAAAAAATATTGGAGCATTAATTTTTTTTGCTATTTTTGCTTTTTTTCCGTCGTCCTCCCGAAGGAGGGGATCTATTCCCTCTGTCGTCCTCCTGAAGAGGAGGATCCACGCTTCCCATCTTTTTCTTTAATCACTAATCGTTCTCTCTTCCTACTAACTAATCGCTATTTCTTAAGCATGAATCCTCGCCCCGTGGAATAAGCGAAGCCGCCACTCCATAGGGCGAGGACGACAGACATTTTCACATTTTACTTTTTCCAATGGACACCGTCGTATTTGACATTGAAACGCAGAATTTTTTCACCGACCCGGGCGTGGGGCGGGACAATTTCGCGGCGCTCAAAATTTCCGTCGTCGGCGCGTATTCGTACGCGCAGGATAAGTATTTCACGTTTGAAGAAAACCAAATGGGCGGACTTATGGAACTTTTCCGCGGCGCGAACCGGATCGTCGGTTTCAGCAGTAACCGGTATGACATTCCCGTCCTGAATCTCTACTTTGAACGTTTCCGTCCCGAGACGCCTGCATCGCCCGCGTCGGGAAGGTTTGAAAAAGTGGATCTCTGGAAAAAAGACCGCGTTGATCTTTTGGATGAGATTGAAATGGCGACGGGAAACAGGGTCAGTTTGGATCGGCTTGCCGAGGCGAATCTCGGCGTAAAAAAAACCCATCACGGATGGGAGGCGATCGCTCTCTATAAAGAGGGGAAGATGGACGAACTGAAAGATTATTGCCTGAACGACGTGCGTCTCACAAAGGGACTTTATGATCTTTTTCGGAACGAACATGCGCTTTGGGTTCCCGACAAGGGGGCTGGTGAAGCAAAGAAGATTGTGTTTCCGAAACAGGGGACGTTATTATAGGTTTTTCATTTCGACATCCGCGAGGACGACAGCGGGGGCAGTAAAGTATTATAGAATATCTTTCTCCTTCCTTTTTCCCCCCGACTTATCCACAGGCTCCCTCCTTTTCCTTCGGGAAGGCGAGAAGCGGTTTCATGGATGACATAGATGACAAAAAAGAGCGCCATGCGTTATGATCATTATCATGAACGCTCGCAAAAAAAGAATTTACCTCGATTACGCCGCTTCGACGCCGGTTGATCCGTCGGTGTTTGCCGCGATGCGGCCGTATTTTTCGGAGCGTTTCGGCAATCCGGGATCGGTGCATTCGTTCGGGCAGGAGGCGATCGCGGCGGTGGACGCTTCGCGCGAGAAAATCGCGCACGTGATCGGCGCGGAATTCCGCGACATCATTTTTACCGGTTCGGCGACCGAGGCGAATAATCTTGCGCTGCGCGGCGTGGTCAATGCGATGCGAAAAATGCGAGAAGCGTCGGCATTGTTCGAAAAAGATCGCGAGTGTCGGCCGGATGTGTTTTCGGATGATTATCGCGCAAAAGTGATCCTATTGTCCGTCGAGCACGAATCCATCCTCGAAACCGCGCGCGAATTTGAAAAGGAAGGCGTTGAAGTGATATATCTGCCGGTCGATAAAAATGGGATGATCGATCTCCGCGCGCTGAGAGCGTCGCTCGACGACCGCACGATCTTGGTTTCCGTGATGTATGCGAACAACGAGATCGGCACGGTCCAGCCGATTTTTGAAATCCGGAAGATAATCGATGATTTTAAAAAAGAACGCTATGCTGCCGCGGCACATTTTTTTCCACTCTTCCATACCGACGCCGTGCAGGCGTTCCAATTTTTGGATTGTGACGCGGCAAAGCTCGGCGTTGATATGATGACGCTCTCGGCGCATAAAATTTACGGCCCGAAAGGAACCGGGTGCCTGTACACGAAGAAGAATACAGAATATAGAATTCAGAATATAGAAAAGGGAAAAGCAGGGACTCGGGATTCAAAAGGAAAACAAAACAACACGCCGCTGAATTCTGAATTCTCTATTCTCAATTCTATTATCACCGGCGGCGGTCAGGAATTCGGTCTGCGTTCGGGGACTGAAAACGTTCCTTCAATCGTCGGGTTCGCGAAGGCGGTTGAACTGGCGACAGCGGCGCGCGAAAAAGAATCGGAACGCATGGCACGCCTGCGCGATTATTTTTGGAAAGGGATCGAAAAAATTTATCCGAAAGCGGCGGTGAACGGTATCGCGCCGCGGGCGTCCGCCGTTGCGCGTTCATTGCCTTCCGCCTTGCCGAACATCCTGAATGTTTATTTTCCCGGGCGTGATGCGCAGGATATTCTTACGCGATTGGATATGCAGGGCATCGCCGCATCGTCCGGTTCCGCGTGCCGGAGCCGCGCGCTTGATCCGTCGCATGTTATCATGGCGCTCGGCCGTAGCCATGGTTCCGATTTCGGTTCTTCGTCATCAAAGAACCGCGCGAAAGAAAGCGTCCGTTTCAGTTTCGGCCGCCCGACGGCGAAAAAAGAGATTGATGCGGCACTCGCGGTTTTAAAGAAAATCCTATTAAGATAATTTTAATGCCATAAGCGGTAGGATGGCATTATGAAAAACAAAATTTTTTCCGCGGCGTTTGCTTTCCTGGATTTTTTAAAGAAAAATTCTGAATGGTTTGCTGCGATTTCCGCGGCCGCTTTCGCGGCGGTGCTTTTGGCGGGCGGGTCGAATAATACGGCCGATGCGGCCTATCGATTTTCCGATTTTAAAGGAAGGCCGCCGGTGCATATTTTCCGGTCGGCGAGGGCATCGCCTGCAGGCGTGACGCCCGCCGAAATAAAAAAGATTTATAAGCTGCCCGCAACGGGCGGTAAAGGGACGATCGCCATCATCGATGCGTATAACGACGCCGCCATCGAAAAAGATCTTGCCGTTTTCGACGCCGCGTTCAAGCTTCCTGCCTGCACAGTAAAAAACAAATGCCTTGAAAAACACATTATGGCGAAATCGACGAAGGCCGACAGCGGATGGGCGCTTGAAACGTCGCTTGATGTCGAGTGGGCGCACGCCATCGCGCCGAAGGCGAAAATATTGCTGGTCGAGGCGAAAACCGAAAGCGGCGCGAACCTTTTGGGCGCGATCGACTACGCGGCGAAGCGGAAGGACGTCGTCGCGGTCTCGATGAGCTGGGGCGGCGCCGAATTTTCTGACGAGACCGGTCTCGATGCGCACTTCACGAGCGTTTCGGGTGCGGCATTCTTCGCATCGTCAGGGGATGACGGCTGGGGCGCAAGCTGGCCGGCGTCATCGCCGAATGTTGTGGGCGTCGGCGGCACGTCCCTCGATTTTTCAAGCAGGGGAACATTCGTTGCCGAGTCGGCGTGGCCGGGGAGCGGCGGCGGCGTGAGCGCGTACGAAACCGAACCGGGTTATCAAAAGTCATACAAAATTTCGAAAGCCGGCGGCAAACGGGCGATACCGGACGTATCGTACAATGCCGATCCGCAATCGGGATATCCGGTTTATAAAACCACCGGTTCGTCGAAGAACGGATGGTATGAGGTCGGCGGCACGAGCGCCGGCGCGCCGCAATGGGCGGCAATCCAATCGCTCGGCCATTCCGTTGCGCTCGCCGCGATCTATAAAGATAAGGCGTCGGCAGGCGCCCGCTCGTTCTTTCGCGATATTACGAGCGGATCCAACGGCGACTGTAAATATTATTGCGCCGCCCGCAAGCGGTACGATTATGTGACCGGCCTCGGCAGCCCGCAAACGGCGAAATTTTGACGGATTTGATTTTTGGCAAATGAAAAACAACATTAAAGAATCACGAGCAAAAAGAAACTTGACGACAAAATGACGATTGATGAACTTGCGCGAACGACGAATATTGCATTCACTGATTCTGAGCTTCGCATGTAGGACGGCTTTCAAGAGATACGGCGCGCTATGCAGGCGGGTTTTCAGGATGTCAGGCGTGACCTGCACGTTGATTTTCGCAAAATCGGAGAGCGCCTCCTTGACGCCATTAACGGTATCGAAGTTCGCAGGCCGGAATTCGACGCGTTTAAAAATGACGTCGAAGATTTTTCTGGCCTGATTTATTTTTTTGGAAAATGACGATGCCCTATTCCGGTTTGTTTGAATGAAAATATATTTCTTTTGAAATCTTTATATTCGCCGCCGCCAAGAACGGAAAAAGAATCGTAAGGAATTACCGGTTGAGTTTTCGTCCGAAGTAAGGTTAAATGAACTGGCATAGAACCCGTCTCAAAAGCAGGCTCCGTCGGCCTGCTTGAAAAGCAGCTTTTGAGACGGGTTTTAAATTGAACGGGCCGTAGTATACCGGTAGTACGTGCGCTTCGGGTGCGTAAAGACCGGGTTCGATTCCCGGCGGCCCGACCAAAACAAAAAAAGGATGATTCAGAATCATCCTTTTTTTGTTTTGGTCGCAGTGAATATCCGCAGTACGAACCTATTTTACCAAAAATCCGAGGCTTTAGCCGCCGGATTTACCCCTTCAAATACCCCCTCAATTCATCGCAGGTAATTTGAAGGGGTATTTGAAGGGGTAAACTGATGTCAAAATTCATGGATTTTTGGTAAAATAGGTTCGTACTTTACAGAAGAAAAGAGCCGCCCGCTTCGGGTTGATTTCTTTTATTATTGGCGAGCGGATGCAAACAATGCCGTTCTTTTAATAGGCGGGCATAGTGTTTCGTTCCTGTGGATTTCTCCTGCTGTTGCTTTTGTTCCGGAAAAGGTAAAATAAAACCATACAAACCAATAAAGGTCATCGTTGCTATGTGGTTAAAAATAAAAATAGCAGCTATCATTCATTATGATTCAAGATTCTCTTGTGGAATATGTTTCCTCGCAGATGAAACTTGGCGTTTCGCGCGATGCGGTAAAGTCGGCGTTGACGGGCGTGGGGTGGTCGGCGATTGACGTCGAAGATACGTTGAAAAAAGTTGAAAGCGACAAAGCTCAGCCCGCGGCAACGGCGCAACCCGCCGCGCCGATGACGCAGAAACCGTCCATGCTGGCTGCGGCGCAAACCATGCCGTCAGGCGCGGTTACGTCAAAGCCGTCGTCTCCGCTTACGTCGTTTTCTCCGTTGGATATCGTGAGCGACGTGCAAAGCGCTCCGGCGCAGCCGGAACGCGCGGCCGGTATGGCCACCGGCTCGCCGCAATCTCCGGCAAAAAATTTTTTCGGTAAAAAAACAGCTTCGGCGGGAGATAATAAAATAGAAAAAATGAAAATGCCGTCCGGCGCCAAAGAATATCCTCCGAAGATAAGCGGTTGGAAAATTGCGGATATTATAGAGGCGGTGATCATCGTGGGTCTCGCCGCACTTTCCGGTTTCTTGTATTTCCAGAATAGCGCGCTCTCCGCAAAAGTAAGCGGGCAGAACGCCGGCGCGGCGTCCCAGGTATCCGGTCTTACTGCGCAAGTCCAGACACTTACCGCCTCGAATGCGGACCTGAAAAATAAGGTGGCGTCGCTTACGGCGGAGAGCGCGGATATGCTGACAAACCTTGCTTTCCTTGCTGTTCCTGTGACGGGCGTTCAGGGTTCTTCCTCGCCGGCTTCGGTGCCAACGACCGGCACGGCGACGATAAGCGGCGTGCTTCAGAACGGCGCGAGATCATCCTACGTTATCACGACTTCCTATGGCGTAAAAGTAGCCGTGAAAAATTCAAGCGATGCGAACGTCCGCGCGGCGCTTGCTTCTCTTATCGGAACAACGGTTCAGGTAACGGGAACCTATCTTCAGGGATCCGCCCTTATTACGGTCACTGCCGTCAACGGTTCCGCTTTGACCCAAAATGTTTCATCGACTGCTTCGAGTACAACGAAGCCGTAATATAGGATCGATATCTGTTATTCAATTAAAACAAAATAGCGCCAGAAGGCGCTGTTTTGTTTTCTGACGAGGAGTTTTGAATAGGTTGGTATTTTTTTCGGTTTCTTAGATTGCAGCGCGCGGATTATTAATCCAGCACTTTGAGATCGCGAAGCGTTTTTTCGTAAACACCGAGCGCCCGTTCGGCAAGGTCGCGCTTCAGTTTGAAATCGTTTTCATGCGCGATCTGATTCCTCAGTTTATGCGCCTGCCAGATCGCGTCGATGTCCTGAATCTGCGACGGTTTTATTTTCTTCAGGCGATCGCCTAACGTAGCGCCGGTGATGCCGGCGCTACGGAGCGCGTCGTCAAGAACCTTATCCGCTTCGAGGATGGCGATTTTCAGATCGTTTTCGTCTCCCGCGAAAAAATGCTTCTGGATATCCGCCCATGTTTTTTGAGCTTCTTTTTTGGGGATGTCGGTTTTAAGGACAACGTCCTGTATCCGGTTCACGCGCGTTTTGAGCCAGTCCGTTTTTATGATGAAATAGATTGCGCATCCGATGAGGATCGCGGAAATAATGGCGCTTCCCGCCTGAAGAAGCGTAAGGTTTGATATATAAATACCGGAAGCGGCCATGGCGAGCAGGTGCGTTTTTTGGATGGCTGCCGCGCTTTGGCTCCGGATTATGTTGATGGTTTGATTTTGAGAGTTCATTTTTATAGGACGTACGCACGTGCGCCGGGTACGGGGCATTTTCCCCCTGTCATTGTCCGGCATGGCCGGACAACCCATGCTTTGAAAATAAGAAGAAAAGACGGGAAGCGCGGGTTGTCCGTTTTCACGGACGATGACAAAGAGAAAATTTCTTATGATTTTTTTTCAAATGTGTTCGTCATATTTTAATTTTCCAGTTGTTCATAAAATTGTCCGATGCCGAGAATGTCTTCTTCGCGCCATTTTTTTCCGATAAGCTGGAACCCGACGGGAAGTTTTGTCGCTTGATGTTTTTTTCCGTATTCTAAATTTTGCATTCTCAATTCTGATCCCGCCGGGATTGACAACGCCGGAAGACCCGCGAGGTTCGCGGGGATCGTGAAAATATCGGAAAGATACATCGAGAGCGGGTCGCTTATTTTTTCGCCGATCATGAATGCCGGCGTCGGCGCGACCGGGGAGAGGATGACGTCGACATCGTTGAATGCTTCGTCGAAGTCGTTTTTGATGAGCGCCCGCGCGCGCTGCGCTTTTTCGTAATAGGCGTCATAATAACCGGAAGAAAGGACGAATGTTCCGAGGATGCTCCGCCGCTTCGCTTCGGCTCCGAAACCGGCGCCCCGCTGTTTCAGATAAAGATCGGATAATTTTTGCGCTCCGCGCTCCGCGTTCCGTATTCTCCCGTATCGCATGCCGTCGAACCGCGCGAGATTGGAGCTCACTTCCGCCGTCATGATGATGTAATAGCATGAAAGCGCGTATTTGGTGTGCGGCAAAGAGATCTTTTTGAACCGTAGCCCCAGTCCTTTCAATTTTTCAATGGCGGTTTCGATGGCGTCCGCCACGTCCTTGCTTGTTCCCGGAATAAAATATTCTTCGGGAAGCCCTATGGATAATTTTCGAATATCCTCCAGCTTTGGATTCGAGAGCGCTTCGTTATTGAAATAGTTTTTTTCGACGCTCGTCGCATCCATGGGATCGCGTCCGGCAATTGCCTTAAAAAGGATCGCGGCATCCTCCGCGGTTTTCGCGAGAGGTCCCACCTGGTCCAGGCTCGACGCCATCGCGATTACGCCCGCGCGCGAGACCGCGCCATAGGTCGGCTTCAATCCGACAACGCCGCAGAACGATGCCGGTTCGCGGATCGATCCGCCGGTATCGGTGCCCAGCGCCGCGACGGCCATGTGCGCCGCGACGGCGGCAGCGGAGCCGCCCGATGAGCCGCCCGGCACGCGCGCGGTATCATGCGGATTTTTCGTTTTTTTGAACGCCGAGTTTTCGGTGGATGACCCCATGGCGAACTCGTCCATATTTGTTTTGCCGAGAAAAACGGCGCGCTGATTTTTTAATTTTTTAATGACACCGGCATCATAGCTTGCGACGTAATCCTCGAGCATTTTTGACGCCGCGGTTGCCGGAAGCCCTTTCACGAGGATATTGTCTTTTATCGCGAGCGGCACGCCCGCGAGATCGCCGATTGCTTCTCCTTTTGCGAGCGCGATATCCGCCGCTTCCGCTTCCCGCGCGGCCGATTTTTCCGCCAAGCTTAAATAAGCGTTTATTTCAGGATCTTTGTTTTCGATATGTTCGAAAAAAGCCTGCGTCGCTTCAAGCGCCGAGAATTCTTTATTTAAAAGCCCGTCGTGAAATTTTTTGATTGTGAGATTATGCAATGCTTTCATTTTTTATATTTTTTATCTCCTTCCGTCGTCCTCGACCTGGTCGAGGATTCGCGCTTTAGAGATTAGCATTCTCTTTTTTATTCGAACACGGGCGGCACTTCCAAAAAACCGTTTTCGGTTTCCGGAAAAAGCTCCGCGCCCGCGCCGCGATCGGTGTTCTCGCGTTCGTCGTCTCCGCGAAAAACGTTTTTGAGATCGGTACCGCCGGTCATGGGAACGATCCGCGACGTATCAAGCGCCTCAAGTTCCTTAAAATAATCAATGATCTCGGCGAGGTCTTTCAGAAGTTTAATTTCTTCGTCGGGAGCGAGTTCGATGCGGGCAAGCTTCGCAAGATGCGCGAGCTCGGTTTTGTTTATCGGCGATGCCATACGGGAATCCTACCCTTTTTTGGGTCTTCTTTCAAATTTTTGACGGCAGTTTTGAATTGTTCGCCCCGGTCGTCGTAATTCTTGAACATTCCGAACGATGCGCAGGCGGGGGAAAGCAGGACGGCGTCGCCGGGCTCCGCGACTTCCGCCGCGACGCGGACGATTGATTCCATATTTTTACATCCTTCAACGAGCTGTATGCGCGGGTTGCGGATGCGGGCTTTGATGCGCGGCCACTCGGCACCGATACCGATGATCGCTTTCACGTTTTTTGACTTCGAAATTATTTTTCCGAGTTTCGTGAAATCGCTTCCTTTCGAGGAACCGCCAAGGATAAGGATTTTCGGTTCTTTGAAAGCCGTGATGGCGGCGATGCTTGTTTCGGGCGTCGTTGCATAGGAATCGTTATAGTAGCGGACGCCGTTTTTTTCTGCGACGAATTCGAGCCGGTGCGCCAGTCCTTTGAAATTTGAGAGCGTTTTTTTGATGATGCCGTTCGGGATGTGGAGAATTTTTGCGACCGTGATCGCCGCGCCGGCATTTTCCCAATTATGTTCGCCCGGGATTTGTAATATGTTCGTTGCGCATATTTTTTCTTTTCGTTTTCCGGCGGAAAAATAAAAATTTCCGTTCTCGACAAAGGTGCCGTTTGCGACCGGCGCGCGCCCTCCCGAATTTTGCGGAGTAAAAGTCGGGAGGGGGCGCCGCGAAAACATAAAGACGCGCGCTTTTGTGAGCCGCGCATAAGCGGCGCTTGCGGCATAATCCCGCGCGAGCACGGCAAAGTCATGCGCGGTTTGGCATTTGACGATATTCGCTTTCGCGTTCCGGTAGTCCGCGGTATTTTTATGCCAATCAAGGTGTTCCGAGGTTGTCATGAGCGCCACGGCGATATGCGGGCTTTCCGTAAGGTCGGCCAGCTGGAAACTTGAAAGTTCGAGAACGACCCATGCGCTGTCCGTAAGTTTCGGGATAAGATCGACCGCCGGCACGCCGATATTGCCCGCAAGGAAAACTTTTTTTCCGGCGCGCGTAAGGATTTTCGCGATGAGCGTCGCGGTCGTTCCTTTCCCTTTTGTTCCCGTAACGCCGATAATATTTTTCGTTTTCCGACGCGCGTATGCGAAAAAAAGTTTCGTCGAACTCGTTATGACCGCACCGCCTTTCTTTGCCGCTTGTATTTCCGGCGCGTGATATTTTACGCCGGGAGAGCGGACGATGATGTCGAAGCGGCCTTGAGCTAAATTTTCAAGATAGGCATCGCCAAGTTTCGCAAACGCTCCCGCCGGAATTTCTGTTTTTTTATCGCTGCTCAATATCCAAAATTCGGCATTGCGGAACGCTCCGTTTTTTTTCAGAAAGCGATACGCCGATTGCCCTTCCTTTCCGAATCCAAGAATGCCGATTTTTTTTATTTTTTTTGACCGCGGTTCCATTCTTTTCATCATCGCACCCTTTCTCCATTTTGACAATTCATCTTAAAAAATGATAAAATATGGCGGTAGTATACGCTATTTTACGGGTCGTCCCTTCGCTTCGCCGGAGCTTCCGGCGAAGCGCAGCTGGACGAACCTCGCGGTATTTTCCTGCAAGAGTTTTTATAATATTGAGGTTAAATTATCAATAGATTCTCTGCATCGGGGAAATACCGCGGGAGGGTTGGGAAAGGTTTTCCGGGAAGCCCCATAAGCTTCCGAAGCAAGTCCGAGTCTTGCCCCCGCAACATGCGCAAAATATCCCGTGAGGGATATTTTTGTTTATAAACATGTTGCGGGAATTGGAAAACTTCAGGAATGTTTTACTGGGCGGTTTTGGCGACGAATAAGTCCCTAATTTGAAACGCTCTCTTCAAAATATGATCCAAGTCTAGTATGAATGTTATACCTACCATCTGCGCGTGATTCTTGAACAATTGTTCTTCCGGTTGCGAACGAGCGACCGTCTGCTGCTTTATAACGGAAAACAATCCGAGGGTTAACTAACTGCCGAGTAAAAAACTCTGTATTGTGATACGGATAGCTGATAGATTGGCTTGTCTGTCCAGAAGACAAATTATGTATGGTATTAAATATATTTCCGATTTGAATATCATCAGCTGCCAATTCGCCTTGTATATCAATAGCGGCTTCGCCACCATCGTTCTTTATTTTAAAAATAACAAATGTTCCATCGGCTCCTCCGCTCCCGCCATAATCTACTACATCAATTCTTGGCTGGGTATGATGAGAAATATTTACGATTTGCTGGGCTTGCTGAATAACTCCAGATGGAGAATTTTTAATACTCGCTTTATTGGATGGCGAATGATCTCTATTAAAAATATTTAAATAGATACTAATCTTATCCCAAATTTTATCAAACAGAGTAAACATTCCTATATATTATTTTAGTTCGCAGTCATATCGCTCTGTACCAGAGATTGAAAATCTTGCTGGCTCATCGGTGGAGCATTTTTAGAATCGTATTGATCTAGCCAATTAGTATATGACATATTCCCTTCAATCTGATCTTTTTCTAAGGGGTCATAGTAATTGCAGGCAACTTGGCCGTTAGGGTAGGTTGAACAAGTCGCCACGGTAGCCGCAGTCCCTCCAATTCCCGTTTTAACTTGCCATCCTGATGGCCCACCTTCAATATACAAAGTATAGATATCAACAACCGTTGTGTAATTTGGAGGTAAGGGCAGTTGATCATGTAGCTCGATATAGCAGGAATTCTGCGATTTTACATAATGAAAAGATGCCACAAAATAACTTGAAGCGGGAATAGCTGATGACTGGGAGATTTTTACAGAGGTCTGATTATAGGAACTCGCAAGTTGCTGAGCTCCCTGCGAACATAAGGATTCACTACCAATTTCATAATAGCTATTATCCATATTCGCGGCCGGTGTCGAACTACCAGAATTTTCATTTTGGACCGCAGGAACTGACGCCGGTTGTTCGCTCGTATTATTTACAGCAGGCGTACTCATCGGTTGCGGTTGATTATTCGAGCCCTGCCCGATGAAATAAGCCGCTGTAACTAAAACGACGAGCAAGATACCGACACCGAACCATTTTGAAGCATTCATAAGTTTATTTTATTAAAAGATCAATTTTAAGACTATGAAAAATAATATTATGAAAATAATACTGACCCACGGCCATACTTTGTTAAACTTTACCTGCCCAATAGCATCCTTCAATCGTCGATCTAATTTTTCATCAGTCCAATCTTTTGGATTCCAATCAGACGAAACGCTGTATTCTTCTTCAATCTCATCCCAGCCTTCCGGGTCCAGTAATCTCCTAGCTTCCTTTTTGAACAACGCCTCTTTTTGTTCTCTTGAAAGTTTTCCTATATCCATGAATTTACTTTATGAAATACCCAATCGGCTTCTTGTAGAGCTTTGCAAAACGCTGTAGCTCCACAACATCCACTCGCTGTTGCCCTGATTCGATGTTCGAGATATGCGATTGCGGCCGCCGGATTTTCTTCGCCACCTGCCCCTGCGTGAGCCCTGCTTCCAGCCGGGCTTTCCGCAAGCGTTCGACGAAATAGGCGTATTCCTTGGTCTGAACGGACTTAGTCATATACTAAATCCTCTATCTAATTTGTCAATATCCAAAGTTTGGATATTGCCGCAGACAGCCGACCTGCCGTATAATGAAGCTATTGATGACGATGTCTATGACCCCAAAGGTCGGCATCGTCATTTTTTGTATCAACCATGATCAAGCAAGCAAAAGGCGAGATATGGATCGGCCTCGCGGGTGTGGGCTACGCCATGCGCGCCGAGGAGATCGAGGAGAAGCCGAACGGATCGGTGAGCTTTGTGCGTCTCGTAGAGGGCCGCGACGGCAAGCGCAAGGAACGGATCAGCACAAGAAAAGAGCATATCATTTTCGTTTCGGAGACCCTCGAAACGGAGTGATCCCCTCTATATAAATTTGCCCCTTTCGGGGAGTTATCAACACTTACGGATTGGAAACTCCTTGACGCGCTCCGGTAAAATGAAGGGAACAGGCGTGTCGCCAAGCAGCCGGGCGACCCGGACATTCCCTTCATTTTAATCGGGAGGACCGCTAAGGCGCACAAAATGACCATGAATACCATCGCCGATTTCTATCGCCCCATCCTTACCTCGAAATGGTTTTATCTCGCCATCGCCGCGACGGTGCTTTCATACATCGGCCTCAACGAGTCCCTGTCCGGCTTCGCCCGCGACTATGTGCAGTTCGGCCCCGCCATCGCCTCGTTTCATATCCCTCTGCTTCGTTTCTTTTTCCTCTCCTTCCGTTATTGCGTTCCTCTCGCCGAGATCGCCATTTTGAGCGATGCGTGGTACGCGCCCGTTGTTGAGCCGAAATTTGCGGATACCCTTCCCGCCGGAACGACCTGGGAGCAGATCTGCCTGAAGTTTCTGGATGATGACCGCATCCTCATCCTCGCCGGGCAGTACCGCCGTGAAGTCGGCTACGGGGAGATGGGCTTCACCGACACGCGCGGCAGGGCGATCCGGCCGAACGGACAGTGGCAATTCCTCAAGGTGCTCGCAAAGATGAACGGCGAAATTGCCATCGCCGATCCGGAGGCGAGGGACGCATACAAAAAGCAGAAGCAGCTCCTGTCCTCATCTCTCAAGAAATATTTCCGCATCGATTACGATCCCTTCCATCCGTACCGCGACGGGAATTCATACCGCATTAAAATGACGCTCATTCCGCCGGAGGAAGCAAAAGCCGGACCGGAGATAGATAAACCCGGGCTCACGGATTTCGCCGACGATATACGGGAGGCGTACGAGGAGCAAACCCGCCTCCGGTGAATAACGCGGGCTCCCCGGTGAAAATCGCTTTCTGAATATCCCCGATAAAACGGGGTTTTCTTTTTTTCTAACCCGTTTCCGGTGAATTTCGCCATCAAAGGGCAAAGGTCGAAACAAAAAAGACCACCAATGCCCATGTACGATGACCCTAATTTTTTCTTCAGGACATCAGACCTCGCTTTGGCGACGGCTATTTCCGTTTTGGGGGTTGCGATCGAAGCGATGCAGCAGACGGATTCCGAGCGGATGAATTTCATCTTCACAAAATCTGACAAGCTCACCGACATCGTGAACCGCTTTTGGCGCGGCGAATTGCTCGTCGAACCGCAAAGCTACTTCAACCAGCTAAAGGTCTTGAAAACGCGGATCTACCGCCACT
>VFSW01001380.1_pt1 | contig 37045 bp, 29 predicted proteins | sample 5358111 | NCBI WGS metagenome assembly VFSW01 (sample SAMN11554181, study PRJNA540505) | mine drainage metagenome | isolation source: sediment from site ElyBrook_90M | place: USA: Ely Copper Mine, Vershire, VT | collected 2017 | reverse complement strand
GCGGAGAGGGTTACTCGGCTTTGCGGGACTGGCGTCCCATTCCGGCCGCTCTTCTCACCCCGATCCGTCTTACATTGTTCCGGGGTTCAAAGACCTTCCCTTTCAACTACAGGGCACAACATTCCCTGACGAAGTTGCAAGTATAGGTAAAATGACAAAGTCTGTCAAACGAAAAACTTTGGCGGGCAGTGGAAAACCCGGCCTTGAGGGCGATATCCCTCCCCTTTACTTCACTTCCATCAGTTCTATTTCTTTTGCCGCCGAAAGATCCTCGATTTTCTTCGTTTCGGAGTGGGTAACTTTTTCCAACTCTTCGAGGGTGCGCTTCTGCTCGTCCTGGCTGATTTTCTTATCCTTTTCGAGCTTATCCACCGCTTCCTTGATGTCCCGGCGGATGTTGCGGACCGCAGTGCGATGATTCTCAAGGACTTTGTGGAGGTGCTTGACAATCTCTTTGCGGCGGTCCTCGGTCAGGGGCGGAATCGGCACACGGACGACCTTTCCGTCGTTTGTGGGATTGAGGCCCAGATCGGACGTCCGGATCGCCTTGTCAATGAGCGGCACGGCGCCCGGGTCCCAGGGGGAGATGACAATCATGGTCGGCTCGGGAACGGAAAGCGCACCAAGCTGGTTCACCGGCATGGAGGTGCCGTGATAATCCACGCGAATGTGATCGAGAAGGGTGACATTGGCGCGGCCGGTGCGCAACCCCGCCAGCTCCTTGCGAAAATCCTCAACCGCCTTTTCCATGCGCGTGCGCGCCTGCACCATGGCGTCTTTGCTGTTCAGAATGTTGCTCATCGCCTTGCTCCCCTTACTTCCAGTCGTTCCTTAGGCTGCCGTTACCGTGGAACCCACTTTTTCGCCCATCACTACGCGGCGAATATTTCCCGGTTTATTCATATTGAAAATGATGATGGGCATGCGGTTGTCCATGCACAGCGAAATCGCTGTGGAGTCCATCACGGCGAGGCCCTTTTGAATCACGTCCAGATAAGTGATGCTCTCAAACATTTTTGCATTCGGAACTTTTTCGGGGTCCGCATCGTAAATCCCGTCCACGCGCGTCGCTTTCATGATGACATGAGCCTTGATTTCCATGGCGCGCAGCGCCGCGGCCGTATCGGTTGAAAAATACGGATTGCCCGTGCCGCCGGCAAAAATCACGACGCGGCCTTTTTCGAGATGGCGCATGGCGCGGCGGCGGATAAACGGCTCGGCCACCTGGTGCATTTCGATAGCGCTCAACAAGCGCGTGTGCACGCCCTGCTTTTCGAGCGCGTCCTGCAGCGCGAGGCCATTGATTACGGTGGCGAGCATGCCCATGTAATCGCCCGTGGCGCGGTCAATCGAGAGCGACTTCTGGCGCGTGCCGCGGAAGATGTTTCCGCCGCCGACAATGATGGCCATCTGGATGCCCAGGTCGCTGACTTCCTTGACCTCGCGGGCGATGTTGTGGACCGTTTCGGCATCAATTCCGAAACCCGGCGAACCTTGAAACGATTCGCCGGAGAGTTTCAGAACGATTCGGGTGTAAACGGGCGCGGGCGCGCCGCTTGCTGGTTTGGAAGTTCGAGAGTCTTTGCTCATGCTGTCGGTCGGCATTCTAGCAAAGAAAGGCGCAGGCCGCACGCTTCGAGCGGAGATTTCCGATGCCATGATTCAGAACAGGATTCCGGCGGGACAGTACCACCGCCCCTCGCCGCCTAATTGACGGGAGCAGCGGCAACCGAGGGTTCGCTCGAAGCCCCGGCGGTTTCTCCAACCTTATACCGCACATAGCGGCGGATGGAGATGTTCTCGCCGAGCTTGTGAATCGTCTGGCTGACGAGTTCACCGACAGTGACGGACTCATCCTTGATGAAGTGCTGTTCGTAGAGACAGTTTTCCTCGTAGAACTTTTCCATTTTGCCATTGACGATTTTTTCGATGACCGGTTCGGGCTTCCCCGTGGCGCGGGCCTGCGCCATGTAGATTTCACGTTCGCGGTCGAGAATTTCCTGCGTCACATCCTCGCGCCGCACGTAGCGCGTGTCCAGCGCCGCGATGTGCATGGCGACATCGTGGCACAGGCGCTGAAAATCCTCGGTGCGCGCGACGAAATCGGATTCGCAGTTGACCTCGATCAGCACTCCGATTTTCCCGCCGGCATGAATATAGTGACCGACGAGGCCTTCGGTGGCCAGGCGCGAGGCCTTCTTCTGGGCCGCGGCCTGCCCCTTCTTGCGAAGGACGTCAATCGCGGCTTCGATATTGGCCTTGGATTCGACCAGCGCCGCGCGGCAATCCGCGAAACCCGCTCCCGTGCGTTCGCGCAGCTCTTTCACCAGCTGCGCGGAAATGTTGACTGTCTCGGATGGATTTGTCATGGCTCGTTCAGTTCCTTCATTCAAATTTCACTGGATCAGGCAAACTAGCGCCAAACCATTTGCGGAGATGTCTTCTTAAAGACTCTATTCCGCGGCGCCTTTCAGGGATTTATCGGTTTTGGATTCCGCATCGGGCTCGGCATCCGAGTCCGCCGGGGCATCCGGGGAAGGCTCGACAAAATCGCCTTCCTGCTTTTCGTAGGATTCGTACTTGCTCGTGTCCACGTACTCCACTTTTTCAGCCGTGTCGGCGGCATCCGTTGCGGCCTTTTCGTCGGCAATCTGCGAGCGCTCGTAGGCGTGCCGGCCTTCGATGACGGCATCGGAAATCTTCGACGTAAAGAGCTTGATGGCGCGAAGGGCGTCATCATTTCCCGGAACCACCCAATCCACCAGGTCGGGATCGCAGTTCGTGTCCACGATCGAAACCACGGGCACGCCCATGCGGCGCGCCTCGCGAACGGCGATTCCCTCGGCGTGCGAGTCCACGACGAACAGGGCGTCCGGCAGCGCCGACATGTTTTCCACGCCGGCCAGATTCTGCAGGAGATGCTTCATTTCACGATCCAGGCGCGCTGCTTCCTTTTTCGAGAGCTGCGCCATGCGGCCGTCTTCGACCATGGCCTTCAGGGTCTTCAGGTGCTTGATGGATTTCTGCAGCGTCGCCCAGTTGGTGAGCGTGCCGCCGAGCCAGCGGTGATTGACGTAAAACATTCCGCAGCGATTGGCCTCTTCGGCGATCGCTTCCTGCGCCTGGCGCTTGGTGCCGATAAATAGAATGGTCTTGCCGCTGCCGCTCAGCTCGCTGACGAACCGCGCGGCCTCGCGGAACAGCTTCAAGGTCTTTTGCAGATCAATGATGTGGATTCCATTGCGTTCGCCGAAGATATACTCTTTCATCTTCGGATTCCATCGGCGGGTCTGGTGGCCAAAGTGAACTCCAGCCTCCAGCAATTCCTTCATCGTTATTTCGACTGCCAAACTTCCTCCTCAGGAGATAGATGCTTGCGGATTCCGCTCCGCCGGGCGGCGCCCGGAGAATTTGAAATTTCAAATCTCAAATTTGAGATTTGAAATCTTGAGGCGGAACCGAACATCCTCTTGCCGGCTCCTTGCCGGCCGTGAATTTGCCCCGGCGAGCCGGGGCAGAACCCTTGCGGGCTCCCGGAGGAGCCCGCGAAAACCAATTTCGATTAACGCTTGCTGAACTGGAAGCGCTTTCGGGCGCCCTTCTGCCCGTACTTCTTGCGTTCCTTCATGCGCGAATCGCGCGTCAGGAAGCCGTTCTTGCGAAGACCAGCGCGGAGTTCCTTATTGAAGATCGCCAAGGCGCGGGAAATCCCCATGCGCATCGCGCCGGACTGTCCGCCGACGCCGCCGCCGTTCACCGTGGCGACCACATCCACGGAAGTCGCTGTTTCCGTGAATTTCAGCGGCTCAACCGCGCGGTTGCGCCAGTTCACGTTGCGAAAATATTCGTCCACATTCCGGCCATTAACGGAAATCTTGCCCGAGCCGAATGTTAAAAACACGCGCGCGACGGATTCCTTGCGCCGGCCGGTGCCGTAAAACTGCTGTTGCTTGCCCTCAACGGGCTGTTCCGTGGAACTCAACTTTCCTCCTCAAAAAATCTAATTTCTCAGCGGGCTTCGAGTAGAGCCCATACTTTCTTCCCACGGGCTTCAGTTAGGACCCGTACCCGGGCGGCTTATTAGTTGGCCAAAAGTATCGGCTTCTGCCCGGTGTGCCGCTGCAGACCCTTGTCGTCCAAATAGATCCGCAATTTCTTGGCGCGCAGCGCACGCAGCTTGTTTTTCGGAAGCATGCCCAGCACAGCTTCGCGGAGCATCCAGTCCGCGCGGCCCTCGCGCATGCGCTTGGCCGGAATCTCCTTCAACCCGCCGGGAAATCCAGAGTGATGGCGATACACCTTCTGCTCGAGCTTGTTGCCGGTCAGACGGATCTTGTCGGCATTGATAACGACCACATGATCGCCGCAATCGAGATAGGGCGTATACGCCGCCTTATCCTTGCCGATCAGAATGCGCGCAATGCGCGTGGCCACGCGGCCCAATACCTGGTTTGCGGCGTCCACGACAAACCAACCGCCGTCCTGTTCGATCTTTTCCGTGTCCCGTCCCCGGGGTACATACGTACGCATGAGTTCAGTCACACCTTTCCATGAATAGACAAACGTTAACGATATAGTGTTTGGGGTGGGTTTGTCAATGAAAGCGTGCGAGCGGAAGAGCGAGCAGCAGAAGCGTTTTTGCGGAGCGGCCGCAAATTAATTTACAGAACCAATCGCACGAAGGCTGGTTATGAGTGCAAGCCGACTGCCCCGCGTTGCAGCGCAAAATGCGCGGCACCGCGGGACAATCGCCAAGGCTGAAAATCTAGATGTTGGTCTTGGTCGGAGCCGGCGTAACCGTAGCCGTAGCCGTTGCGGTGCGGGCATACGCGGGCTTGTCGAGATTGGTTTCGGATGCGGCCGCGGTCTTATCAATCTCGATCGAGCCTTTGAAGTACGCGCCGTCCTCAATCATGATGCGCGCAGTGGTGAGATCGCCGATCACCGAGCCATCCTTCTTGATTTCGATGCGGTCGCGGGCGCGCAGATTGCCCTTGACGCTGCCAAAGACTACCACTTCGCGAGCTACCACGTCGGCGGTCAGCTTGGCACTGGCGCCCACGGTCAGCTTGCGGTCATCGAGCTGTACGAGCCCTTCGACCGTGCCGTCAATGTGCAGATCTTCATTTCCGGATATTTCGCCTTTAATGTGCAGGCTGGCGCCAAGCCGTGCGGTAGAACCGGATGGCGAGGTCGTCAGCGGGCGCATGGCATCAGTGCTCATGGATAGTGCCTCCGTTGGTGCCGAAGCCGGCTTTGCTACCGGTGCTGGGGGAGCGGGAGCCTTGACGGTAGCCGGTTGCGGCGGATCTGGTTTTTTATTTCCCCACATTATTTCCTGGCCTCCTCGGTCAGAAACACCCGAGTGAACTTCTAATGATGGACCGGGGTGCGAATCAATGTATCGTGCCGCACAAAAATGGAACACGGGATAGAGGGCGTGGAGTTCCTAACAGTAACACGGGCTGGGAGCCCGGCTGGAGATTCACACAATACAGGAACGCTGGCGGGAGTGCCAGTGATTTTTTGCGGGCGCCTAAAATATCTCGAACCAAACTAATACTTACGCAATACCCCGACCACGCGCCCCTGAATCTTCACGTCATTCGCGTGAAGGACAATCGGGGACATTTCGGAATTCGCAGGCTGCAGGCGGATTTTTCCGCCCGGCTCACGGTAGAAGCGTTTCAATGTGGCTTCGTCGTCATTCACGATCGCCACGACGATCTCTCCGGAATTGGCGACTTGCGTGGGCTCGATGACCACGTAATCGCCGTTCAGAATGTGATCGTCAATCATCGAGCTGCCCTTGACCTGCAGGACAAAAGTTTTGTCCGAGCGCGCAAATTCGCCGAGCGATAGCGTTTCGTTTTCCTGTACGGCTTCGAGCGGCCGACCCGCGGCGATGCGGCCCATCATCGGAAGCTCGACGGCGGAGTTGCGCTCCATGACCTGCTCGCGCACGGGTTTGGGAAGCTGCATCACTTCAATCGAGCGGCTCTGGTTGTAGCCGCGGCGCACGAATCCTTTGCGCTCGAGCGTCGTGATGTGCTTGTGAACGGTGGCGAGCGAAGTCAACTTGAGAGAGCGAGCGATCTCCTCAAAGCTCGGCGCATAGCCGTGCTTGTTATGAAAATTCACCAGGAAATCCAGGACTTCCTTCTGTCTCTTTGTGAGTGTCATCGAGCGCTCCCCGTACTCCATCCGACCGGCCCCATCATAGGCGAATCTAAAGCGAATTTGCAAGAAGTTTGTTTTCTTTTTGTCGTGCTGTACCACTCCGCCCTCTCGAACGCATCAAACAAATTGAGGAGAATTGTGCTCGCCATCTCGTTTATCCCGTGTTCAATAAGCTATACGCATTTTGCATCCGGTGTCTTACCCTCCGGGGACCCTTGTGCTATCCTTTTTCACTGGAAGCCCTCTGGGGAAGTTCGGCGGTGATGGGTGCGGGCCCGGTACGGGTCCGGCGCAGCAAAGTCCTTCTTGGGGCATACCGGCAGTTCACAATATCTTTTATAGAGGGAGTCATACCAAGACATGGCTACAACTACGGACCCAGTCGTCCGCGCGGCCAAGCGTGAAGTCATTGACAAAGCCGTGCTCCGGTTTTGCGGAGATTCGGGCGACGGCATGCAGATTACAGGAAGTCAATTCACCAATACCGTGGCACTGTATGGAAACGACCTGGCCACGTTTCCCGATTACCCGGCCGAAATCCGCGCCCCGGCGGGCACGCTTCCCGGCGTCAGCGGCTTCCAGATTCAATTTTCCTCGAGCGATGTCTTTACCCCGGGCGATTCCGTGGACGTGCTGGTGGCGATGAATCCCGCCGCGCTGAAGACCAACGTTCGCGATCTGAAAACCAACGGGATACTGATCGTGAACAAGGACGCCTTTACCACGGCGGACCTGACCAAAGCTAATATGACGACGAACCCGCTTGAGGATCACTCCCTCGACGGGTACCGGTTGTTCCCGGTCGAGCTCGAGCGCCTCACGCGCGCGGCGCTGGCCGAAACAGGTCTCGACGCCAAGTCCATGGACCGTTGCAAGAACTTCTTCGCTCTGGGCATGTCCTATTGGCTCTACAACCGCTCGATGGACCTGACCTACAAGTGGATAGAGGACAAGTTCAAGAGCAAGCCGTTGCTGATCGAGGCGAACAAGCTCGCGATGCGCGCCGGCTACAGCTATTGTGAAGCTACGGAAGCGTTCCAGGTAAGCTACGAAATTCCGCCCGCGAAACTCACTCCGGGAACCTACCGCAATTTGAGCGGGAACCAGGCCATGGCGATGGGTTTTGTCGCCGCTTCCCAGAAGTCCGGATTGAAACTCTTCCTCGGTTCTTATCCCATCACTCCGGCATCGGACATCCTTCACGAACTTTCGACGTACAAAAATTTCGGCGTGATGACGTTCCAGGCCGAGGACGAAATCGCCGCCATTGCTTCCACGATCGGCGCGTCCTACGCGGGCGCGCTGGCGCTTACGACAACGTCCGGCCCCGGCATGGCCCTCAAGACTGAAGCCATGGGCCTGGCGATCATGACCGAGCTTCCCCTCGTGATTGTGAACGTACAGCGGGGCGGACCTTCCACGGGACTTCCGACCAAGACCGAACAGGCTGACCTCTTGCAAGCCCTGTTTGGCCGCAACTCGGAAGCGCCCGTTCCGGTGATTGCCGCTTCCACACCCGGAGACTGCTTCTGGGTCGCCGTCGAAGCCGCACGAATTGCGCTGAAATACATGATTCCTGTCATCGTCCTCTCCGACGGCTATCTGGCCAACGGCGCCGAGCCGTGGCGCATTCCCAGCGTTGATGAGATTCCCGGCATTCCTGTAAAATTCGAGACCAATCCGGAAGGGTTCCTTCCCTACAAGCGCGACCCGCAAACTCTGGCGCGCCCGTGGGCGATTCCCGGCACTCCCGGCCTCGAGCACCGCATCGGCGGCATCGAGAAGCAGGACGTTACGGGCAACGTCAACTATGAACCCTTGAACCACGAAAAGATGGTCCGAATACGCGCCGCCAAGGTCGAAGGGATTGCGCAGGATATTCCGGATGTCGTTCCCGCCGGAGACCCCGATGGCGAGTTGTTGATTGTGGCCTGGGGCTCAACCTATGGGGCGATTACGGCCGGCCTCAAGGCAGCACGCGCCAAGGGTCATCGCATCGGGCACGTTCACTTGCGCCATTTGAATCCGCTTCCCAAGAACCTTGGGGAAACCCTGAAGCGCTACAAGCATGTTCTGGTACCGGAAATGAATATGGGCCAGCTCTCCATGATCCTCCGCGCCAAGTATCTGGTGGACGCGAAAGGGTTCAATAAGATTCAGGGCCAGCCCTTCAAGCAGTCTGAAATCGAAGGAAAGATCAAGGAAATCCTGGGCTAAGGCCCGGCAAAAACATTGGAGATGGAACGATGACTACGGCAACGCTTCCAGTATTGACCAAGAAGGATTTTCAGACCGACCAGGAAGTTCGCTGGTGCCCGGGGTGCGGTGATTACGCGATTCTCTCCGCGGTCCAGAGTGTGTTTCCCGAACTCGGGATTCCCCGCGAGAAGTTCGTTGTAGTTTCCGGGATCGGCTGCTCGAGCCGCTTTCCCTACTACATGAACACTTACGGATTCCACTCGATTCCCGGCCGCGCGCCCGCGGTCGCCACCGGAATCAAGATCACGCATCCCGAACTCGAAGTCTGGATCGCCACCGGCGACGGCGACTCCCTCGCCATCGGCGGCAATCACACGATTCACATGCTGCGCCGCAACGTGGGCATCAAAGTGCTGATGTTCAACAACAAGATTTACGGTCTGACCAAGGGACAATACTCACCAACTTCGGAATTCGGCAAGAAGACCAAGTCCACTCCGTTCGGCAACGCGGACCGGCCGTTCAACCCTCTGGCCCTCGTGATCGGAGCGGGCACCTCGTTCGTGGCCCGCTCCGTGGACGTCATTCAACCCCACCTCAAGGAGACGCTCCGTAAAGTGGCGGCGCACAGCGGTTCGGCCTACACGGAGATCATGCAGAACTGCAATATCTTCAATGACGGCGCATGGCTCGGCGTGACGGAGAAGGAAGTTCGCAGCGATCACCTGCTGCAACTCGAACATGGCAAGCCGCTGATCTTCGGAAAGAACCGCGACAAGGGCATCCGCATCAATGGACTGGATCTGGAAGTCGTCCACCTCGGCAATGGCAACGGCCTCACCGAAAAGGACGTCATCGTTCACGACGAACATCATCCGAATCCGGCCTACGCGTTCATCCTGGCCACCATGGAAGAGAAGCCCGGATTCCCCACTCCGATCGGCGTGCTGCGCTCGTGGGATCGCGACCGCTACGAAGACGTGATGTCCCGGCAGATCGAGGACGTCAAGGCCAAGCGCGGCCCCGGCGATCTGGCCAAACTGCTGCGCTCCGGCGATACGTGGGAAGTGCGGTAAGACCAATTTCAAATCTCAAATTTGAAATCTCAGATTTGAAATTGAAAACCTGACGATCGGAATCGGCAATGATGGACCTTGAATCTCAAATCTGAAATTTCAAATTTGAGATTCAAGGCCGGTTCAAACAGACTGGAAATGAAAAGGCGGCCGGGAACCTTCGGGCCGCCTTTGTTTTTCTAATTTCAAATTCCCATGCATGGACAAGATGCACTTCGACTGGGGGCTACCTGCCACCGGCCGGCAAAGTCTGCAGAGAAGAGTTCATGGGCTGCGTTAGCGCCGCGCGCTTTACTTCTTCCTGGATGGATTCCAGTTGCGGCATCCACTTCTCCCGAGCAGCCTCGAATTCCGGGCGGTCCCGCGGGGCGACCGGGTCGGAGGGCGGCAGATGGAGAGCCAGGAAATTGCGAAACTCGCCGCGCTGCAGAATCCGAAAATCTAGGTGAGGGCCTGTAGCGAGGCCTGTCATGCCCACGAGACCTATGGTCTGCCCCTCGGTGACGCGCGCTCCGGCGCGCACAAGGATGCGCGACAGATGCAGGTACATCGTCTCGTATCCATTGGCATGCGCGATGTGCACCATGTTTCCGTCGCCGCCCTTGCGCCCTGCGAACACGACGCGGCCCGCGCCAATCGTCTGTACCGGCGTCCCTGTGGGAGCGCCATAATCAATGCCGAGGTGCGGGCGGTACGATTTCAGAATCGGATGATAGCGGCTGAGCGAAAACCGGGACGTGATGGGCGCGGCGAATTTCAGCGGCGAGCGCAGGAATGCTTTTTGCAGCGATTTTCCGTCGGGCGAATAGTAGGCGGGATTCCCGGCGGGATCGCGAAACAGAACGGCCTGATACGCGTGGCCCGCGTTGCTATATTCCGCGGCGAGAATGCGGCCGTACCCTTCGGATTTCCCGTCAAGGTACTTTGTCTTTTCGACGAGCACGCGGAAGGTGTCACCGGCGCGCGGGTCGGTATAGAAATCGAGGTCATAACCGAAGATCTGCGCCAGCCGGATGGCCAGCTCCGGAGATTCTCCCGCTTCCGCCACGGCGTTGAACAGGGAGTCGCGGACCTTGCCGATAATCCGGGCGGTGTCGGTGTGAGTGGGAATCTCATTGATGGATGCGGCGAATCCGGTGCCGATGGATTTCACATCCAGCATGCGGACCGGATCCAGCTGATAGCGGATGCCGCGCAAATCTCCCGTGACGGAGCAGCCGATCAACAGCTGGTTTCCGGCGCGCACGTGGCGCAGGTCATAGACCGGCTTCGCCGCGAGAACTATTTCACCAGCAACGGCAGGCGCAATTCCAGCCGATTCCAGCGAATCTGTTAAGGTGTGCCCCGCGGGAACGCGGTATTGCGCGTAAATAATCTGATGCTCGCGCAGGCGCGCCGCGTCGGCCACCGCCAGCGACACTTGATCCTGGTATTCGCGCTCGACGGCCCTCCGGCGCTCAATGGCGGACGCTACAACGTAAGTTCCAGCTGCCAAAATGCAAACGATAGTGATCTTAAACCAGCGGCTCACTCGATCTCCCAAATCCAGAATTGCAAATCAATTTCTCCGTGGCAGCGTAACGCATCAAAAACTTTTGCCCAACGAAAAATTGCCACACGCGTGCGTTGCAGTCAACGATTCAAAGCCGCGAAATAAAGTTGAGAAATGGAAATCCGGCGCGTGAACCAAACCTTTGAGGGAAAAACATGCAAAAAATGAGTAATGCGGCGGGCAGACGGAGATTACGGCCGCGAGGCCACGAGGGACATGGTTCGCGTATCGGCGCCGCGCGTGGCGAAATAGTTCGAGTCGTTCAGACGGCGGTAGATTCGTCCGGCGACGCCGGCAGCCATCGGCCCCTTGATGGCGCTGCTGTGCCCGCGCATCAGAACCACGATCACGATTTTCGGATTCGACTGGTCCGCGTAGGAGACGAACCATCCGAGCCGCGAGCCGTCTTCCGAGCAAGTGCCCGTCTTGCCGAGGGCCTGCTCATCGGTCGAAATATAACTGAGCCTCGCGGTTCCGTAGAGAACCGCCGCCAGCATGCCGTCGCGCACTTCGGGCAAGAGCGCTTCAATATTCAGATTGCGCTTCACGCGCGGGTTGAAATTCGCCTGCTCTTCGGGAGTGCGGGGATACTGAAGATAATACAGCGTGCCGCCGTTAGCGATGCTGCTGGCGAGCGCGCCGAGCTGCAGCGGCGTCATCTGTATGCCTTCGCCGAAGCTGGACATCCGCGCGACTCCGCCTTTGGCCGGAGGTGCCGAAGGAAATCCTCCGGGATGTTCTTCAGGAATCTGGTAACCAGCGAGTTCGCCGAGGCCCAGCAGGCGGCCGTAATGGGATACGGTGTCAAAGCCCATGCGCCGGCCCAGTTCCTCGAAGAACGCGTTATTCGAGTGTGCCAGCGCTTCCGTGAGGTTCAAATATTTTCGAGGCGCAACGCGAATCATCGTATCGCGCGTCACGACGCCCTCCTGCAAAGCCGCGACCGCGATCACCGGCTTGATCGTCGAGCAGGGAATGTAACCCGAAGAAAACGCCATTTTCTGATTGACCACGGAAAGAATTCGTCCGCTCTCGGGGTCAATCGCCACGACCGCTCCTGTATATTTGCCCATGGCTTCAATGGCGGCCTGGCGCACGACCGGATCGTCATATTGCGCAACGTCGTCGCGAATCGCATCGGCTTCGCTGGGGTTCAGTTTCCGCGAATTTTTAGCGTGGTGCTTGACCGTGGGACGCAGCGCCGGACGGGGTTTGGGTGCAGCGATCGCAAAAGTGTTCCCGCCCAATAGCAGACACAGGAGCACGGCAAGCATTTGCGAAACCTGATGGCGCTTCTTCATATCGGCTCTAACTTACTGTTCCCTTAGCGGTTCCAAATCCTTGGGCGACTCGCGCGAGGCGCGCAGGAAGCCAATGACCCATTCTAATGAACCTCTTGAATACTCCGCAATAGCCAATCTCCCACAGCGAGATGTATCACGCAATGGGCCACTGCAAGTACTTTCGTACCACCTTGAAAACACGCCCGATATTGCGGAACGACCGGGGGAGTGACTGTGCCATAGGCGTGTCGGCGTTTCAAGAAGAAACAGAAGAGTAGGGAGAGACATCAAAAAAATCCGCATCCCAGCCATGGCCGGGATGCGGAATCGAGGAGTCTGGAGCCAACCGAGAGTTACTTCCCCGGACGCGGGCGCGCCGCCGCTCCGCCCGCTGCCGCGGCAGCAGCCTGCGCGGCAGGCTTTTCTTTTTCAGCCGCTCCGGAAACAGGTTCCGGAGCGCCGTTAAAAGGCGTGGGCACCGGAATGCCCATTTTCTTGCGCAAGGTATTTTCGAGCTTGTTTCGGATGTCCGTGTGCTCCTTTAAAAATACGCGGGCATTTTCGCGGCCCTGGCCGAGGCGTTCGCCGCCAAACGAGATCCACGTGCCCGACTTTTCGAGAATGCCCTGATCCACGCCGAGGTCAATCAGGTCGCCCTCGCGGGAAACGCCCTCGCCATAGAGAATGTCGAATTCGGCTTCGCGGAACGGCGCGGCGACTTTATTCTTTACCACTTTCGCGCGCGTGCGGGAGCCGATCACGCGATCGCCTTCCTTGATGGATTGAATGCGGCGGATATCGAGACGAATCGAGGAATAAAACTTCAGCGCGCGGCCGCCCGTGGTGGTTTCGGGATTGCCGAACATTACGCCGATCTTTTCACGAATCTGGTTGATGAAAATCAGGCAGGTGCGCGATTTGGAAACGATGGCCGTCAGTTTCCGCATCGCCTGCGACATCAGGCGCGCCTGCAGCCCCATGGACGGATCGCCCATATCGCCTTCGAGTTCGGCGCGCGGCACGAGCGCGGCGACCGAGTCCACAACAATGATGTCCACGCCGTTCGAGCGGATCAGCGTCTCGGCAATCTCGAGCGCCTGCTCGCCGCTATCCGGCTGCGACACGAGAAGATTGTCCACGTCCACACCCAGCCGGCGCGCGTAGATCGGATCCAGCGCGTGCTCGGCGTCAATGAAGGCCGCCTGGCCGCCCATCTTCTGCGCTTCCGCGATGATGTGCAGCGTGAGCGTGGTCTTGCCGCCCGATTCCGGCCCGTAAATTTCGATGACGCGCCCGCGCGGCACGCCGCCCACGCCCAGCGCGGCGTCAATCGAGAGCGCCCCGGTGGGAATCACGCTCACGGGCACGAGCACGTCGCGGCTGCCGAGCCGCATGATGGCGCCCTTGCCGTGCTGCTTTTCAATCTGTGCAATCGCCGCTTCCAGCATCTTTGCTTTTTCATCCGTCATAGAGCACCTCGGATTCTAAGTTGTCACGACTCGTGACTCCGCGGGGGACGCAAGTCTTCTGGGAGTCTACTATAAACCGTTCAGGACGGCGCGTGTTCTTTCGGGAAGGAAGAATAGCACAAGGCGAATAAAAAGCAAACACTATTTTCCGAGGATTTTGGCCCCTGGCCCGCTCGGCCTCCGGGAGAGGGTCTTCCCTCCCCCGCCTGACCTCGCTCTCGATGGCCGGTTTCGGCCGGGAATTTAGAAGCTGACCCGCGCGTACCCTTGCTCGGCGAAATTGATCAGCGTAACCATGGCCCACAGATCAATCTGAATATCCGGAAGAATGGCCGACTGCTCGACCTTCATCCCCATTACGCCCTGGCCGCAGACGCGCAAATCAATTCCGGCCTTTTTCATATTGTGAAGCAAAGTGATATTGGGATTGTCGTGGCCGTCGTGGCGCGTCTTATACACCTCATTGGTCAGGGCCAGTTCGCCGCCCTTCTGGTGAAAGACCAAAACGAACTTCATATGGTCGGCGGGAATGCCATGCTTGGCGAGCGTGTTGTAGTACTCCGCAATCTTGAGCAGGCCGGGATGCACATCCTCAATTTTCGGAGCGTCCTTGGCGATGTCGAAGGCCACCTTGTACACGACGTTCGGATTGGGCAATTCGTGCTCGTTGGGAAAGTCGGTGGCAGGCTCGACGCCGGGAATCAGCGCAACCTGGCCCGATTGCGCATGTGCGGGGCACAGAGTTCCCGCAAAAAGAATGAGAGCAGCGGCTGCGAAGATCCAGAAACGCTTCATAGTTCCTCCATCCCATGGGGGGTACAGCTTACTTACCTTGCGTTGCGCCATTCTATAACGAACCGCGTAATTGCAGGAGAATCTTTTCCGAGAGTACGGCCAGGCACGGAACTTATCGTTCAACCGCCATCGCCACGGCGTTGCCGCCGCCGAGGCACAGCGCGGCGATGCCGCGATGGACATTGCGGCGCTGCATTTCGTAGAGCAGCGTCGTCAGAATCCGCGCGCCGGAAGCGCCGATGGGATGGCCGAGCGCCACGGCGCCGCCATTGACGTTCACTTTGGCCGGATCGAGGCGCAATTCGCGGGTGACGGCGATGGCAGCCGCGGAGAATGCTTCGTTCAATTCCACGAGGCCCACATCGCGGTCGCGGTCCCAGCCCGTCTTTTGCAGCAGTTTTTCGATAGCATAGAAGGGCGCCATCATGATCCATTTGGGGTCCACGCCGCTGACGGCCTGCGCGACAATTCGCGCCATCGGTGTCTTGCCCAGCTTCACAGCCACGCGTTCGGAAGTGACAACCAGGGCCGCGGCGCCGTCATTCGTTCCGGGAGCATTGCCGGCAGTAACGGTTCCTTCTTTCTTGAAGGCCGGCCGCAGCTTGGCGAGAGATTCGATTAACGTATCCTCACGGGGCGATTCGTCATGGCGGATGACGATCGGATCACCCTTTTTTTGCGGAATCTCCACCGCCAGAATTTGCGATTCGAGGATGCCGGATTTTCGTGCGCTCACGGCGCGCCGGTGGCTCTCGACGGCAAACTGGTCCTGCTCCTGCCGCGTGATGCCATATTTCTCCGCAACGAGTTCGGCGGTAATCCCCATGTGAAAATCGTTGTAGACGTCCCACAAACCGTCGTGAACCAGCGAGTCCACGACTTCCGCATTGCCATAGCGATAGCCGGTCCGCGCGCCGGGTAAAAGATACGGGCAGTTGGACATGGATTCCATTCCGCCGGCAACGACGATTTCCGCTTCGTCCAGGAGCACGCTCTGCGCCGCCAAGCCCACCGCCTTCAGACCCGACCCGCAGACCTTGTTCACCGTAAGTGCGGCTACGCGCACATCCAGTCCGCCGCCGAGGCCCGCCTGCCGCGCGGGATTTTGCCCCAATCCGGCCTGCAAGACGTTACCCATGATGATCTCGTCCACCGCCGCCGGATCTACTCCCGCACGACGCACGGCTTCGGCAACCACTTTCGCGCCCAACTGCATGGCGGAAAGCGGAGCGAGCCCGCCTTGAAATTTTCCGATGGGGGTACGGACGGCACTCAGGATTACGGCGGGGGCCACGGGGAAGCGGCCGGATGGGGCAATGAAGGACGCGCTGGAACCTTTCGGCTCCAGCGCGCTTCAGTATAGGAGAGAGTCAAAGGATGGTCAATTTCGCCGGCCTGCGCGTTTGTAAAGTGCGCCTGCCCCATGGCGCGAGAAGGAGACGGGTTTATGGCCGGAATCATGAGGGAATAAGCAATGACGCTCGTTGGGGGTCATGCTTCTGCCGACGACTTTTCTAAAAATCCGCTCGATCGGAACCTCCGAAGTTTTGACTTGGGGATTTTTAGGGAGAGGGGTTGAAATTGTTCTCATAGGTACTCTCCAATCCTTACACCTTCAGGATTCGGCCTACCAAACGGCTGCGCGCCGGGAGCGCGATCCGGCTCCACGCGGAAGAGCACTGGCCGAGCCCATCTTTTGGCACTCGGAAGGGCCTGCCCAGGGTGAACCATCGGGCACTGTCTCCAGCTGTCCGCTTTTCACATGCCTCCAGGCCGGACATCCGTTCAAAAAGAATCCAGGGCAAGAGGAGTCCGTAGTTGCGCCACCATGCCCACTGCCACTGCCCGCCGAGAGTCCTGAAACATGCCACCGCATTCCTTACTGAGTTTGCGCGGATATTGACGCAATTATATATTAAACAATATAGAAATAATATGCGTACTATTAAACCCAGAGCACTTTGAATACCCCCAAACATTTCCTGTGTTACTGTCTGGTGGCGAGACTTCAGAATGGCGGACCTGTTTAAACATTCCGGCGCACCGGCCCCGGGGATTCAACTCAACCCGGAGCAGCGCGCCGCGGCGCAACATGACGAGGGCCCGCTCGTCGTGGTGGCGGGCGCGGGCACCGGGAAGACGCGCGTCATCACGGAGCGCATTCGCTTTCTGCTGGAAACGCAACCGGAGCTCACCGGCAAAGAGATTCTCGGACTGACGTTTACGGATAAGGCTGCGGCGGAAATGAAGCACCGCGTGGTTTCCGCGGCGCGCCCGCAAGGTGAGCGGGAGACAGAGCGGGCCGAGGCAGTCACGCTGAGCACGTTTCACTCCTTTTGCAACGCCCTGCTACAGGAGGTTGATCCGGAACTCAAGGCCATTGACGGTGTGGACCATTGGATCCTGCTCCGCAGAAATCTGCCTCTGCTGCGGCTCGAACGCTACCGCCGGCTGTCCGAACCAGGGCAGTTCTTGGGCGATTTCGTGCAATTTTTTTCCCGCTGCCAGGATGAGCTTGTCACTCCGGAAGATTACGAGCAGTACGTTGCCGCAAAGGCAGAAGAGTTTCGGCGTGTGCGGGCAGCGCTCGATGAGGAAAGTGCCGCCACACGCGCGGAACAAATAGCCGAGCTCGAGGAGATTGCCCGCGCCTACCGCGCAAGCGAACAACTCCTGCGCGATCGCAAGCTTCTGACGTTTGGCTCGCAAATCCTGAATGCGATCATGCGATTGAAAAGCGATACGGCGCTGCGGGAAGCGCTGCGCGCGCGGTACCGCTACATTCTGGTGGATGAATTCCAGGACACGAACATCGCTCAATTGGAACTGTTGTGGCTGCTCGGCGGCGACCGTCCGAATCTTGTCGTCGTGGGCGATCACCGGCAGGCGATCTACCGTTTCCGTGGGGCCTCGTTTGGCAGTTTTACGATCTTCCTCGAAAAATTCGCCAAAGGGACACCGGAGGCGCAGCGAGATCTCTTGCGGCCGCTCACGCTGAATTACCGCTCTGCCGGCCGGATTCTGCGGATCGCGGGCCAGGTCATCCGGCACAATGAAAAACCGCAGAATATTCCCGAATTTCCGTTGACGGCCGTCCGCGAGGACGGCAGCAAGGTGCGGATCGTCACGCACCCGACGAAAGAAGCGGAAGCGGGATGGATCGCCGGAGAAATCGAGCAACTGCACGCCGCTGGAGCGCGATGGCGCACTTTCGCGGTCCTCTACCGGAGTCATGCGCACCGCGATTCGCTCGTCGGCGCGCTCAAAGCGCGCAAGATTCCCTTCGTAATCAAGAATCTTTCGATTCTGTCGCACCGCATCGTGCGCGACCTGATCGCGTATCTGCGTCTTGCCGACCACCTCTCCGACGATGTCGCCTGCGCGCGCATCCTGGCGATTCCGGCCTGGGGACTTTCCCCGGCCGATCTTGTGCGCCTCCTCGAGCGCAGGGCGAAGACGAAAGGCGCTTCGCTTTGGGATACGGTCGAGTCCTCGCTTGCCGATCCGGCCTTTTCCGGCGAAGGGCGTCATTTAGACGAGCTAGTTGCATTGATCGGCGGGCTGCGGAAGAAAGTCCGCCAAGACACGGCCGCGGAACTGTTCGACGAACTGGCGGAAGCCCTACACCTGAACGAGGCCCTCGTGGAAGAGGACCGGAAATACGTGCAACGCCTTTCGCAATTTGTGCGCGACTGGCAGCCGAAAAGCGAAACACAGCGCCTCAAGGAATTTGTCGAATATCTGGGCTACTTTGAACAGGCCGGCGGGACAATCAATCTCGATCAAGAATCGGGCGACGCGGGGCAGCTGATGACGGTCCATGCGGCCAAAGGCCTCGAATTCGATCATGTGTATGTGCTGCGGCTTGTGCATGGCGGATTTCCCGCGCGCGAGAAGCCGCGCCTGTTCGAGTTTCCCGTGGAACTCATGAAGCAACAGACGCCAGCGGCGAGCCACCAGATTCAAGAGGAGCGCCGCCTGTTTTACGTCGCCGTCACGCGGGCGCGGCACCGGCTGACGCTGAATACCGTCGTCCACAAGCGCTCGAAGCCCTCGCCCTTTCTGGATGACATCCTGATGGACGCGCAGACCAAGCGCCGCGACATTGAACAACTCGAACCCACCCCTTTGAGCGCGCCCGCCACGCCGTCTGCCGCGGAGCCGGAGCCTGCGCTGTTTGATTTGCCGGAGCGGCGTCCGCGGATCGGCTCCCAAATCGGCGAATGGGCGCTCATGTACCGCCCGCCGGTGCCGGAACCGCTGGAAGTCAGCGCCACGGCTCTCGAGGACCTGGAAGTCTGCCCGCAAAAATATCTTTTTAGCCGCGCCTGGGGACTCCGGGGCGGACCGGCGGCGGCGCTGAGCTTCGGCAGCGTGATGCACAACACGATCAAATATTTTATCGGTGAACTGAAACAGGGGCACGACCTCTCGTTCGACGAAGTCGAGCGGAAATTCGAGCTGGAGTGGACCTCGGCGGGATTCGAGGATGAGTATCAGGAGCAGGAATACAAGAAAGACGGCATCGCGCAACTGCGAGCATTTCATGGAGCGACGCTCGCGTCTCCTCCCGATGTGGTCGCTCAGGAAAAGAAATTCGATCTGCCCATGGACAACAATGTCATCCTCACCGGGCGAATGGATCAGGTGAATTGCCTTGCTCCGGGCGAAGAAGAGATTGTGGACTACAAGACGGGAAAACCCGGCGACGAAAAGAAAGCCAGGAAGAGCGTGCAACTGAGCGCCTACGCGCTGGCTGCGAAGGAATTTTTCGATTGGAATCCGACTAAGCTGACGCTGCATTATCTGCAGAACAATGAGGCAGTGAGTTCCACGCGCGACGACAAACAGCTGAATCAGTTGCGCGCGGAGATTCAGGAAGCCGCCGCCGATATCCGCGCCGGAACGTTTCCCCCGAAACTCGGTTTTTTCTGCCGCACCTGCGACTACGAATCCATCTGCCCGGCGCGCGAGCAGGGCGCGGCGGCCAGCGCTTCCGGCGAAGAATAATCTTTAACTCAAATTAAGCACCCAAAAGAAAACGGGGCGCCTCGGACTTGCCGGGCGCCCCGTTGGGAAACGTTTCCTGGGACCTGACTCGGGGACTGCGTTTCCTTTTTGTGTTTCGCGCATTCGCTCCGTGAACCGTTCTCCCCTCGGAGCAGCGAGCGCGTCTTCCGCGGACTCGCTAACGTCCTTTTACGGGCGAACGCCGTGGAAGTCAATAAAAAAATTCCGGATGCCCGCGATCCGAAAAACAATCGCGCGTCGAAAATCCATTCAAATGAAATCCGGAACGGTTTTTCGAGCCGCAAAGAAATGGGGAAATTTCGTCATTCCGAGCGGGGCGAGGAATCCCTCTTTCTTTTTCGCGCAGCGCCACCGAACACGGAGGGATTCCTCGCTCCGCTCGAAATGACGAAAGCGGTGGGGGCTTTTCCGCGGCCTGTCTTGCCACACAGGAGTGTTGCCGGCGGCGCCGTGCAGCGGAAGTGAACTGGCGGATTGGCAGTTCCGCCAATCAAGGAGTGTCGTTGAGGTAGTACCCGTCGCGCGTGAGCAGGGACAATCCCGGCCGGCGGACGCGCACTTCGATGCTGTGGTACGGCTTGGAGCGGTCCGTGCCCGCGCCGGAATATCCGATGGTGTACTCGTTCCGCGCCTGCTCGGAAACGCGCGAGTACAGCTCTTCGAGTTCCTGCCGCCCGATGCCTCCGTAATAAATATCCCCGCCCGTGGCATGCGCGTATTTCGAGAGAATGTTGTTTCCAAGAAACGTGATGCCGCGGTTGTAGTTCGCTTCGCCGACTCCCACGACGTAGACCGAAATGTCCGCGGAGAGCAGGAGCTTCAGCGTCTCGTCGTAGGAGTGCGTATTGTTTTTCGCGTTCTGCCCGTCGGAGATGAGAAAAATAATTTTCCGGCGATCACGGGCACGGTCGCGCAGATGTGCCCCCGCGGCATAGATGGCGTCATTGATGTGCTTGTGGTTGGGATGGCCGGCATTCATGGAAGGAATGGTCGCCGGCCCCGGCAAGGGCGACGTATTGACGTGCGGCCCATTCGTCATGGGCGGGGAGCCGATTCCGGGAAAGGAACTGCTCAGGTCAATCTGCTTCAACTGGTTCAGCAGCACGTCATTTTCCGTAATGAAATCCGAGACCTGTTCGGGAACCTCGTCGAATCGCCACAGGGAGACTTCGTCCGATGAGCTGAATCCCCCCGCCAGGGTTTCGAGCGTCTTCTGCACCTTCTCCGCCGTGCTGTGCTTCAGGTCATCATCAATCAGGATGGCCGCCGACAGGGGGAAGGCTTCGACGGAAAAGAGCGAGATCGGCTCCTCGATCCCGTCCTCAAAAATGCGGAAGTCGTTCTGTGTAAGGTCAGTGACGAGTTCCCCGCTGCTGTCCTTGACCGTGACGGGAACGATCACCAGGGAAACGCGCGAGATAATTTTTCCGCGCGTATCCTCCGCGGGAGTCCGCAAGGATGGCGGCTGGCCGCCTCCCTGGCCGGAAGGCGCTTGCGCGCGGGAAATCGCGATGCCCCCTCCGGCAAGCGCGGAGGCGAGGAACGCGGCAATCAATTTTCGTGGACAATTCATATGTGTGCCATCACTATTAGGAAGTTAGCCTTTGTCTCCGCACATCTAAAAGTTCCGGCGGCGCATCCAATCGTTCCAAGTCACAGCCGGAGGAGATTATACAATGCGGTTTCGAGCCATCCTGTCCTTTCTCGCGGTTACGGCGCTTGCCGGAAGCCTGGTGTACGCCGCGCCGGCGGCCCAGATCCGCGTGCAGGTGAACCTAGTCAGCCTGTACGCCACGGTGCGCGACAAGCACAAGGCGATCATCAAGGGCTTAACTAAGGATGATTTTGAGGTCTATGAGGATGGCCAGCTTCAGGAAATTACCAACTTTTCCGCCGAATCGAATCTGCCGATTACCATGGGCATCCTGATGGATACCAGCGGCAGCGAAACCTACATGCTTTCGGCCGAAAAAGAGGCGGCATCGCGGTTTCTTGGCCGCTTGATGCGCAAGGGCGACCTGAGCATGGTCATGTCCTTCGACACGGACGTGGACCTGCTCGCCGACTTCACCGATGACAAAGCGCGCCTGGACCGCGCCATCAACCGCGCTCAGATCAATGTTCCCCTGGGCGGCATGGTGAACACGGGCCCGCTTCCGTCGAGCGGCTCCGGCGGTACAAATTTTTATGACGCCGTGTATCTCGCCGCGCACGACAAACTTTCCGGAGAAGCCGGCCGGAAAGCGATCCTCGTCCTGACCGACGCGGAAGATACCGGAAGCAAATTAAATCTTCAGGACGCCATCGAAGCGGCTCAGAAAACCGATACTGTGGTGCACATCCTGCTGATCGCCGCCGATGGAGGCGACTATTACGTGGCCAAGAAGCTCACCGACGAAACCGGAGGGCGCACGATCGTCGTGCGGAACGAAAGAAACCTGGAACAGGCCTTTGATGAAATTCTGGAAGAACTCCGCACCCAGTACACGCTGGGGTACACGCCGACAAATAAAAAACTGGATGGCGCTTTCCGCAAGGTCAAGATCGAGATGAAGAACAAGGAGTTTTCCGCTCTAACCCGGAAGGGATATTACGGGCCAAGAGGAAATTAGGTCCGGTTTCCCGGCAGGATGCGGGGAAAAAGCTATTTCGTCATTCCGGGCGCAGCGAGGAATCCCTCCGCATTCTGTGGCACCGCGCGAAAAAGAAAGAGGGATTCCTCGCTGCGCCCGGAATGACGAAATAGATCATTTTCCCGCGGCCTATGAAACCGTGACCCACTAGGCATGTTTTTGAGATGGATTGGAGCTACTTCGAGTTCGCGGCCAGCGGCAGGTCGTAATATCCTTTGCGGGCTCTCACTGAAACGTCTTTGCGGTCCACCTGAATCCGGATGGTATGATACTTGCCGTCGTGAATTCGTCCGGCCGGGCTGTACGCCAACGCGTACTGATGGCGCAACTCATCGCCGATATCGAGAAATGACTGCCCCAGGTCATCCACCTTGTAAGGGAAAAAAGTCCTGCCCCCGGTCTCTTCCGCCAGTTGTTCGAGAACCTTGTCCCCTTCATTCTTCAAATATTTTCGAGCGCTCAGCTTGGAAGGGCTCACATCCTCGCTGGTGCTGAGCCACTCGGTGCTGGTGCTGATCGCGTAAATGATGACGCCGGCGCGCTGCGCCGCCTCGATGGCTTCGCCGCGAGAACGGCTGCTGCTGTTGTCGTCGCCGTCGGAAATGATGACGAGAACGCGGCGGACTTCGGGACTGGGTCCCAAAGGCAGAGGCGATTTATCAAGCAACTCCTGGCTGGCGGCGTATATAGCGTCATAGAGAGACGTGCCGCCGCCGGCGCGCTGCTTCAGAATCGTGTCGCGCAGTTCGCCGGTGTCGCCGGTGAACTCCTTGATGATCTGCGGGCCGTCGTCAAACGTCATCAGAAACGCCTGGTCGCGCTCGCGCCGGATGGCGCTGAAGAGGAACTCGACGGCGGCATCCTGCTCGAATTGCAGGCGGTCGCGGATGCTGTTCGAAGTGTCCAGCACCATGCCGATGCGCAGCGGCAAATCGGTCGGCTGGCTGAACGAGACGGCTTGCTGCTCGGTGTTGTCGTCGAAGATCTTGAAATCGTCCTTGTTCAGGTCGATTACAAGCTTCTGTTTTTTGTTGACCACGCTGAACAGCACATCCACCAGGTTGACGTTGACCTTGATTCCGGCCTGGGGATTCACCTGCACGGGCGTCTGATCCTTGGCGCCGGGCTGGGCCTGCTGAGCACACACAGCGGCCGCCGCACAAAGAAACGCGCAGACCGCGATCCATATCGCAAGAGGTTTCATGGTGTTCCCATATAAGGTGCGAGAGCGGAATCAATATCCCGCGAACGCCAGCCCAGCGAACCCGCAAACTCATGGAAGTATAACCGCAAATCCTCGGCGAGTGGTGCGCGAACTTCCACCCACGCGCCCGTCGAGGGATGCGCGAATCCAAGCCGCGCGGCGTGCAGAAAATTCCTGTGTAAAGGCGGCAACTCGCGCGAACCGGCGCGCACCGAGCGCGGCGCTCCATAAAGCGTGTCGCCGACAATTGGATGGCCGATGGCCGCAAAGTGGGCGCGAATCTGATGCGTGCGCCCGGTGTAAAGCGCCACTTCGACGAGCGTGCACCGGTCGAGTCGCGCGACGACGCGCCAGTCGGTCCGCGCATGGCGTCCCTTGCCGGCGCGCGCCGTCATGCGCGTGCGGCGATTGGGATCGCGTGAAATGGGCAGCGTGATTGAACCGGAATCGCGCGGCAGCTTTCCGTGAACGAGAGCCAGATAGATTTTGCGGACATTGCGTGAGCGAAACTGTTCGGCGAGATGTTCGTGCGCGCGGTCATTTCGCGCGACCACAATCGTTCCCGAGGTTTCCTTGTCGAGCCGGTGTACAATCCCGGGGCGCACCGCGCCGCCCGCGCCCGAAAGTTTTCCCAGGCGGTGTAACAGCGCGTTCACGAGCGTTCCCTTCGCGTGCCCCGCGCCCGCATGAACCACCATTCCAGCGGGCTTGTTGACGATCACAAAATCATCGTCCACCAGCAGCACATCCAGCGGAAGATCTTCCGGAGCAGCCATGAGCGCGGGGCGCGGTTCGGCCTGAATTTCAACAGCTTCTCCCGCGGAGATGCGATGCGAAACTTTCGCCAGCCGCCCATTCACGCGCACCAGGCCATCGCGGATGAGTTCCTGGATGCGCGTGCGGCTCAGTGCGAGGACGCGCTCGGCAAGAAACAGATCCAGACGGCGGCCGGCATCTTTCGCGGCGGCAGTGTGAGATTGAAGACCGGCGGCACTGGTTTCAGCCTGCGGATTTTGTTTTTCGTTGATCACGAGCGTAATTTAACGGGCGCGTTCGGCCTGTAAGTCGCATAGAGCAGTTAGAGCAAGCAGCCGCAGATTAAACAGGCTGCGGAAAAAGTCGGGTAGCACAGGCACTCCTGCCTGTGCGGGTTTGTACGCTGAAAATGGGGCCTCAGTTCGAGTTTACTATTGCAAAAACCGCACAGGCAGGAGTGCCTGTGCTACTGGTTTTGGCGCCGCATCCCGAAAAACAGCTCGAAAAGCACCAACGCCGCGCCGACTACAATCGCTGAATCCGCCACGTTGAATGCCGGCCATACGAAGACTCCGAGCCGCACTTCGATAAAATCCGTTACGCCTCCGTGAATCGCGCGGTCCAGCGCGTTGCCGGCAGCGCCGCCGAGAATCAGCGCCAGTCCGCCGTGCGCCAGCGCTCCTCCCGCGCGCCCCGCAACGAGCAACCAAGTAAGGAGCACGATCATTGCAACCGCGCCCACGAGGAGCAGCGGCGAAACCCATGGTGAATGCGATTCCGAAAACACACCGAAAGCGATGCCCGGATTCTGGTTGTGAACGAGCATGACGATGTCCGAAACAATCGAGTGGCGAAAAAACAGGCTGGTGTACCGCTCGATCGCAAATTTCGATGCGCGGTCGGCAACGAGGACGCCGAGAGACACGAGGAGCCACACGGCGCCCGGCCTTCCTCTCTCGGACACGCTTACCTCGCCGGGGCGGCTCATCAGGATGCCACTCCCGGTCCTCCCGCGTGGCCCAAGCCGCCGGAAGCCGCGGAAATTTCGCCGAGCGCCTTCACGCAGCGTTCGCACACCGTCGGATAGTCAGCGCTTTCACCGACATGCGTGGAGTAGTTCCAGCAGCGTTCGCACTTCCCGCCGCTGGCTCGGCTTACCGCTATGGCGAGTCCTGGAAGGCCCTCGGATTTCTGCGCGTCCACAGACCCAGCGGCGGCAAGCTCGACCTGCGAAACAATGAACAGCGTTGGGAGCCACCCCTGGTGCTGGCTTAGGATCGGCGAAAGATCGCTCCCCGCGCTGAGCGTAATCTTTGCTTCGAGCGCGCCGGAAATCGTCTTCGCGTTGCGGGCGGCTTCGAGCGCGCGCAAGACTTCCGTACGCACGGCGAGCAGCTTCTCCCAATTTGCAGCCTTCGCCGCATCGAGCGGCGCGCCAAACGATTGGGCCGACGGGAAAAATGCAAGGTGCGCACTCTCGGGATCTCCCGCCACGTGCGGGAAATATTTCCAAATCTCCTCGGCCGTGAACACCATGATCGGCGTCGCCAGGCTCAACAAGGCTTTTGAAATGCGATAGACGGCCGTCTGCGCCGAACGGCGCGAACGGTTTTGCGCCGCAAAAGTGTAGAGGCGGTCCTTCAGCACATCGAAATAAAACGCGCTGAGGTCCACCACGGCGAAATCGTGCAGCGCGTGGAAGACGCGATGAAATTCAAACGCCTCGTACCACTTGCGGCATTGGGTCACGAGTTCCGCCGCGCGCGTGAGCATCCAGCGGTCCAGCTCTTCCATCTCCGTGTTCGCGACGGCGTCGCGCGCGGGATCAAAATCGGCGAGGTTGCCGAGCGCAAACCGGAACGTGTTGCGCAGCTTGCGGTAGGCTTCCGAGAGCTGCGTCATCACGTTGTCGGACATGCGCACGTCCGCCGTGTAATCCTGCGAGGCGACCCACAGGCGCAATAGGTCCGCGCCCCACTTCTCGCACACCTCGGTCGGCAGCACGACGTTCCCAAGCGACTTCGACATGGGCTGGCCCTTGGCGTCAAGCGTCCAGCCGTGCGTGAGCACGTGCCGGTACGGCGCGCCATTGCGCACAGCCACGCCCACGAGCAGCGAACTGTGAAACCATCCACGGTACTGATCCGGCCCTTCGAGGTACATGTCCGCCGGCCACGGAAGTTCCTGCCCCGCGGCGTCCTTCCGCCCCAGCACCGCCAGATGCGACGAGCCGGAATCGAACCACACATCCAGAATGTCCGTCTCCTTGCGCCAGTCGGATGCGCCGCACGCGCAGCGAGTCCCCACGGGAAGAAGTTCCTCGACCGTGTGCGTGAACCAGGCGTCCGCACCTTCGCGCGTGAACCATTTTGCTACGAGTTCGTGCAGCGCCTTGTAGTCGTCCATCTGCTTGCCGCACTTGTTGCAGTACAAAATCACCAGCGGCACGCCCCAAAATCTCTGCCGCGAAACGCACCAGTCGGGCCGCTCGGCAATCATGGAGTGAATGCGCTCGGCGCCCCATTCCGGTGTCCATTTCACCTTGGTGATTTCAGCGAGAGCGCGCGGACGGATCGCGCCCGCATCGCGGCCCGCACGATCGAGGTCAATGAACCACTGCTCGGTGGCGCGGTAGATCACGGGATTGTGGCAGCGCCAGCAGTGCGGATAGCTGTGCGAGAGTTTCTGTTCGCCGAGCAGCGCGCCGCGCTGGCGAAGCAGCTCGACCACGATGGGATTGGCCTGAAAGACCGTTTTGCCTTTGTATTCCGGCAGGCCTTCGAGGTAGCGGCCTTGCCCGTCAATCGGCGCGTAGGCTTCGATGCCGTATTTCTGTCCGGTCTGGAAGTCCTCGATACCGTGTCCCGGCGCAGTGTGCACAATTCCCGTGCCCTGATCGAGCGTGACGTAATCGGCTAGCACGGCGGGCACAACGAGATCCAAAAACGGATGACGAAATTTCAACTGCGCGAGGTCCGTGCCCTTCCACGGCCCGCGAACGCTTTCCGCCGTGAGCTTCAAGGCATCGAGCGCGGGGCCGACAAGGTCCGCCGCCAGAAGCAGAGCGCCGGCAGAGGTCTCGGCAACGACGTAGTCGTAGTCCGGATGAAAGGCGAGCGCGCGGTTGTGCGGCAGCGTCCAGGGAGTCGTCGTCCAGATCACTCCGGAAACTCCGGCGCCCAATTTTTCGGCGCCTCCCCCCGGCTCGACAGCAAACTTCACCCAGATCGAGGGGCTCGAGTGATCTTCGTATTCCACTTCCGCTTCGGCCAAGGCAGTCGAATCGAAAATGCACCAGTAGACGGGCTTCAATCCGCGATAGACGTAGCCTTTTTCCAGAAAGGTGACGAACGCGTCGGCAATGGTCGCCTCATAGTGCGGGCTCATGGTGAGGTAGGGATCTTCCCACTGCCCGAAAACGCCGAGCCGCTTGAAATCGCGCCGGTGCTGGTCCACGTAGCGCGAGGCGAATTCCCGGCACATGCGACGGAACTCTCCTGGAAGAACGCTGCCCTTTTTCCCGCCGAGTTCCTTTTCGACCTGCGTCTCGATCGGCAAGCCGTGGCAATCCCATCCGGGAACGTAAGGGGCGCGATAGCCGGCCATGGACTTCGATTTCACGACCATGTCCTTCAAAATTTTATTGAGCCCGGTGCCGAGATGAATCGTGCCGGTCGGATAGGGCGGCCCGTCATGCAGGACGTACGTCGGCGCATCGGCGCGCGATTCCTGGATGCGGCGATAGAGTTTCTTCTCTTCCCAATCCGCAAGCTGGCGCGGTTCGTTCTGCGGCAAGTTCGCCTTCATGGGAAAGGCAGTTTTCGGAAGATTCAGCGAAGCTTTTAAGTCCATAATTTTGGGCATGATTTTATATTTTTTATGAGGTCCGGTCTGCTCGGTTGCGCCGGGCGGCAAGCCTGTTTCGCTCCCATCGGCGCAATGCCGCGGTTCGCACTCTCGAACCGGGGCATGAGGTACAGCGCAAACCTGTACTATGAACCTGTACTCTTCAGTATGGAAACCCGCTTTCTAGTGGTTACACGACAATGTTACAATGGATTTGGCAGCGTGTCAGCCGACTCTGCCGGGCATCCATTCGTGCCGCTTGGGAATCGTAATTGCGTAAGGGCACGGCGGCAGCGTGAGTCAACAGGCATTGAGCACAATCGCACCCAAATGGACTGATCCGGGGACGCCCCCGGTAAAGGTGGTTCTACCTTCCGGTGGAGTTGCGCCTCGCCTCGCAGGCTTACAAAAGCCTCTTTCTCAAGGTTTTCTTTCCAATCTAAGAGATTTTTTGGCGGAGCGCCCGGTGAAGGTTTCCAAGAACGCCAAGGGCGCCGTGTTTACTCCCGAAGGTTTCGGTACGGGCGTCGCCGAGAATTTCAAAGAGTGGTTCAAGCCGACGCCCAAGGCCGTCTCTTCGCGAATGACGGTGGATTGGCAGCCAACTACCAAAGTTCTCTGGCAAAATATTCGCGATCTGATCGCGCCACCCAAACTTCCACCGCTGCAGGTGACGAGCAAGCCGGTAAGAGTGAAAGATATCTGGTCCAAGGACGAAGCCTTCGGACCATCGCAGGCGATTGCCTTGGCCGTGCACATTGGGCTTACGCTGCTGGTTTTTTCTCCGATCCTATACACAGTGACAAGGAAGGCCCTGGCCAATCCCGTGAACAACATGCTGATCACGCCGATTGATCTTTCTCCTTATCAGATGAAACTTCCTCCCGGAAAAGATAAGGCCGGAGGCGGGGGTGGCGGCGGCGCAAGGGACACTCAACCCGCAACCAAGGGAAAACTACCGAAGTGGAGCATGATGCAGATTGCTCCGCCCATGGTGAAAACCAAGCCGGATTCCAAAATCGATGCGACCCTGCTTGGGCCGCCAGACTTGAAAATTCCCAGCCCCAATCTCGATAACTACGGCGATCCGCTGGCCAAGCTGCTCAACAATTCCTGCGGGCCCGGCGGCGGCAGCGGTATCGGCAGCGGCACGGGCACTGGCATTGGCAGCGGTGAAGGCGGCGGCCTTGGACCTGGAACGGGCGGCGGTACGGGCGGCGGATATTTCCATCCGGGCACGGGCGGAGTCGGATTCCCGGCTTGCGCGTATTGCCCTGATCCAAAATATTCCGAGGAAGCGCGCAAAGCGAAATACCAGGGCACGGTGGTTTTACAGGCCGTAATCACAGCCGATGGACGCGCGATAGATATTCAGGTCGTCAAAGGGCCTGGCCTCGGCCTCGAAGAAAAAGCCGTGGAAGCGGTAAAGAATTGGCGCTTCAAGCCGGCGCTCGGTCCGGGCGGAAAACCCGTGGCCGTCATGGTTCCCATCGAAGTCACATTCCGTTTGCTCTAATCCGCTTGCTTTATTTGGAACCGGCGACCTGCGTGGCTCTTCTTCGTGCCACGCGATTTTCAAAACCCCGAGAAGTGATTAACCTGCGTGTTGCGCGGCTCCGAGGCGCGAAAAAAATGTCTATTTTGTCATATCGAGCGAAGCGAGGAATCCCTCTTTCTTTTTCGTGCAACGCCGCGGAACACGGAGGGATTCCTAGGGTAGCTGGGCATGTCCCAACCGAATAGTAGTCCGCGGCCGTAGATGCGGGGTGTCAAGATGCGCGTTGAGAACGCGCCCGCCGGGAACCGATTTCCTTCCTCTGCCCGCCGATGTACACTGCGCATGAACCCCTATGAAGACGGAATCGCACTTCCGCAAATTGATTTTCTGCTCTGGAGCGTTTCTTCTACTCCTGCTGCCCTGGCGCCTTGCGGCGCAATCCCCCGGGCGAATTGAATTCTCCGCCCACATCGCGCCGACCGGAGGGCGCCCTGAGCCTGTCCGCCAGATGACGTTTTATCTGCTCAGCAAAAGCCTCGACGATGTGCAAGCCGAAGCCCTGCAGGCCGAACCCGAACCCGATCTGAATAAATTCGCGGACAGCCTTTCCGTTTCGCCGGAGCTGAAAGCGTGGATGAAGACGCATCACACGGCCAGTCTCTCCGGCCCTGATTTCACGAAGAACCTGACAGGCGATGAGATCGTCGGCGTGCCCGAATTTCTCAAAGCCTACATGGCGCGAAACTCCGGATTCAAGGACGTGGGTTTTCCCAAGCCGAAATTTCGCGAAAAAGACCGCGAGTCGAACCCGGAAAAATACAAACGCGAAAAGGATGAGTACTCAGACAGCCTTCGCAAGTTTATCGGCGCCGTGCCGGAAACGGTGCAAGGATTAGACGCCGACTTGATGGATATCGATCCCTCCTCGAAATGGGAGCATCTGAAAACCACGCAGCGCGAGCGCCTCGCCGGCCTCACCATTGAAATTGCCCAGCAGCGCTATATTCGGGCCCAGGCCGATACGGACCTCGATGGACGCGGCGTGTTTTCCGGCGTGGCCCCGGGCAATTACTGGATCAGCATGATCGGCGTGCCGGCGATTTCCGGCGACGTGCGTCTCGGCTGGAATCTTCCCGTAACCGTGCGGCCCGGCGAAACCACCCGCGTGGAGCTTTCCAACCGGAATGCCATCCGGCCCGGCGATACCGCGCAAAATTTCAGCCGTTGAGGTTTCTTCCTGTCGTGAATTTTCCAGAAAAGAGCGCGGCCTGAATGGGAACCCCGGCGCTCTGGATCGCTTTCCACGGTGTTCTGGCGATTCTCCTGCTTTCCGATCTGCTTCTTTTCCACCGGCGCGCGCGGGAAATCTCCTGGACCGAAGCCCTCTTTGAGAGCCTCGTCTGGATTTCCCTGTCCGTTGGGTTCGGGCTGTGGATTTTTTCCTCGCGCGGGCCAGGAGCGGGCCTCGAATTTTTCACCGGCTACGTTATCGAAAAATCGCTCAGTGTGGACAACGTTTTCCTTTTCCTTTTGATCTTCCGTTATTTCCATGTCGAGCGAAGGTATCAGCACCGGCTCCTTTATTGGGGAGTCGTGGGCGCGCTCGTCCTGCGGGGCTCCCTGATCGGTCTGGGCGCCGCGCTGATCGCGCGCTTTGAATGGACTCTGTATCTCTTCGGCGCTTTTCTTCTGTTTGCAGGTTTCAAATTTTTCGGCGCGGACCATTCCGTGAAGCCGGAAAAGAATCCGGTCCTCGACTGGGCAAAAAAAATCCTGCCGGTATCCACACACGATGCGGGAGGCAGCCTCTTTGTGCGCGAAGGCGGCCGGTGGCTGGTGACTCAACTTTTTCTCGTTGTGCTTGTCGTGGAAACAACGGATCTGATTTTTGCCGTGGACTCGATCCCCGCCGTTTTTGGCGTGACGCGCGATCCGTTTCTCGTGTATACATCGAACGTGTGCGCGATTCTCGGTCTGCGGGCCCTCTATTTTCTGCTGGCGGGAATCCTTCCTTACTTTCTGTATCTCGATAAGGGGCTGGCTGTCGTGCTGATGTTTATCGGCGGAAAGATGCTCGCGGCTCCCTGGATTTCCATCTCCACCGGAATATCGCTCGCCGTGGTTGGCGGAGTGATTGGGATTGCGGTCGTCGCGTCCTTCCTGAAGGCCCGGACCACGGCTCGCTCGTCAATGGAACTTGCCGAGGAATCGCCTCCCGAAACTATTCCGCCCTTTTCCGCGGACTTGATCGGGCAACTCGCTGCCGCGGACCCGGTCGAGCGCGCGCATGCCGCACGGCTCCTCTATTACCACGCGACCATGCAGATCGCTTGGGTGCTCAATGGCTGGCGGCAGAATGAGGCCATCGAACGCCTGCTCGTTCTTCAGCGCCTCGAGCGGCCCAATCAGGACCTCATAATCCATCCGCGCCTGACCGCCGGGATCGCCGTGCAGCCGGATACCTTTGAAAAAATCCGCGCCGCCAATGGCTCGCCCGCTCTCGAGGACGCTCCCTCCGATCAGGACGTGCTCGAATTTGAGCTGACCTTCCCCGGAAAAATCGTCTCCGAAGTCCGCCTGGACATACTGACCACGCGCGCCCCCGGAGGCGGAGGCGCGATCGCGAAATTCCTGGATAAGTTCGGAGAAGGAATCCAGCAGGTGGAGATTGACGTGACGGACATTGACCGCATGACGGAGATTCTGCGCGACAAATTCGGAATTCAGCCGGTCTATCCCGCTACGCGGAACGGCGCCGGCGGAACGCGCGTGAATTTTTTCCTGGTCCCCATCTGGAACGGCAAGAAGGCATTAATCGAACTGGTGGAGCACCACAAATAAATAGTGTGACGGTGCTAACGGTTTTCACCAGTCACTATTCACCAGTCACCACGTCACGTCTTTCCATACACCGGAATCGCCGCCCCGTGAATGACTCGCGCCTCTTCCGAACACAGAAACAGCAGCACGCGCGCAATCTCTTCCGGCTTCGGCCACTTGGAAAAATCGGCAGTGGGCATGGCCGCGCGGTTCGCGACCGTGTCAATGATGCTGGGCAGTACGGAATTGACGTTAATGTTATAGGGCTTCACTTCAGCGGCCAGCGAGTCCATCATCGCGAGCGCGCCTGCTTTGGACGCGGCATAAAGCCCCGCACCTGCTCCGTGATCGTAGGCGGCCTTCGCGGCAATGTTGACGATCCAGCCGCGATTCTGGCGGATCATTACCGGAACCGCGGCCCGCACAAGCGCAAAGCCTGATTTCACATTCAGCGCCAGCATCCGTTCATACACTTTCGGGTCGGTCTCCCAAAGATTGACCCCGCCGGCATACCCGCCAACCGTGTTTACGAGAATGTCGAAACGCCCATGCTTCGCCACGATGGCGGCCACGGTCTTTTCCACCGAAGCGAAATCCGTCACATCCATGGACACACCCTCAGGCGGAAGCGTATGCGTGCGTTCCGCGGCGGCCACGAGAGCAGTAAATTCCTCCTGGCGGACATAGGTGACCAGAACGGTTGCGCCCGCATCTAGAAACGCAGCCGTGACGGCGCCGCCCAGACCGCCGGTGCCGCCCGCGATCAATGCCACTTTGCCCTTGAAATCCATGGCAGTCCTTTCCCGGCGGATCCTCTATTCGCCCGTCTGTTCGAGGAGCTTCGCGACGAGGCCCGTCCAGCCGGTCTGGTGGCTTGCTCCGAGCCCCGCGCCGGTATCGCCGTGAAAATATTCGTAGAACAGAATGAGGTCGCGCCAGTTCGGATCGGTTTGAAACTTTTCCACCGAACCGTATACCGGGCGGCGCCCTGCTTCATCGCGCAGAAAAATGTGCTCGAGCGAGCGGGAAATTTCCGCGCTCACTTCCCACAGCGATTTCTCCTGGCCGGAACCCGCGGGGCAGACCACGCGGAAATCGTCGCCGTAATAATGATGGAATTTCTGCAGCGTTTCGATCATCAGGTAATTTGTCGGAAACCAAATGGGGCCACGCCAATTCGAGTTGCCGCCGAATAGAACCGTTTGCGATTCTCCCGGCTCGTAATCCACTTTTCGTTCGGCGCCATCCATCTTAAGAACGTAGGGATGCTCCGCGTGGTACTTGGAAAGCGCGCGAATCCCGTGCGGCGACAAAAACTCCTCGGGATCGGTCATGCGGTTCAGGATGCGCACGATCTGCCCGCGATCCACGAGAGACAACAGCCGGCGAGGCCCGTTCGGCGAGGACTGGCTGCTATCCACGCGCGACGAAAATCCGGGCATGTTGTCGAGAAACCACTGCATGCGTCTCTGAAATCCGGGCAGCCGCGCGATCTGCTCCGGCTCGAGCGTCTCGACGGCGAAAAGCGGAATCAAACCGACAAGAGAACGCACCTTCAGATAGTGCTGGGTGCCGTCCGGGAAATGAATGGCATCGTAGAAAAAGCCGTCTTCCTCGTCCCAGAGCGCCACACCATCCGCGCCGTGCGCGTTGATCGCATTCGCGATGTATACGAAGTGCTCGAAAAACTTGCTGGCGACGTCCTCGTAAGCGGGATCTTCGCGCGCCAGTTCCAGCGCGATGGCCAGCATGTTCAGGCAATACATCCCCATCCAGCTCGTGCCGTCGGACTGTTCGAGGTGGCCGCCGTTGGGCAAGGGTTGCGAACGGTCGAAGACTCCGATGTTGTCCAGGCCGAGAAATCCGCCTTGAAACACGTTCATTCCATCGGGGTCTTTGCGGTTTACCCACCACGTAAAATTCAGCAGCAGCTTGTGAAACACGCGCTCGAGAAAGGCCCGGTCGGCTCGCCCGCGAACGCGCTTTTCAATCTTGTAGACGCGCCACGCCGCCCAGGCATGCACCGGAGGATTCACATCACCGAAGGCCCACTCGTAGGCCGGTAATTGCCCGTTGGGGTGCATGTACCATTCGCGAAGCAATAAAATCAGCTGATCCTTGGCGAAATCCGGATCCACAAGCGAAATCGCGATCGTGTGAAACGCCAGGTCCCATGCGGCGAACCAGGGATACTCCCACTTGTCCGGCATCGAGAGGACGTCGGCGTTGTACAGGTGGGCCCAGTCGTGGTTGCGGCCTTTTTTTCTTTCTTCGGGAGGCGGCGGCTGGCCGGGATCGCCTTCGAGCCATCTGCGCACGTCGTAGTGGTAACACTGCTTGGACCAGAGCATCCCCGCGAGCGCCTGCCGCAAAACGTTGTGCGCGTCCTCGGAGCGCTGCTGCGGAAAGCGGCGCGCAAAGAATTGGTCCGCCTCTCCCCGCCGAAGGTCGAAAACTTTCTGGAAATCCGCGCCGAACGGATTGGGCGTTCCGGGATTGGGCTCGAAATTCGTCAATCGAAGACGCAGCCTCATGGAAGCGCCCGGCGCGATCTGTGCGTGGAAGTGCGCGGCGCATTTGGTGCCCAGTTGAGCGGGATTCACGGCTTCTTTCACGCCGTGAATGATGTAGTCGTGGAAACTATCCTTGACGTAGGGCGAAGCGGTAGGAAATCCGAATACGCGATTGAAATTCGTTTCGTTTTCCGTGAACAGCAGTTCGGGCGAACCCTCCACAAGCAGCCACCGTTTGCCGTAACGGCTCTCCTCCGCCGCGACCACAGCCGCGCCATCCATATCCGGCACTCTCCAGAGTTTCGGATGCTCGTGCTTTTCGCCGAACGACCAGATATTCCGGAACCACAAGGTCGGCAAGAGATCGAGCGGCGCCTCTTCCGGGCCGCGGTTCCACGCCGTAATCTGGATGAGGATGTCCTCCGGGGCGGCCTTCGCGTATTCCATGAACACATCAAAATAGCGGTTTTCGTTGAACACGCCCGTATCAAGCAGCTCATACTCCGGGTCGCTCTTTCCGCGCTTGGCGTTTTCTTCGACGAGCTGGTCATACGGGTAGGCCGCTTGCGGATATTTGTACAGGTACTTCATGTAGGAGTGCGTCGGCGTCGAATCGAGATAGAAGTAGTACTCCTTCACGTCCTCGCCATGATTGCCTTGATTGCCGGTCAGGCCGAACATGCGCTCCTTGAGAATCGGGTCGCGGCCATTCCACAGCGCCAGGGCAAAACAGACGCGCTGGTGCCGGTCGCTGATTCCTCCAATGCCGTCCTCGCCCCAGCGATAGGCCCGCGAGCGCGCATGATCGTGCGGAAGATATTCCCAGGCGGTTCCGTTCGCGCTGTAATCCTCGCGGACGGTGCCCCATTGCCGTTCGGCGAGATACGGCCCCCAGCGTTTCCAATGTTTTGTGCGCTGATGCGCTTCGTCGAGTCGTTGTTCTTCGGGTGTCATCGGTCCGGATTCACCGGGCCGGCCCATTTAGGAGAGACGCAAAAGAGAACCGGCATTCCCCAAGTATAGTCAGAACCGGCGCCGGGTGCGAATTAGACTTCGCGCCAAAGCGCTCAATGGTTGCGGGCTCAATGTGGTCATGTTAAAATGACCATTATAGAAACGAGGATGCCATGAAACAGATGCGTGCAAGCGTCTTCAAGGCCCGCTGCCTCGCGGTGATGGACGCAGTCCAATCCACCGGCGAACCGGTCATCGTGACCAAGCGCGGCAAGCCGGTCGTAAAGGTGGTTCCCGTGAAGCAGGAGAATGACGATATCTTTGGCTTCATGGCCGGAAAATTCGACATCGTCGGCGATATCGAGTCGCCGATAACGCCGTTGAAAGATTGGAAGATTTTTAAGACCAAGAAGATCAAGAAATGATCCTCCTCCATGCCAAAGCTAGCGGTTTCAGAGACCCCGGAAATATTGTGTATTTCGTCATTCCGAGCGAAGCGAGGAATCCCTCTGGCATTGAATCGCAATAAGACAAAGAGGGATTCCTCGCTTCGCTCGGAATGACACAAGTGCTGGGAGACTTTTTCCGCAGCCTCTTCAGCCGACATGTCGGCCATAGCTGGTTCTCAAGCGGAGGCAGATGATTCTCCTCGATACTCACGTATTGATTTGGCTGGCGAGGGATCCATCGAAATTGTCAGTGGCTGCCGCGGACGCTATACGAAGCTCCGTCCGAAACGGAGGGCTCGCCATTTCCGCTATGACGATTTGGGAATTGGCTTGGCTGGCGACTCATGCGCGCCTCGATCTCAAAGAGCCTGTGGATGACTTCGTCGAGGAGTTGACTTCACGAACTGCGATCCGTCCGATTACACCGAGAATTGCAATCCTGGCAAGTCAGCTCCCTGGGACTTATCCTAACGATTCGAACGACCGGTTGATCGGAGCTACTGCCATGGCTGAGGGAATCGCCCTCGTCACAAAAAACAGAAGCATCCGAGGTCACAAGCAGATCAAGACGATTTGGTAGGATTATCTCGGGCTTAGGGCTCGGGACCAAAAACCCCACCCTTGCAGAAGCCGCAAGGATGGGGCACCCGGCAATAAACTACTCCGCAAACAGACCGCGCGGCCACACAACATCTTTCCTTGTATCCTTCAGCCGCTTATCTGTATATGGAAGGACCAGTTTCTCTATTTGATTATCAGTGCAGGCAGTGACGCAGAGGTTGTATTC
>VFSW01001379.1_pt1 | contig 37066 bp, 28 predicted proteins | sample 5358111 | NCBI WGS metagenome assembly VFSW01 (sample SAMN11554181, study PRJNA540505) | mine drainage metagenome | isolation source: sediment from site ElyBrook_90M | place: USA: Ely Copper Mine, Vershire, VT | collected 2017 | reverse complement strand
GGTGGGGTCAGCGGAGGGTTTGGTACAGACCGGCCACACCCCTTCCGATGAGGCGGGATTCGTTCGGATCAGTGTGATCCATAGAGCGATTATGGGCCGAGGCGGCTTAATTATCTGCAAGCCAGGCGAGGGAAAAGAAGATTTCTTGACGGCGGCTAGCAACTAAATGATTAGTTTAACGTCTGAGAGTGCATGGGGTACGGAAGCCCGTCTTCCCTCCTCCGCGAATTCTTCATGCCGCCTAAAAGATCCAACACGCTAACCCCCGCCGAGCTTCGGCTGATGAAGGTCCTCTGGGACCGCGGGGAGTCCACGGTTGCCGAGATGGTATCGGCGACGGCGGACGAAGGAGAGCTGGCGTACACGTCGGTGCTGACCACAATCCGCATCCTCGAGACCAAGGGCTATGTCCTGCACCGCCAGGACGGCAGGGCTTTCCTCTACAGCTCGTGTGTGGGAGAGCAGGAGGCCGGGCGCACCGAGGTCCGGCAGGTGCTTTCGCGTTTCTTCGGCAACTCGCGCGAGCGGCTGCTGCTTTCGCTGCTGGGCGACGAGGCGATCAGCCCCGAGGAGCTGAAACGGCTGAAGGAAGCCATCGCTCTGACGCCGGAAGACGGCGAGGGCGCCAGCGGGAACGCCAGACAGGAGGAGAGCTAGATGGAAGCGCTCTTTCATTCGGGATCAATGTTTGCCGCCATGGCCGTGAGCGCGCTGGTTTCGGCGGCGTGGGAGGGGGCCGTGCTGGCCTTCTGCGTGATTGCCTGCCTTCGCCTCTTCCCCGCCTTGAGCGCGGCGGCGCGGTCCGTGGTGTGGATGAGCGTCTTCCTGCTGCTGGTGCTGCTGGACTTTGTACCGGCGATGGGTGCGGGTACGGCGGCCGGAGACGCGGCGCAGCCTGCAGCGTTGCAGCTTGGAATAGGCTGGAGTTTTGCGATAGCCGGGGTTTGGGTGGGGCTTTCGCTGCTGCGTGCGACAGAGCTGATCTGGAGCGCCGTTCGCTCCCGCGGGGTGGCGCGGCGGGCAACCGCGGGTGCTGGAAATGAAGAGCTGCGCGCGCTGCTGCAAGTGAGAACGGCGAGCGGGAAAGCGGTACGATGCGCCGAGCTTTGCATTTCGACGGAAGTGGAGCGGCCAAGCGTCTTCGGCTTCCTGCATCCGCGCATTCTGTTCCCCGCCGGGCTTATGGAGCGGCTGACGGCCGAGGAGCTGAAGCAGGTGGTGATCCACGAGATGGAGCACCTGCGCCGCGGTGACGACTGGACCAACCTGGCGCAGAAGCTGGCGCTGGTGCTGTTCCCGCTGAACCCCGCATTGCTGTGGGTAGAGCGGCGGCTCTGCGCGGAGCGCGAGCTGGCCTGCGACGACGGCGTGCTGCGCGCCAGTTGCGGGCGCAAGGCGTATGCGATTTGCCTGACGCGGCTGGCCGATTACGCCATGGCGCGGCGGGGCCTTTCGCTGGTGCTGGGCGCGTGGGAGCGGCAGTCGGAGTTGGTGCGGCGCGTGCATCGCATTCTGCGGCGACCCACGGACGGGATGAGCCGCAAACAGGCGGCTGCGCTGACGGCCTGCCTGATGGCCGGTGTTCTGGCCGGCGGCGCGGCGCTGGCGCGGAGCCCACAACTGGTGAGCTTCGTCCCTGCTGCGCAGGCGACGGCGCAGGCGCAGGTTTTGCCGGTCACGGACCCTGGCGCGATGAGTGCCGAGCGGGCAGAAGCAGCCGGCGAGGGCGTGAGAGCCCAGATGGTGAAGGCGGTGATGCCACAGCGGCCGCCGCAATTGCATTCTGCCGCGAAGCCGGTGCGGAGAGACGCAGCGGTGCCGAGGGTGCAACAGCCGGCGGTTGAGCAGCAGCAAACGCTGGTGATGATGACGGCGTGGAGTGAAAGCGGGCCGGCGCCGCAGGTGGTCTTCGCCGTGGAGCGCAGGATCAGGATTTCGCCCATGGAAAGCCCCGGTGAAAGCGCCGCGCCGAACCAGACAAATCAACCTCGGTATGCGGCGCTGCCGCTTCCGAATGGCTGGCTGATCGTCGAGATTTAAGCAGCGTAAGCGGCGAAGAGCCGCGACGATGCCCAACCCAGGAAAACCCTGAACCGGAACAAGGAGAAAACGGACCATGAAACAAGCAACTAATCATTTAGTAGGTACGGTGAAGATGGTGGCGGCCTCCGCTGCCGTGGTAGGAGCCTTCGCGCTGGGCGCGGCGCTCTTTGCAGGCCGTGGCAACGTGCACGCGGCCATGGCGATGGACGACAACAGCGTGGAGCCCCTGACGGCGCTCGACCATGCAATGGAGGCGGTTGCGGCGCGCGTGACTCCGGCGGTGGTGAACGTAGCCGTGACCGCGCGCAACACCGACGAAGCGGAGACCCCGGGCGGACAGATGCAGGGATTGCCGCCGGGACTGCAGCAGTTCTTCGGGCAGGGGCCGCAGACGCCTCACCAGCCGCAGCTTGAGCATGGCGTGGGCAGCGGCATCATCATTTCGCCCGACGGGTATATTGTGACCAACAACCACGTGGTGGACGGCGCCACCAGCATCAAGGTCACGCTCAACGACCGCCGGGTGCTGACGGGAAAGGTGGTTGGCGTGGACAAGCTGACCGACCTGGCCGTGATCAAGGTGAACGCCAGCAACCTGCCCTCGATTGCGTGGGGCGACTCGACCAAGCTGCAGCCGGGGCAAACGGTGCTGGCCTTCGGCAGCCCGTTCGGCTACTTCCAGTTCTCGGTAACGCGCGGGATTGTGAGCGCGGTCAACCGGCCCAACCCTTATTCCGACGATCCGCGCAAGCCGGGCAACTTCATCCAGACAGACGCGGCCATCAATCCGGGCAACTCGGGCGGCGCACTGGTGAACGCGCACGGGGAGCTGGTAGGCATCAACACCTTCATCATCTCGAACAGCGGCTCGTTTGCGGGCGCGGGCTTTGCGATTCCCTCACAGATTGTGCGCGCCACGACCGACCAGCTGATCAAGAACGGTAAGGTGGAGCATGGGTACCTGGGCATCAGCATGAACGACGTGACGCCGGAGAATGCTCAATTCTTCAACCTGGCTGATGCGCGCGGGGCGCTTGTCGCGCAGGTGACTCCCGACTCGCCGGCCAGCCGCGGCGGCGTGGAGACCGGCGACGTGATTACAGCGCTCAACGGCGGCAAGATCGAGAACGGCAGCGCGCTGCAGGTTGCGGTGAGCGAGATGGAGCCGGGAACGAAGATCGCGCTGGGCGTGATGCGCAGCGGCAAGCCGGTCACGCTGAATCTGACTGTGGGGCAGTTCCACGGCAACACAGAAGTAGCCGGCAACGGCGGCGAAGGGGACTCCGGCGGCGGGAAGACCGGCAAGCTGGGCCTGGCGGTGAGCAACCTGACGGCGGATGCGCGGCAGCAGATCAACGCGCCCGACCAACTGCATGGGGTGGTGGTAGAGAGCGTACGCCCGGCCAGCCCGGCCGACGAAGCCGGCATACAGCCGGGAGATGTGATTCTGGAAGTCAACCGCAAGCCTGCCGAGTCGGCCAGCCAGTTTGCCAGCGAGGTGCACAATAACCAGAATGGAAAGGCGATTCTGCTGCTGGTGTGGTCGAAAGGCAACGCAAGCTACCGGACCCTGCATTCCGACCAGGACCAGCCGCAGGGATAGGGCCACCCGCGAACGCACTGGCGCTGTGCCTCCTCTGCGCAATGCATCCGCGCCTATGACCCCGGCGGCAGGATTCCGTCGCCGGGGTGGCAGGGAGTGCGGCGCGCACGGACTGAGTGCGGCGCGCACGGACTGTTGGAATGGATCGTGCAAGAAGATGAACGATTCTGGAAGGAGGCTCATCTCGTAACTTAAGGCATACTTGAAAAGAGATTTCGGCGCATCAGATTGCCCGAAAATCCTGGAAAGCCCGTATATTATTCACACGGAGCATCTATGGTTCAGGCACAGCGCGTGTTGCGTGTTCAGGAACTCTTCTCGAAACAGGAGTTCATGAATCTTGAAGAATTGTGCCGCATTTTGAACGCTTCGAAGTCAAGCGTGCGCCGGGATTTGATCGATCTGGAAAAAAGAGGCGTGCTGCGCAGGGTGCATGGCGGAGCCATTTCGCTGCAAACCCGTGACGAAGTGCTGGATTTCGGCCGCCTCTCCGGAAGCTCTCGCGACGAAAAGACGAACATCGGCAGGGCGGCTGCCGCGCTGGTCGAGGATCATCAGACGGTGATTCTGGGCGGCGGCTCGACGGTGGTGGAGGTGGCCAAGCACCTGGGCGAGAAGATGATCCAGGTAGTCACCAACTCGGTTCCGGTGGCACAGGTATTCTGGGACAGCAAGCAGGTTGAGGTGACGCTGACGGGCGGCTATTTCTATCCGCGGCTCGGGGTGCAGATCGGCCCGATTTGCGAGCGGATGCTGCGCACGGTCTCCGCCGATCTGGTGATCATGGGCATCCGGGGCATCACGGCCGAAGGCATCAGCGACTCCAACAGCCTGAACGTCGAGTCCATCCGCGCCATGATCCACGCCGCGCGCAAGGTTGTGATCGTGGCGGATCACTCGAAGTTCGGGCGCAGCGCGATGCTGCACGTGGCCGGCTTGAGCGAGATCGATCAGATTGTCACAGACAAGGAACTGGAACCGGAGTTCATGCAGCTGCTGAAGAGCCAGGGCGTTGAGTGCATCGTCGCATCGGAGAGCAGCGCGAACTGAGTTCCGCGAGCGGCGGGGATGACCGCAAGCGCGCAATCATCCCGCCGAGCCGTGAATTTTACTTGCCGCCGATTGCTCCCATCACAGCATCCGTGACCGACTTGATCAGCGCTTCCAGGTCCGCTTCAGCGGGGCTCGCGGCCGGACCAGAGCAGGGATTGGGCGAGAGCGCAATGCCGTTGGGCACTTCGAGATCGGAGAGCTGGCACTCCTTCATCCGCGACGTATCGAAGCGGATGTCGGGCAGGCCGAGCTTCTTCTTGATAGCCAGCAGGTCAGAGCCCTGCTGTTCGGTGATGTGGGAGATGGGCACGCCCAACTGCGTGGCGAGCATGAGGGTCCAGCAGTAGGTCTCGAGCACTTCGGCGTACCACTCGGCGTGGGTTACCGTATCGGCCCAGCAGACGATGCCGTGATTGGCGAGCAGCACCGTGTTGTGCTGCTTGACGTAGGGCAGCACGGTCTGTGCGAACTCGACCGAGCCGGGCGTTTTGTAGGGCGAGATGGCCACCTTGCCGACGAAGACTTCGAACTCGGGGATGACGAGATTCGGCGGAACTTTTCCGGTGATCGCATAGGCGGTGGCATGCGGCGGATGGCAGTGGACAACCGACTTGGCCTCGGGCACTGCCTTGTAGATTTCCAGATGCAGAAGGATCTCGCTGGTGCGCGGCTTGACGCCGGCGATCTGCGTTCCTTCCAGGTCGACGAGGCACAGCTCTTCGGGCTTGAGGTCGAACTTGCTGCACAGGGTGGGCGTGCAGATGACCTCGTTGGGGCCGATGCGGTAAGAGATGTTGCCGCCGTTGCCATCGACGAACTGGCGCATCCAGAGCTTGCGGCCGACGGCGCAAATCTCCTCCTTGATGGCTTGGGCTTCTGGCGTATTGAACAGCCGTGGATTGGCTGCGGCGAGTCCCGGCGACGACGCGCCTGCGCCGCCATACGCGCCGGCAGCGGCCGACGGTTTGGGCGCGGCTGCGGCCTTGGCCGCGCTCCTGGTCACCAGGGCTATATTGTTCTGGGCGAAGAAGTCGCGCGCCGAAGGAGTCACCACCGCGTTTTCGCAGATGAGCACCGAGCCCGCGCCGGAGGCATGAGCGCCCTGGGCATCGCGCATGGCAATGAGTTTCTGGTTGGAAATATCCACGCTCTTTACGTCGTTCTTCACTTACGCACCTCGAATCCCGGGAAAAGAAACTGTCTACTTACTAAGGTCGATTGAATCCACGACCAGGGAACAATACGCATCGACCGGCACCGCATCTGGCCAGAATGGATTTGCGGCTTCGCGGCCCTCGGTAAACGCCACCATCTGGCCGATGCCGGCGCCGCGCTGATCGATGGCGACGAGGGCTTTGCCGCCGCCCTTGCCGTTACCGGCGCGGAGGTTTTCCATCGTCACCGGCTCAAGAACCACCAGCCTCTTGCCGCGAAACGCCGGAACCGCCAGGTTGAGCGTTACGTGCCCGCGAACAATGCCCATCCTCATCGCTTGCTCCCGTCCGCGCTCTCGCTTTGCTGCACCTGGTCCACAATCCCAACCACCACCATGCGCGCCGGCGTCGTGTTGCCCAGCCGAAGCCGCGCAATGTCTCCGTCGGTCGAGACCAGCACCGTGGAACCATTGCCCGCGCCCAGCCAGTCCACAATCACAATCGGCTCCGCTCCCGCACTTCCATCCGCTTCCATGCGCTGCGCCACCAGCAGCCTGCATCCCTCCAGCGTGGGATGCTTCACAACCGAAACTGCGGTGCCGCACACCTGCGCAAGAAACATCGCTATATGATCCGCAGCGCGTTGCCGACGACCATTTGCCGCTCGCGCGTAAACGTGAGCGGGGTGGTAACGCCCTCGCCGGTGGGGGTTGCAATGCTGTGGCTGAAATAGCCCGGTCCGCCCACGCCCAGCGATGCCGGCGAAGACGCGTTATGAATGAAGAGCGTGGTGTTCATGGCGCGCGCCATGCGCGTCGCGGTCTCCACGTTCTGGGTATGAATGATAGCCGTGTGCCGGTAGCCGTGTTCCGCCTTGACCGACGCGGCGATGGCTGCATCCACATTGGGGACGCGCACCATGGGAACGAAGGGCATCATCTGCTCTTCCACCACGAAGGGATGATTCTCATCCGTCTCGCCAAACAGCAGATCGGTGCCGGGCGGGACGCGCACGCCGGCAGCGGCCGCGAGCACGGCAACGTCCTTGCCGACCAGATCCTTTTTAACGTGTGCGCGCGCGCAGCCCTTGCCGCCGCCTTCAAAGGTGAAGGCAGCCTGCGTGAGCCGTTCGATGGCCGCCGCATCCAGCTCGAAAGCCCCGGCGCGCTTCATCGCCTCGCGGAAGGCATTGGCGACGGACGCGACAACGAAGATTTCCTTCTCGCCGATGCAGAGCAGGTTGTTATCGAAGGCCGCGCCGTCGATGATGCACCGCGCGGCGCGATCGAGATCCGCTGTTTCATCCACGACGACCGGTGGATTGCCGGGACCGCCGGCAATGACGCGCTTGCCGGACTTGGCCGCAGCGCGCGCAACCGCCGCGCCGCCGGTAACGCACAGCAGGGCGATCTTGGGGTGATTGAATATCTGCTCGGCGGCCTCGATGCTGGGCTCGGTTATCGTGGTGAGCACATTGGCCACGCCAAGCTCGCGTTCGATCTCACGATTCCACAACTGCAGCGCGTATTGCGCCACCCTTGCGCCGGAGGGATGCGGCCCGAAGACCGCGGTGTTGCCGGCGGCAAGAATGTTGATGGCGTTGGAGGCCATCGTCGGCACCGAGTGCGTGACCGGCAGCATCATGCCAATGACGCCCCACGGCGCGCGCTCGATGATGCACAGGCCGGTCGGGTTGCTGCGCGCATCGCTGCGCATGGCTTCAACGCCCAGCACGAAGCGCATGTTGGTGAGCTTCAGAATCTTGTGATCGAGGCGCCCGACCTTGGTCTCCTCGAGCTCCATGCGGCCGAGTTCTTCGCGACGGTCGTTGCAGATGCGGATGATGATATCGGTCATACGCTTGCGATCGTCGAAACTCATCTCCGCGACTTTTTTCTGCGCCTCAAAGGCCGCGTTGACGGCCTCGTCCACGGTGGCAAACACGCCGTCGCGCGCAGCCGCGCCGCTCCCGTTCGATACGGCAGGCTCGCGCATCTGCACACGCAGACGGGCTACAACCTCCCGGGCAATCTCCGCAATCACCTGCTCCTGGATTTGCATTTATGGCTTCTCCAACACAGCGCCTTCGACCTCGACAACGTCGACAATGCCGACGATGACCGCGTCAACCGGCGCGTCTTTGGTGGTTGGCGTGAGACGCGCGGAGCTGCCCTGGGTGAACAGCACACACTCGCCCACCCCGGCTCCGACACTGTCGACTACAACCACGGAACTGCCTGAAACCTGCAGCTTGCCGTCCTTTGCAATGTATGGCTGGATCAGCAGAAGCTTCATTCCCAGGAACTTCGCGTTCTTCTGCGTCGATACGACATTGCCGATGACTTTAGCTATGAACATGCCGGCTCACCTCGTGGATCGCGGCAGAATCTTCTCTGCCGCCTGGGTTTATTTCGGCAGGACGGTGGAGAGATGTCCGTGCGGACGCGCGATGACGAGCACGCTTTGCACTTCGCCCACGGCGCGGGCAGCGCGGGCGCCGGCGTCAACCGCGGCGCGCACCGAGCCCACATCGCCCTGCACGAACACCGAGCACAGACCGCTGCCGATCTTGTTCCATCCCACGAACTGCACGCTGGCTGCCTTGAGCATGGCGTCCGTCGCCTGCACCAGCGCCACCAGGCCCTTGGTCTCAATCATTCCAATCGCTTCGTTGGCCATTTGCTTTCTCCCGTCTCCCGGTTACTTCAACATGCTTTCGACAAGCGCATCGTGCGGACGCGCAATCACGTGCGAGGACACAAGCTCGCCCACCGCCTTGGCTGCGCCCGCGCCCGCATCCACCGCGGCGCGCACACTGCCCACATCGCCGCGGACGATGGCGGTGACGTAGCCGCCGCCAATCTGCACCGTCTTCACCAGTTCCACGCTAGCGGCTTTCACCATCGCGTCACATGCCTCGACCAGTCCGACGAGGCCCTTGGTTTCAATCAATCCGATTGCCTGACTCATCTGTTCTCCTCTGTCTACTTCGCGGCTGCGGGTTTGGCGGCTGCGGCCTTCTTGTCCTGCTGAACAAAAGACGGCAGATCGTCGTGGGGGCGGGAGATGACCTGAACGCTCACTACCTCGCCGATGCGTGCCGCCGCTTCCGCGCCGGCGTCCGTGGATGCCTTGACGGCGGCCACATCCCCTTCGACGAATGCGGTGACCAGTCCCGAACCAACCGACTGCCAGCCGGCGAACGTCACGTTTGCGGATTTGAGCATGGCGTCGGTCGCCTCAAACAGCGCCACCAGGCCTTTGGTCTCAATCATTCCAAGCGCTTGCTTCATCGCTTCCTCTCTTCTTCGTTGTTTCCTTTGAATTTTTCCGTGCTACTTGAATAGTTCAATGTCTTTGGTCAGGTGAAAACCGCAGGCATTCGCTTCGTCCGTGTCCATGTGGACGTTGAGTTTGGATGCGGGGTCGATGCGCACATGGACGTTGTTGAATGTGACTCCCGCCGCCCCGCCGATGCGGAGTTTCATCGTGTCGCCCTTGGCCACGCCGAAATGCGCGGCTTCCGCGGGATTCATGTGCACGTGGATGGCGGCGCGAATGACGCCTTCCTTCAGCTCCACCACGCCCTTGGGTCCGATGATGACCGCGCCCGGCGTGCCGTCGATGTCGCCCGACAGGCGCACGGGAATGTCTTTGAAGCCCAGCATGATGGCGTCGGTGAATGCCAACTCGACCTGCGAGCGCGGGCGCATGGGGCCGAGGATGCGGAGGTTGGAGATGAGGCGGCTCCGCGGCCCCACGATGGTCACTGTCTCCTTGGCCGCGTAAAAGCCATCTTGAAAGAGCGGCCGGTCAACTGTCAGTTCCGTGCCGGGTCCAAAGAGGATGTCCATGTCTTCGCGGCAGACGTGCATGTGGCGCGAGGAGGCCTGCACGGTCAACACCGGCGCGGTCCCGCTCTTGCCGCGGCCCAGGTATTCCAGAGCCACCTGGCGCACAATCTGCTCTACCTGCGATCTGTCGATCGTTCCCGCCGACGTCGAAATTGCCGAAGTTCCACTTGCCATAAGAGATCCTGACCGGGCTTACCTTGCCTGCATGGTTTCGATTGTTTGTCCTGCGGCCCTGGCGCGGCTGACCACCGCAACAGTTTCGCGGGCTACAACCGCTTCTTCATTTGCCGGAACCACCAAAACCTTCACTGCCGAGTTTGCCGTTGAGATTGCGCCTTCACCCTGGATCGAGCGGTTCTTTTCCGCGTCCATCTCCACGCCGAAGGAGGAGAGATTCTTCAGTACGGCGGCGCGAATCTCCGCGCTGTTCTCGCCGATGCCGCCGGAGAACGTGATGGCATCCAGGCCGCCCAGTTCCAGCATGAACGCTCCGACATAGTGGCGAATGGCGCGGACGAACAGGTCGATGGCGAGCCGCGAGCGGCTGCTGCCAGCCGCTGCTGCCTCGCTCAAGTCGCGTAGGTCGCCGCTGGTGCCGCTGACGCCAGCCAGACCGGAACGGCTGGAGAGAACCTGCGCCATGCGGTCCGGGTCAAGGCCCAGCTTCTTCATCATGTGCAGCACGGCGAATACGTCGATGTCGCCGACGCGGTTGTTCTGCGGAAGGCCGGACTGCGGCGAGGTTCCGAAGCTGGTGTCGATGGCCGTGCCGCAAGAAAACGCCGCCACGCTGGAGCTGCCTCCGAGGTGGCAGGAGATGTGGCGGAGATCGTTGCGCGCCAACAGGACCTGCGTCCGCAGACTGGCGGAGCGATGGCTGGCTCCGTGGAAGCCATAGCGGCGAACTCCGAAGTCGCGCAGCCACTGGTAGGGAACCGCGTAGGTGGTGGCGGCTTCGTCCATGTGCCGGTAGGGGCCGGTCTCGATGACCGCAACCAGCGGAACACCGGGAAGCTCGGCGCGAAAAGCCTGGATGGCCGCAATGTAAGGAGGATTGTGTGCCGGGGCGAGAAAGGAGAACTCTTCCATGGCAGCCAGCAGTTCATCGCCGATCAGTTGGGGTTCGCTGTGCGAGCCGGCATGGACCACCTTGAAGCCGACCGCGTCCACCTCGGCAAGGCTCTTTAGCGCCTTCCCTTCCCCGGCAATGGCCGCAATGCATTGGCGGATGGCCGACGGATAGTCAGGACAGTCGCTGCCCGGCTGGCCGATGCGCTCCACCCGGCCTTCGGCCAGAACGGTCTCCGAGGGCATCTCCAGGACGCGGTACTTGAACGAAGTGCTGCCGATATTTGGAATCAAGCATTTCATTTGATGAACGTTTTTGAAACGTATTGAACTTTTTTAGAAGATACAGTACAGTTTAGGTCAGAGTCAATCGCTGATCGAGAAAATTTCTGAGGTTAGGCCCACATGGCGGCAGATGCGAGGGTAGGCAGGGTTGTTTCCGGTGGGGGCGCGGCTGGGGCCACGTCGGCCAAAGCTTCATCGTTGGACCGGCTGGAGGAACTCGGCATCGTGGGCGCTGGCGGCGGCGGCTTTCCCACGGCCGTGAAGCTGAAGACCAAGGCCTCCCTGGTGATTGCCAACGCGGCGGAGTGCGAACCGCTGCTGCACAAGGACAAGGAGCTGCTTCACCACCACGCGGAGCCCTTTCTGCGCGGCATGCAGATGGCGATGGAGCTGACCGGCGCGCGGGAAGGCGCCATTGGAATCAAGGAGAAGTACCTCGACATCATTGCCGCGCTGGAGGCGCAGGCGCCCAAGGGAATCCGCGTGGTTCCGCTGCCGGACACCTACCCCGCGGGCGACGAGTTCATTCTCGTCCACCTGGTAACGGGGCGCGTGATTCCGCCCGGCGGGCTGCCCAAGGATGTGGATGCCGCGGTAGCCAACGTTGAGACACTGATCAACATCGCCCTGGACCGGCCGGTGACGCACAAATACCTGACCGTGGCCGGGGCCGTAGAGAATCCGGTGACGCTGCGGGTCCCGGTGGGGATCACCATCGGCGAAGTGATTGAAGCCGCGGGCGGGGCGACGGTTGACGATATCGGCGTGCTGCTGGGCGGCGTGATGATGGCCAAGCCCGCCGCCAGCCTCGACGTGCCGGTGACGAAGACCACCGGCGGCATCGTGGTGCTGCCCTCCTCGCACAGCCTGATTCGCCGCCACAACGCACCCATGATCCAGGTGAACCGCATCGGCCGCTCGGCCTGCGACCAGTGCCGGTTCTGCACGGAGTTCTGCCCGCGCTTTCTGCTCGGGCATCCCATCGAGCCGCACGCGGCCATGCGGTCGCTGGGGTTTGCGACGGGCGCGGACGCGATGGTGGCCACGCTCTACTGCTGCGAGTGCAACCTGTGCACCATGTACGCATGCCCGGAGGATCTTGATCCAAAGAACGTGTGCGTGCAGGCCAAGCCCCTGGCCCGGGAGCGCGGGCTGACCTTCAAAGGCGACCCGGCGTCGATCACGCCGCATCCGATGGCCGAGTTCCGGCGCGTGCCCATGCGCAGGCTGATCGCCAGGCTGGGACTGGGCGAGTTTAACAACGTGGGGCCGCTCAAGGAGCACACCTTCGCGCCGCGCAAGGTGAACGTGCTTCTGAAGCAGCACGCCGGCGTGCCCGCGGTTCCGGTGGTCAAGTGCGGCGACCGGGTGCGCGAGGGCGATCTGCTGGCCGTGCCGCCGCAGGGCAAGCTCGGCGCCAGGGTACACGCCAGCATCGCGGGAAAAGTCACGGTGACCGCCGACGCGGTCCTCATCGAAGCTTAGAGCACAAACGCAAGGAGCAATCGTGGTGCCGGAAATCAGCTCTATTGGACTTGTCGAACTCTCCAGCGTGGCCACCGGCTACGTGGTTCAGGATGTGATGCTGAAGGCCGGTGCGATTCAGCTTCTGCTGGCCCGCAGCATCTGCTCGGGAAAGTTTCTGATCGTTGTGGCCGGGGACGTGACTTCGGTCTCCGCCGCGGTGCAGGCGGGAGGCGTGGCCGCGGGGGCGTCGCTGATTGAGCGGCGGCAGATTGCGCGCATGCACCCGTCGGTGCTGGCGGCCATCTCCAATGCCGTGGACATCGAGCCCTCGCAACTGCGCTCCATCGGCGTGATCGAAACCTTCTCCGCGGCCAGCATCATCGCGGTGGCCGACGCGGCGGTGAAGGCGGCCAACGTGACGCTGCTGCGCCTGCACCTGGCGATGGCGCTGGGCGGCAAGGGTTTCCTGCTGATGGCCGGGGATGTGGCGAACGTGCAGGCAGCCGTTGCGGCCGGGTCCAAGGTGGCCGGCGACGACGGAATGCTGGTGGGCCGCGGCGTGATTGCCGCGCCCTCCGCGGAGCTGTTTCGCGATTACATCTAGACAGGAACGGGCAACGCGGGCGCATCGACAGGGCCGGTACTCGGGGCTCAGTTCAGCGCGCTTCCGTGCGCGTTCTTATTCTGCGGCAATGCTATTGTGAGCGATGCTTCCATGGTGGTATACCTTGGGCGCGGCGGAATTCCGCCTGCGTGCAAGTGTGAAAGGAAGCGTGTGCGATGCGCAAGACAACTGCGGCAGAAAACGTTCTGGAACCCATGAGTAAAGTGCTTCACCTGACCCGCGTATTTGTTGCGGGAGCAGTGCTGATTGCGGCCTCCGCCGCGCTGAACGGCCAGCAGCCGCTGAAGTTGAGCGTGCAGTGGGGCAAGACCACCGTGGTTTCGAAGTCGACCCCTACGCTGCAAGTGGTGGTGAACCCGCCGTTGCGGCCGGGCCAGCCGCTGAGCGCCGCTTCGTACAAGGCGGTGAAGGAACTGGGCGCGGACTATGTGCGCTATGTGCCGTGGCTGCCTTATCCCCGTCTGGCCGTGGCCGAACTGGAGCCGCCCACGCCGCAGAAGACCTCGTGGGACTTCAGCATCATCGACCCCATGACGAAGGATTTTCTGGCGGCGACCGAAGGGCACCCGACGGTGATGAACTTCAGCACGATCCCTACATGGCTGTTCAAAACCGCCAAGCCGGTGACCTATCCGGCCGATCCCAACCAGGTGGTGTGGAACTACACGCAGGGCACAGTGCTGCGCGACCCCAGCGGCAAGGAACTGGGCGACTACTACAACCGCCTGGTGAGCTGGTATGTGGACGGCGGCTTCACCGACGAGAACGGCGTGCGCCACGACTCCGGCTACCACTACAAATTTCCGGTGTGGGAGGTGCTCAACGAGGTGGAGGGAGAGCACTCGACCACGCCCGAGGACTATGCCAAGCGCTATGATGCCATCGTCGAGGGGATTCGGCGCGCGAGCCCGGACACCAAGTTCATGGGCATGGCGCTGGGAGGGCCCAGCGACCATCCGGCCTTCGTCGAGTACTTTCTGAATCCGGCCCATCACAAGCCGGGCATTCCGCTCGACTACATCTCCTACCACTTCTACGCGGTGCCCACCTACTCGCAGACCATTGCCAACTGGCAGTACACCTACTTCGACCAGGCGGATGGGTTTCTGAACACGGTTCGCTACATCGAGCAGATCCGCAAGCGGCTTTCGCCGACGACCAAAACCGACACCGATGAGCTGGGCGTGATCTCGGCGGACGATACGCAGCAGGATCAGCCCGGACACGTGATGCAGCCGATTCCGCCGGCTTACTGGAACCTGGCCGGATCGCTCTATGCCTATCTCTACATCGAGCTGGCGCGGTTGCAGATCGACATCGTCGGCGAGTCGCAGCTGGTGGGCTATCCCACGCAGTATCCCAGCGTGAGCATGATGAACTGGGAGAATAACAAGCCCAACGCGCGCTATTGGGTTCTCAAGTTGATCAAGGACTCCTTCCACCCCGGCGACAGCCTGGTGAATACATCGCTTAGAGGCGTCGCCGCAGCGGACGTGGCCGCGCAGGCCTTTATCACGCCTGCCGGCCACAAGCTGCTGCTGGCCAACAAGCGGGATCACGCCGTCGAAGTCGAGCTGCCGGATGCCGCCAAGGCGACGGCGCTTACGGTGGACGTGCAAACCGGCGACGGACCGGCACGCAGCGTGAAGCCGGCGGACGGAAAGATCAGGCTCGAGGCTTTTGCGGTAACCGTCGTGAGCTGGTAAGAGCCGACTCGAATGCTCTCCCGTGCAGGCGGTGGCGCAACGCGAAGCCGGAGACGCAGGCGCTGCTCAGGAGCGCGCGTCATAGCGGGGCTTCCGCCTGCAGCGGGGTTGCGCCGATTATGGCTTGGGGGGGGCGGCTACAGCCACCGGCTGGTCACCGGTTGATTGAGCCGGCTCTTCGATCGTCAGTTGCCGATCGCCGGTCGTGTTGAGCAGCACCTGCCGGATCCCGCTGGGCCATCGAATCTCAATGCGATCTGCCGCCGCGGCCGTACCGAGGCCAAAGTGCATCCGCGGATCGCTTGCGGAGAGATAACCGCTCGATGTGGTCACCGTTCCCCACTGGCTGCCCTGCGGCGAGACAACCTTCACCTGTGCGCCGATGCCGTCGCGGTTGCTCTTGTGCCCGATGAGCCTCAAGGTAATCCAGTGGTTCTTGGTCTCGGTCATGTTGAGCACGATGTGCGGCGGCCCCCCATTGGTCGAGACCACGGCATCGATGCGTCCGTCGTTGTTCAGATCGCCGATCGCCATGCCCCGGCCAACCCAGGCTTCATGAAAGATCTCCGAGGAGATGCCGGAGACATCCACGAACTTCTTGCCCGTGTTGCGCAGCAGCATCATCGGCTCCTTGTAGCGCAACTGCGGGGAGATGGTCTCGATCGTATCCAGGTCGTGGCCCTGCGCAATCAGCAGGTCCTTCCAGCCATCGTTGTCATAGTCCATGAAGCGCAGGCTCCAGCCGGAGTGGAGCATGGTGATGTTGCCCACCCCCGATTGCTGGCTCACGTCGTAGAAGGTGCCATCGCCGGCATTCTGATAGAGCGAGTAGCGCTGGTTGGCCAGGTCGGTGATGACCAGGTCCGGCCAGCCGTCATTGTTGTAGTCGGCAAAGTCCACGCCCATTCCCGCATACGTCCGCCCTTCGGAGTTGACGGCGACGCCGCTTTCCAGCCCCACCTCCTCAAAGGTCCCATCCTTCTTCTGGTGAAAGAGGAACTCAGGCATGGAGTCGTTGGCGACGAACAGATCGATTCGCCCATCCTGGTCGTAGTCCGCTATGGCGATTCCAAGCGCCTTGGCCGGCTTGTCGAGCCCCAGTTTGGCGGCCATCTCGGTAAAGTGGCCGTTGCCGTCGTTGTGATAAACGAGCATGGTGATAGGTTGGAAGGAATCGGGATGGCAATAGGAGCGGTATCCCTCGCGATGTTCGCCGCACCACAGGTCTTCCCAGTCCCAGGTGACATAGCGGTCCACCACAAGGTCGAGCAGGCCGTCGTTATCAAGATCCACCCACGTGGCGGAACTGGACCAGCCGCTGCCGCCGACACCCGCCTTCTCAGTAACATCGGTAAACGTGCAGTTGCCGTTGTTATGGTAGAGGTGGTTGCCGCCGTAGCCGGTTACGTAGAGGTCTTCGTAGCCATCGTTGTCGTAGTCGGCCACGGCAACGCCCATGCTGTAACCAACTCCCTGCAAGCCGGCCTTCTCCGTGAGGTCCTCAAAGGTTCCATCGGGCTTCTGGTGGTAGAGGCGGTTCCAGTATTCGGGGCCGGTCTTCTGCGGGATGAATCCTTTCGGTGTTGGATCGGTAAACGGCGCGCCATTGGCAAAGAAGATATCCAGAAGGCCGTCGTTGTCGCAGTCAAAGAGCGCAACTCCCGAACCCATGGTCTCAATCAGGTACTTTCGCGAAGTGTGCGGAGCCTGGTGGAGAAATTTAATCCCCGATTTCTCTGTAACATCGACAAAATGGCCGGGCACGAGGCCGGCTGGACTGGTTGCCGGCATCGCGGAAGGTTGATGCATTCCCGCTGTCTGCGCACTGGCGGAAACGATCGCCAATCCCAGGCACAGGAAGAACGCCAGCCAACGCCGCAGTTGTCGCTCACCGCTTGAAGCCATCCGGGAATCACTCCTCATTCCTTGTATCTGAACAGGCTCATCCGCGTGAAGGGCACAACTACGCCCGGTGTTCACCGCTTTTAGCGTCACGCTCAGAAATCGGGCCGCGGCCCTGATGAACATTGCATTTGCCAAGTTGTGCCGAGGCACCGACCGCTGCGTTCCTATGGATTGGCGCCTGCATCCACACGCTGCGGGGATATCTCCTGCGTGTCAAAGGATTTGTGCGTAGGGTTGGCGCCGTGAACCTTCTGAAATTCGGCCAGCGCCTTCCGCTGCCCGTCCCTGTTTCCAGTGGCGCGATAGGCAGTCGAAAGCCGATACCAGGCAGCTTCGTCGCCCGGATTCACTTTGGCCGCACGTTCCAGCGGGGCTACCGCCAGCTCCGGCTTATGGAGGTCAAGCAGCACGCCGCCCAGGCCCACCAGCGCCTCTTCAAAGTCGGGAAAGCGATCCACGATGTGTTCGTATTGCGTGCGGCCCTCCTCCAGGTTGCCGGCCTCCACCTGCATATAGGCCAGTTCGTAGGCGGCATTGCCATTGCTGGGATCGACTTCGAGTTCCGCCATGAACTCGCGCACCGCGGCATCGTGATCCTCGGCCTTCTGCCCTTCCCGGAAGCGGGTGAGATACACGCGCCCCATGCGATAGTGAATGCCGGGCCGCTGGGGGTCGAGCTGGAGAACGCGAGTGAAGGCGGCAATCGCCGCTTCATAGTTCTTCTGTGCCTCGTTGGCCTCGCCCTGGGACTGGATCATCCAGATCGATCCCGGCGCATTGTCGTGCAGCTTCTGCATCACCACGTAAGCGAAGTTTCCATAGATTCGTCCGGTGTGATACAGGATCTCGGGATCGTCGGGATAGAGCTTGTTGAGCGCCAGCGAGGTCTCCACGGCATCGGAGTCGCGGCCCAGCCCGGTATAGGCGCGCAGCAACTGCAAGCCGCACAGCCGCCTCACATTGGGGTCCGCGGTCTGCTTGAATCCCTTCTCCAGGTGCGGCAAGGCTTCGGGGTATCGGCCCATCTCCGCCAGCGAAAGGGCCAGCAGGCTATCCAGTTTCACCATGCCGGGCTTGAGCCGTTGGGCGGTGTGCACTTCTCGCACCGCCAGGTCATATTGATGGAGTTGAAAATAGACTGCGGCGAGATTTGCATGGACTTCAGCGACGGCTGGTTCCATCTTTGCCAATTGCTCGAATGCGCCGCGCGCAACCTCAAACTGACCGGCCGCCAATGCTTGTTGCGCCACGGCGGCGACTTCCTCTTCCTGTCCGCGGTTGCTTGCCTGTGCCCCAGCGGTCAACGGAAAGATGAAACAGAGGACCAGCAACCAACTCAGCTTCGACATCTTATTCATGATGTGTTCAGTGTATCTCCCGCACACAAAACTCCGCCACGCCCCGAGGGGCGTGGCGGAATAAAAGCAAGGCAGCGGTTGATCGGATGGATCAGAATTGAACCTTTCCACCGAATTGTAAGATACGAGCCGACGATGCGCCGTACAGCAGGCCGGCGTTGCTGTTGCCTACGTTGGCGGAGACGGGTTGGTTGCCTCCCGATCCGGCGACCAGCAGGCCGCCTACGTCACCCGAGTACTGGTGCTTGTTGAAGGCGTTGAACATATCCATCTTGAAGACGAACTTCGCCTTTTCGCCCAGGGCAAAAGCCTTGCCCAGGCCCATATCCCAGTTGTTGATGCCGGGCTGGTTGAAGGTGTTGCGACCCAGGGTTCCGTAGGTGCCGAATGCCGGCCCAGTGAAGCAGTTCATGTTGATCCACGAGAACTTGGCCAGGTTGCCTGAGTAGGTGTTGTCGTGGATGTTGCAGCCCGGCGTTTGGTTCGCGCGCATGCCGCCGGAGCCGGTGATGCCCTGGATATCGGGCGCCGTGACTTCAAAGGGAAATCCCTTCTGGAAGGTTGCGACGCCGGTGAACTGCCAGCCGCCAACAGCCTCGTCGAGTGCCCAGTTGGCGCCGCCAAGAAGCTTCTTGCCGCGGCCAATGGGAAGTTGGTAGACCCAGCTGTTCACAAACCGGAAGGGCACGTTGAAGTCCGACCGGCCGTAATCCAGCTTCGGCCTTGAGTTGTCCATGTAGCCTTCGAAGCCGGTGGCGCTGGCGCCTGCTCCGGCGGTCGCCGACTTGTTGTCCATGCTCTTGGCCCAACTGAAGACCGAGGTCACGGCCAGGTCGCCGGCGCGATGCTCGAACTTGGCATTGCCGGCGTGGTAGATGGAGTAGCCATGGAAGTCGCTGTCGATGTAGAACCCGTTGAAGTTGGGATACGGCAGGCGGCTGGCTATGCTGCAAGGTGCAACCGCGCTAAGACCGAGCGCGGGATCGCCAAAGGCGTTGTAGTAGATGCCGTTCGAATCCTGTTGCTGGCAAAGCGACAGACTTGCCGCCGGAATATCGAGCTGTTGCGCGATATCGTGCCGGTTCAGCAGGTGGGTGCCCTTGGTGCCAACGTAGTTCAGTTCCAGGGTGGTGTTCTTGGCCAGCTCGCGCTCGACCGAGAGCGTCCACGACTGGACGTAAGGGTTGAGAGGATCTTCCGACTCGATGACCGCGATGAAGCCCAGCGTAGACTCGGGGAACGACCCCAGCGTGCCGAAAGAAGGCAAGAGCTGGTTGCCGAGTTTGAGCGTATCCAGGCCGTTTTGCGTGGAGGGGTTCAAACTGTTGCGCACGCTATAGGGATAGATATCGGCCGAGTCGTCGATCTCGCGTCCCTCGTAGGAGGTGTAGAAGATCCCGTAGCCCCAGCGGACAACGGTCTTGTCGTTCACGCGGTAGTTGAAGCCCAGGCGCGGCGCCCAGGGATTCTTCGGGCCTGGGAACGGAACCGATCCGCAGTAGCGCAGGATGGGGCTGACCCCATCGATGCCCACGCCGGGGGCAACGCCATCGGTGGAGAGTTGCGGGTCGGCATAGCAGAGGCCGCCCTGAGAGTTTTTGGTGTCGAGCCAGAAGAAGTGGTTCGACTTCTCATAGGTCGCGGCGCGATAGTCCCAGCGCAGGCCGATGTTCATGCTGAGCTTGGGAGTCAGCTTCCAGTCGTCTTGCGCGTACGGGGCAAAGTAGTTGTATTGGTGGACTTGCGGGTTGCCGGCCTGGGTGGTGGGGCTCAGCGGACCGGGCACAAATCCGCCCCAGCCCGAGTAAAACCCGAGCATCATGTCGGCGACACCGTTGCCGGTGCCGCAATATCCCGAGGGAGTTGTGCAACTGGGGGCTGGGTTGGTGGCCGAGATTGCTTCGCTGTTGGTATTGATGGTGTTCGAGCTGAAGCCCCAATCGCCGTAGAAGTCATCGTCCAGGTTGCGGTTGATGTACCAGGTGCGATAGTCAACGCCAAACCCGAGCGTGTGCTTGCCGTGAACCGAGGTAAAGTCATCGGCGAATTCCCACTCGGGAATATACGAACCGCTGTAAGAGTTCACCGGTCCGCCGCCGCTGTTAAACCCGGTCATGCCCACGTTCGGCCAGGTCTGCTGCAAGGGGCCGAAGGTGGTGAAGGTATTGGCCTCGTTCAGTGCCGAGATCGCCGAAGCTAGCGGGGCAGCCGAACCTTCCGGCGCGTTGGCCGAGAGATAGCCAAAGCGGAAGTTGTTCACGTTCTTCTGGCCCAGGTTGATGGTGTGCGAAACCTCCCACGACTTGCCCTGTTCGAAATACTGCTCCAGACCGAGGACCGCCGAACCGGAGTTGTAGTTCGCCGAGTTCACATAGTTGGAGTAGGTGAAGCGGCCGAAGACCGAGCCCAGTTTGCCCAGGGTCTGGTCTCCGCGGTAGGTCTGCTGGTTCATGTGCAGCGGGCCGGGGATGTTCTGGATGAAGTTGGTGATACCCTCAGGCTGGTTTGCAACCGTCGGCGCACCCCAATACCCGTTGTTCACGGCGAGCAGGCCGATGCGGGAGGTGAAGTAGCTGGAGGGAACCTTGTTGCCCGCAAAAGGCACGGGGGCTCCGCTCACCAGGGACTGAGTGGGATCGACCGGCATACAGTTGCCGCCATTGGCCAGCAGCGCGGTACAAGTGGCTGTTCCAAAGGCCGGCAGCGGGCCGCCGGGCAAGGTGGCGTTAATGGGCGCATAGGTTTCAGCCGAGAAGTCACCCGTCAGGACCGCCGGGTTGGGAACAGTCTCCTGCAGTTGGGTGCCGTTGTTCATGCGCCAGCCTTCGTAGTTGGCCATCCAGAACGACCGGTTGCGGCCGTCGTAGAGTTTGGGAATATAGACCGGGCCGCTGGCGACGAAGCCGAACTGATTCAGTTTCAGAACCGGGTTCGACGTGGGCGTGGAGGCGATGTAGGTGTTGGCGGTGGTAAACGGCTTGGCGTCGAACGCATTGTTGCGGTCCGACTCGAAGATGGTGCCGTGCAGCTTGTTGGTGCCGCCCTTGCTGACGACGTTGATCTGGCTGGCGGAGAATCCATACTCTGCCGGGTAGATGCCGCTCTGTACCTTGACTTCCTGAATTGCGTCCTGCGACAGAATCACGGCAGGGGTTTCCATGGCCTGGTCGGTGTTGACCAAGCCGTCGAGGGTGAAGTTGTTGCCCTCGGGGCGGCCGCCGTTGATGCTGATGGCGTTGCCTTCGCCCTGACGCATGGTGCCCTGCTCGCCGCCGATGGTGACCGCGCCGGCGCCCAGGAACAGCAACTGTACGAAGTTGCGTCCGTTCAACGGCAGCTCTTCCACCTGCTTCTGGCTTACCAGTTGCGACAGCGCCGCGGAGTCAGTGTCGAGTTCGACGGCCTGCGCCGTAACCTCAACAGTATCCGTGACCGCGCCGGGCTTGAGGGCCAGGTCGATACGGACCTTCTGATCGGTGGACAATACGAAGCCGGTTGTGACCGACTTTTGAAATCCCTTGACCTCAGCCGAAACCGAATACGTTCCAGGTTGCAGGGACGGAGCGTAGTAGTCGCCGGCCGAACTTGTGATCGTGCGGAACGCGGTGTTGGTGGCCGTATTGGTGACCGTTACCTTGACGTTGGGAATGATGGCGCCGGAACTATCCGTCACCGTTCCCAGAATTGTGCCGGTTGCGCCAGCCTGGCCGAACAACTTGCCGGCCACAACCAGCAAGATGAGCAAAGCCAGGAATGTTCTTAGTGAACGCATTGGGAAGCCTCCTTACAACGGTTTCTTGTTTTCGAACAGGTCAGAGCTTGGGCTAGAGTCTCTAGTGACGACTGCCGGGCGTATTTCGCCCCGCAGAATCTGGACGTGCCTTCAATGGAACGCGAGGGTAGTGAATGGAAAGAACAATTGTCAAGAAAAAAATAAGTTCCTGATTGAAATTTTTCGCCGGGCCAGCGCCGCGGCCGAAATTCAGGGTTCTACATCAGCTTTTACCGGATCAATAGGCCTTTTCACGGATGTTCCGGCCATGACTTGGGGCACCGCTTCATTCCAGATTTCGGATTCTATCCTTCGCATTTCTGGAACAACGCATCTGAGGTTCCTCTGGAATCGGGCAGCTCGATGAAGATATACGGCAACACGGGCGGGGAAGTCCGCACCGGCGGCTGAGATCGCGGACCGCCGGGTTGCCCTTTCGCACCGTGCGAGCAGAAAGGTAATCGAAGCCCGCGGCAGTGTTTTGCAGGGAGAGGAGAGAGGGGGCGCGGCCTCGCCGGCGAGGCCGCGACTTCGATTGGGATATTTTTTCACTTCCGAAAGTCGAGGCAATCGTGCTAATGTTCTTGGCGCCCGCAATGCAGGCTGTTCTCTGGCCTTGAGCGCAGTCGATCGATCGCTCGAACGCCGACAAAAACAAACCAACGCACTCATAATAGAGGAGAAACAATGAAGCTCCTGGGAATGAAGTTGGTCACGGCAAGCGTGGCGATAATCCTGGGTTTCGGCGCCGCGCAGGCGCAGAACCAGACCGATCCGCTCCAAAACGACAAGCTAAGGAGCGGATTTGACAATCCACCGAGTGGCGCCCGCCCGCGGGTGTGGTGGCACTGGATGAACGGCAACATCTCCAAGGAAGGCATCAAGCTGGACCTGGAGTGGATGCACCGCGCCGGGCTGGGCGGCTTCCAGAACTTCGACGCTGCCCTGCAGACGCCGCTGGTGGTGGACCATCGGCTGGCCTACATGACGCCGGAGTGGAAGGATGCCTTCAAATACGCCACCACTCTGGCCGACCAACTGGGCCTGGAAGAGGCCATCGCCGGTTCGCCGGGTTGGAGTGAGTCGGGCGGTCCCTGGGTGCCGGCCTCGCAGGGCATGAAGAAGTATGTCTGGAGCGAGACCGAGGTCGAAGGCGGCAAGCCCTTCACCGGCACGCTGGCTCATCCGCCCTCGAATACGGGCGCATTCCAGAACCTGGCCATTCACGAAATGCTGCCAGGGCCGGAGGGAGCTGCGGCGGCGCCGGAGTTCTACGCCGATGCGGCGGTGGTTGCCTATCGCCGGCCGGCCAGCGATGTGTCGGTCGAGTCGCAGCACGCCAAGATCACCGCCAGCAGCGGCTCACCGGATTTCGCCATGCTCTCGGATGGCGACCTGGAAAAGACAACCGGGATCCCGATTCCCAAGGCACTGGGCGAGACATCGTGGATTCAATATGAGTTCCCTGCTCCGCAAACCGTCCGCTCCATCACCTTTGTGACCAAGGACCCGGACATGATCGCCTCGCTGGTAGGCGGAATGGGCGCTCCAGACAAGGCGCTGGAAGCGAGCGACGACGGACAGACCTTCCGCGAGGTGGCGAAGCTTTCCGGCGGCGATGCGCCGCAGCACACGATTTCCTTTGCCCCTGTGACCGCGAAGTACTTCCGCGTCTCGTTCAAGCGGACGCCACCGCCGCCCATTCCCGAATGGGCCAGCGGGCTCGATCCCGCTTCGTTTGGAATCAAGATTCCACCGCCTCCCACCGACTATGAGATTGCCGAGTTGGTGCTGCACCCCGGAGCGCGCGTGAACCGCTTTGAAGACAAGGCCGCCTTTACCACCCAAAGCGACCTTTATTCGCTGGCCACGCCGCCGGTTGCCGCCGCGGACGCGGTTCCGCTGTCCGACGTTGTAGACCTGACCGCGAAGATGCGCCCGGATGGGTCGCTGGACTGGACGCCGCCGGCAGGCAACTGGGTGGTGGTGCGCTTTGGCTACTCGCTCCTGGGAATCACCAACCATCCGGCAACCGCCGAGGCCACCGGCCTCGAGGTGGACAAGCTGGACCGCCGCTTTGTGAAGAAGTACTTCGACACCTATCTGGACAGCTACAAGGAGACCGTTGGGGATGACCTGATGGGCAAGAAGGGCATCCGCTACGTGATCAACGACAGTTGGGAGGCCGGGGCGCAGAACTGGACCGATAATATGGTCGCCGACTTCAAACGCTTGCGCGGGTACGATCCGGTGCCGTGGATGCCGGTTCTGGTTGGGCAGGTGGTGGAAAGCGCCGAAGCCAGCGACAAGTTCCTGTGGGACTTCCGCAAGACCCTTGCCGACCTGGTGGCCGATGAGCACTACGGCCAGTTGGAAGCAACGCTGCACGAGCGCAACATGGGCCATTACGGCGAATCGCATGAGTCCGGACGCGCCTTGATCGCCGACGGCATGGAAGTGAAGAAGTTCAACGAAGTGCCCATGAGCGCGATGTGGACGCAGGTGCCGGGCCTCAACAAGGAGCAGTTCGGCTACAACGCGGACGATCGCGAGTCGGCGTCCGTGTCGCACATTTATGGACAGAACCTGGCCGCGGCGGAATCGATGACCGCGGCAGCGGCGCCCTGGGCCTGGTCGCCGTCAACGCTCAAGCCCACCGCCGACCAGGAGTTCCTCAACGGCATCAACCGCTTTGTCATTCACGAGTCGGCCCACCAGCCGCTGGTGGACAAGGCGCCGGGCATGACGCTTGGACCGTTCGGGCAATGGTTCAACCGCAACGAAACCTGGGCGGAACAGGCCGACACCTGGATCAACTACCTGGCGCGCACCAGCTTCCTGCTGCAGCAGGGACACTTCGGCGCGGACCTGATCTACTTCTACGGCGAAGACTCGAACCTGACCGCGATCTTTGCGGAGAAGGCGCCTGACATTCCGGCAGGCTTCGGCTTCGACTATGTGAACGCCGACGCGCTGATTCACGAACTGAAGGCTGCCGACGGCAGCGTCACCACCGCCAGCGGCATGAACTATCGCGTGCTGGGCCTGGATCCGTATAGCCAGCACATGTCGCTTCCAGTGCTGCGCGCCATCCACAAGCTGGTGGCGGACGGCGCAGTGGTGGCGGGGCCGAAGCCGATCGACGATCCCAGCCTGTCTGACGACCAGATCGAGTTCAAGCTGTTGAGCGACGATCTGTTCGGCGACGGCACGGGCGTGCATCATGTGGGCAACGGTACGGTGTATGCCGGGCAAAAGCTTGGCGACGTATTCAGCGCGCTGCACGTGGAGCCGGACTTCGACTACACCAAGCCGGAGGCCGATGCGCGGCTGCTCTTCGTGCATCGCAAGCTGGACGACGGCGATGTCTACTTTGTGGACAACCGCAACGACCGCAACGAAGCCGTGGACGCAACGTTCCGCGTAACCGGCAAGACTCCCGAGCTGTGGTACGCCGAAACCGGCAAGACCGAACCCGTCTCCTTCAAAATTGCGGATGGCCGCACCACGCTCCCCCTGAAGCTGGAACCCTGGGGAACCGTGTTCGTGGTCTTCCGCAAGGCAACCGACCAGACCTCTTACACCGCGCCGGCCAAAACCGAGACCGCGGTTGCGACTGTGAGTGGCCCGTGGAAGGTCAGCTTCCAGCCCAAGCGCGGCGCGCCGGACTCGATCACGCTGAAGACGCTTGCGTCGTGGACCGACAACGCGGATAAGGGAGTGAAGTACTTCTCCGGCGCCGGCACTTACACCAAGACCATTCAAGTGAAGGCGGACTGGCTGAAGAAGGATGCGCACCTGTGGATCGACCTGGGCGATGTGAAGAACCTGGCCGAGGTCACAGTCAACGGCAAGTCGCTCGGTGTTGTGTGGCACACGCCGTATCGTGTGGATGCGACTGCCGCAGTGCATGCCGGCGCCAACGACGTTTCCATCAAGGTGATCAACGCTTGGGTCAACCGGCTGATCGGCGACCAGCAGCCCGGCGTTACTGAGAAGATCACGTTCGCCGATGTGAAGCCGTACAAGGCTACTTCGCCGCTGCTTCCTTCGGGGCTGCTTGGGCCGGTGCGTCTTTATTCCGAGGTCACGAAGTAAGAGCTGCGTCGTGCCTGGAATTTACGGGCAGGGATTCACAAACTGCCGCTTGAAAACAATTCAGCCGAACCAACACGCCAGTGAGATCGCAATCAACCGCGAGCTCGCTGGCGAAGTTGTTCAGCCCCGCAACAAGGTTGCCCGCTTCGCTTGGCTGGTTGGAATCCGTGATGCCGGGGGGCGCTATGTAATGGACGGAGGATGAGGAATGCGAGTCTTTGCTGGGATGGCGGCTGGTTTGTTTCTGCTGGTGCAACTGGGCGCGGGACCCGCACGCGCTGCTGAACTCACGCCGGTTCGATTGACAACGGAAATGCGCGTCGATCCCGTCGGCATCGATACGCAGAGCCCGGTCTTCGGATGGAACCTTGAAGCGGCGCCCGCCGGCGCGCGCAATTTGCGCCAGACTGCCTTCCGCATTCTGGTTGCGAGTTCGGCTGAAAAGCTGGCGCACCACGAGGGCGACGTGTGGGACAGCGGACAGGTGGCCTCGACGGCCTTCTGGCAGCTTGCCTACGCAGGCCAGGCTTTGCAATCGCACGCAACCTACTATTGGCAGGCGCAGGCGTGGAACGGCGGATCGGCGCCCGGCCCGTGGAGCAGCACTGCGCGCTTCACCACCGGGCTGCTGACGGCGAGTGACTGGACCGCGAAGTGGATTGCGGCCGAGCCCGATCGCGGCCAGGCCGTGCATCCGCTGGAAAACCGCGGTGAATTGCTGGCCGTCCCGCCACCGCCGCTGCCCGTCTTTCGCCGCGACATCAGGCTGAAGGGGCCTGTCGAGAGCGCGCTCCTCTTTGTCAGCGGTCTCGGGCAAGACGAGGTTCATCTCAACGGCGCCGATGTGACCCAGACCGTGATGAACCCCGGCTGGACCGACTATCGCAAGACGGTTCCCTACGACACCTACGATGTGCGGCGCCTGCTGCGGCCGGGGGTGAATGCCTTCGGCGTGCTGCTGGGCAACGGCATGTACAACGTTGAAGGCGTGAAGGGTCGCTATACCAAGTTCATCGGCAGTTTTGGCCAGCCCAAACTCCTGCTGCAGATGGAGGTCCGCTATGCCGATGGCAGCGCCGATCGATTTGTCTCGGACGGCTCATGGCTCACGCATCCAGGGCCGGTCGCGTACTCCTCGACCTATGGCGGCGAAGACTACAAGGCGAACGCACTGGTGGAGGGCTGGGACCATGCGGGCTTCGCCGCGCGGGGCTGGCAGAGCGCGTTTGAAGTGGGCGGGCCGGGAGGAATACTGGCCGCCAGCCATTCCGCCCCGATGGTGGTTGCCGAAGTGTACAAGCCGGTCCGCATCACGCATCCGCAAGCCGGCGTTACCGTGTACGATCTGGGAAAGAACATGAGCGGGTGGCCGTCGATCGGCGTGCAGGGTCCGGCTGGATCCACCGTTCGCCTGGTGCCGGGTGAGTTGCTTGCAGCCGACGGCACCGTCACCCAGCACAGCGCGGATGCTTCCCCGGAAAGAGCCGTCCTTTTCGATTACACGCTGCGCGGCAGTACGGCAGCGGAGACCTGGCGCCCGCGATTTGCCTACTACAGCTTTCGTTACGTGCAGGTAAGCGTGGAGCCGGCGACGCCCGGCGGCAAGGCTCCGCAGGTGCTTTCGCTGAACGGCGAGTTTGTGCATGCGCGCGCAGCGCAGGTGGGAAGCTTCTCCAGCTCCGATTCGCTCATGAATCGCATTCACACGCTGATCGATCGCGCCGTGCTCAGCAACCTTGCCAGCGTGGTCACCGATTGTCCTTCGCGCGAGAAGCTTGGCTGGCTGGAGCAGACCTATCTCAACGCGTCCACCATCATGCTGAACTACGACGTGAGCCGCCTCTATGAAAAGATGAGCGACGACATGGCCGACTCGCAGTTGGCCGATGGACTGGTGCCGGCCATCGCTCCCGAGTACGTGGAGTTTGTGGACAGCAAGGGGAAGAACACCGCCTTCCGCGACTCGCCCGAGTGGGGCAGTGCGGTCATCCTCAGCCCGTGGGCGCTATACCAGTTCACCGGCGATGAGCGTCCGCTGCGCGAGCATTACGAGTCGATGAAGCGCTACGTTGGCTACCTGGACAGCCGCGCGCAGGGCGGAGTGCTGGATTATGGTCTGGGCGACTGGTACGACATTGGTCCGGGCCGCCCCGGTGAGTCGCAACTGACCAGCAAGTTGGAAACCGCAACGGGAACTTATTTTGCGGATCTCCAGGTGATGGCCCAGGTGGCTGCGCTGGTTGGCCACGCGGAGGACGCCACGGCGTATCGGCGGCGCGCGGCCGAGGTCCGCGATGCCTTCAACGCGCTGCTCTTCCACGCTGACACGAACCAGTATGACCGCGGAAGCCAGACCGCCAACGCACTGCCCCTTGCGCTCGGCATGGTGCCTGCCGGTCACCAGCAGGCTGTGCTCGAAAACCTGGTCGCCGATATTCACGCCCACCACGATCACGTGACTGCCGGCGACGTGGGCTTCCACTACGTGGTTCGCGCGCTGACCAGCTATGGCCGCTCAAAAGTGCTTGCCGCGATGCTGGCGCGCACCGACTCTCCCAGTTATGGCTATCAGCTCACGCGCGGCGCAACCACGCTCACCGAGGCGTGGGATACAAACCCGGACAGCTCGCAAAACCATTTCATGCTGGGCCACGGCGAGGAGTGGTTTTATCGCGGACTGGCGGGCCTGTCGTTCGATATGTCCCGCCCCGCCGAGGAGGCGATCGGCCTTGCGCCATCGTTCCTCGCCGGAATCAGCAGCGCTTCGGCCTCCTATCGCTCCACGATGGGTCCGATTGCCCTCGCCTGGCATCGCTCGGGTCAAGGGGCATCGGTGGAAGTGACGGTGCCTCCGGGAGCCCAGGCTGTGCTTGATTTACCCGTGGCAGACAAATGGCTCGATAGCGGAGGAGACGCGGCGCATGCTGCCGGCGTGGTCGATGCAAAACAGGGCGAGAAGGGCCTGCGCCTGCGGCTCGGTTCGGGCGTGTATCGCTTCACCGCCGCGCGCCTTTAGTGCAGGCCGAGGTAATTTCCGTAGCCGACGATCATAGTGGACCCGACCAGCGTGAGTAGCGTGAGGAAGACCAGCGTTTTGGTCCGCGTGCTCACCCCTCGCCACTCCTTCAGCGCAATGCCCCACAGCGTGCTGAAGATGATGATGCTGGCCATGTGCAGCGTCCAACTGGAAAATTTGTAGCGGCCCATCTGCGTTTCGCCCATGGTGTAGAAGAAGAACTGCATGTACCAGGTAGCGCCCGCGACCGCGGAGAACAGGTAATTCCACACGAGCGAAGGCCTGTGCGGGTCCACGCGCATCTCCAGCGCCATCTCCGTCGAGGCCGCGTCCACCGGGTTCTCCAGCGGCGGATGCTCGCTGGCGGCCTGCGTGCCTGCGCCGGCGGGAATGCGCAGGTACTCGCCGTAGCTCTTGTTGCGCAGGTTGAGCACCATGCACCAGACGAAGTTGGTGGTAAATCCGCCGGCCAGCAGCACCACCAGCACGGGCAGCCCCTGCCACATGGTGCTGGTTCCGTGCGCCAGCGTGAGCGCCTTGATGGGGTTGCCCGCATCCAGGCCAAAGGCAAAGCAGGAGCTCATGACGCCGCAGAAGGTGGCCACGCCCAGGCCCAGCTTCAGGTTGAATTCGCGAATGCTGGCCAGCTTCTGCTCGTGCGAAAGTTCACGCTCCTTGGAGATTCCAGCCGCTCCGGCAAACAGGATGCCCAGCACGCAGATGCCCACGCCGAAGAGGATGATGACGCCCGAGCGCTCGTGGAGCAGATGGGCGAACTGCCCGTGAAAGATGGGCGGCACCAGCGTGCCGAAGACGGCCGTATAGCCCAGCGCCACCGCCATGCCCAGCGACAAGCCCAGATAGCGCATGGGCAAGCCGAAGGTCAGTCCGCCCAGTCCCCAAAAACACGCCGAAGAAGTAGGCCCAGAAGATGGACGAGGCCGGCGCGCCGTGCAGCACAGGCAGCAGATCGCGCGTCAGCAATCCCGCCATCAACCAGGGCATGAAGATCCAGCTCACCACTCCTCCGGCCAGCCAGTAGGTCTCCCACGACCAGCCGCGCACTCGGCGGTACGGCACGTAAAAGCTGGCCGACGCCAGCCCGCCCAGCCAATGCAGAAAAACTCCCAGCAACGGATTTGCGTCCAAGTGACCTCTCCCTGATGCCGCGATTCTGTTTGCGTTTTGCCCTAGTTTAGTCTCGCTCGCAAATCTATCAGAAAAGCGGCCACGCACGCTTGCAGCGCCGCCCGCCGGGTCTCGTCGAACTGCCGGGAAGTCGGATTTTTGCGCCACACAGCAGACGCACCGCAACCGGCTCGTTTTACCTTGACACTTGAGCGCGCTGGAAACTACTTTCGATGTGAGTTTGATTCTCTGCCGGCGCGCATCATCGGCGGCATTGCATCGGATTCTGCGTGGCCATCCCCAACGCCCATGGCGCGCGAAGGAGTCTCCCATCGAACGCCGTGAAACTCTCAAGCTGCTCGCCTGCGCCGCAGGTTCTCTGGCACTGGAACCGTCGCTCGCGGCATCGCCCCGGACTGCGCCCGTCCGTGTTCCAATCATCGACGCGCACATCCACCTGTTCGATCCCACGCGTCCCGGCGGCATTCCATGGCCCACCCCCGACGACACCGTACTCTACAAGCCCGCATTGCCCCAGCGCTACGCGAGCATCAGTGCTCCGTTCGGCGTGGTCGGCGCTATCGCAGTCGAGGCGAGCCCGCGGGCAAGCGACAATCAATGGCTGCTCAAAGTGGCAGCCGAAAATCCGGTGATCGTCGGCGTGGTCGGGGATCTCGTTCCCGCTACCGGCTCTTACCTCGCTGACCTGGAGCGCCTGCACGCCGATCCGCTGTTCCTTGGGTTTCGCTACGGCAATCTCTGGGACCGCAACCTCTCCGTCGATTTCGACAAGCCGGGATTCATCGATGGATTGAAGGCGCTGGCACAGGCTGGCCTGGTCTTCGAAAGCGCAAATCCGGATGCGGTTTTGATTGGCGCCGTCCTGAAGGTGGCCGAGCGCGTGCCTGACCTGACCATCGTGATCGATCATCTTCCCCATGCGCCGATTCCCGAAGATAAAGCCGCGCGCGATGAGTACTGGGCCAACCTGGAGCGCCTTGCCAAACGTCCGCGCGTGTTTGTCAAGCTCTCTGAGATTCCGGTTCGCGTCAACGGCGCCCTGGTCACCGACCTCAGCCATTACCAGAGCGCGCTGGACGCGATCTGGGGCGTATTCGGAGAAGATCGCCTCTTCTTCGGCAGCGACTGGCCGAACAGCGACCACGTGGCCACCTACAAGGAGACGTTCTCCCTGGTTCATGCCTACATCGCGCAAAAGCGCGCGGCCGTCGCGGAGAAGTTTTTCTGGAAGAATTCGCTGGCCGCCTATCATTGGCGTCGAAGGACGCCGGACCAGCCGGCGCTGTGAAGCAACCACACGCCGCGGGCGCGACTGCCACTGGAGATTCCAGTTTGCCACCCAAACATGCAGACCATGCGCAGGACCGGGCAGTCGCGAAGGCGCGCCGGCGCCTGATCCCGTTCTTGTTGCTGATGTATGTGGTCTCGTTTCTAGACCGGGCAAACATTGGCTTCGCGAAACAGGCGATGCAGGCATCGGTGGGCATCTCAGAACATGCGTTTGCCATGGCCGCGGGCCTCTTCTTCCTCACCTACGCTGCCTTCGAGCTGCCCAGCAACCTGATCCTTCATCGGGTCGGCGCGAAGGCATGGATGGCGCGCATCATGGTGACGTGGGGAGCCGCATCCATGGCTACCATGTTTGTCACCGGCAGCACCTCGTTCTACCTGCTGCGCCTTTTGTTGGGAGCCGCCGAGGCCGGTTTCTTCCCCGGAGTGATTCTGTACCTGACCTATTGGTTCCCCAGAAAGGTCCGGGGCGAAATTCTTGGGCTTCTCTATTTCGGAGCGCCGTTGGCGTTCATCTTCGGCGGACCCATCTCCGGGCTGCTCCTTCAGATGCATCCGCGTTTCGGGCTGTACAACTGGCAGTGGATGTTTCTCGTTGAAGGCTTCGCGGCGGTCGCTGTGGGCGTCTGGAGTTACTGGTACCTGGACAACAAGCCCTCCGATGCAAGCTGGCTTCCACAGGAAGAAAAGCAGGCCCTGGCGGCCCTGCTGGCACACGAGCAGCATGAGCAGCGTGCGCACAGTCCCACACAAATCCTGTCGCTCTTCAGCGACCTGCGCGTGGTGGAGTTCATGCTCATCTACGCGCTCATTCAGCTCAGTTTCTATGCCGGGGTTTTCTATCTTCCCAGCGAAGTATCGGCCATTCTGCATCGGCCGGCGGGCCTCGCGGTCGGCCTGGTCTCCGCAATCCCATGGGTGTGCGCGCTGGCCGCGGCCTTCTACCTGCCCTGGCTTGCGGATAAGCAGCGAAAGCATCGCCAATTGGCAAGCATGACGCTGTTGATCTCAGGATGCGCGAGCATCGCGCTGCCCATGGTTCGACCGTACGCGGGGCTGGTCGCGATTTCGATTGCCATATCCGGCCTGATCTCCGCGCAGCCGCTGTTCTGGACGCTTCCCACAAGTTACCTGGCGGGCAGGACCGCGGCTGGCGGGCTGGCGCTCATCAATGCCATGGGTGCGGTGGGCGGGTGTTTCGCGCCCACCGTGAAAGTCTGGGCCGACCAGTATTTCGGGTCGTCGCGCGCGGGCACATTTGTTTTAGCCGGAGTTACCATACTGAACGCGGGCCTGATCGTCATCACCGGGAGTTCCCGGCGCAAAGCAAGCTCCAGAAAGCTACCAAACAGCCAGCAAGCCAACTGAATCGAGAGGGATTTTTCCATGCCGGCAACGAAGATTCGCCAGGTGCGGGCCTATTACACGCGCGGAGGCGGCGCCGATTATCACGATCAGGCGCCGGGGCATTGGATCGACGACCACATCGCTACGCCGATGGCGAAGTATCCTGCGTATCGCTCGAGCCGGCAGTCGTTCGGATTGAATGTACTGGGCACGCTCGTCGTGGAAGTGGAAGCGGACAACGGCATGGTAGGCTTTGCCGTGAGCACCGGTGGTGAGCCGGCTGCGTGGATGGTGGAGCGCCATCTCTCCCGCTTCCTCATCGGAGCCGATACAGCGGATCTTGAGACGATCTGGGACCAGATGTATCTCGCCACCGTGTTCTACGGCCGCAAGGGCCTGGCGCTGCTTGCCATCAGTTGCGTCGACCTGGCCTTGTGGGACCTGCTCGGGAAGCTTCGCCAGGAGCCCGTTTACAAGATGCTGGGCGGAGCGGTGCGCGAGGAACTGAGCTTCTATGCGACCGGCGCGCGCCCCGACCTCGCAAAGGAGATGGGATTCATCGGCGGCAAGCTGCCGTTGCGGCACTCCCCCGCGGAAGGCGACGAAGGCTTCAGCAAAAACATGGCCGCGCTGGCCGAAATGCGCGACCGCGTGGGCGAGGACTTCTGGCTGATGGTCGACTGCTGGATGAGCCTCGATCTCGACTACGCTCTTCGCCTGTCGCGCGCCGCCGCCGAATTCAAACTGAAGTGGATTGAAGAGGCTCTGCTGCCCGACGACTACTGGGGCTATGCGGAGCTGCGCCGCAAAGCCCCCAGCGGAATGCTGGTGACAACCGGCGAGCACGAGGCAACCCGTTGGGGCTTTCGCATGTTGCTGGAGATGGAATGCGCCGACATTCTTCAGCCCGACGTGGGCTGGTGCGGCGGATTGACGGAGCTGATCAAGATCGCGGACCTTGCGGATCGTCACCGCGTGCTGGTTGTGCCGCACGGCTCCAGCGTCTACAGCTACCACTTCTCCATCACGCGCCACAACAGCCCGTTCTCGGAGTTCCTGATGATGGCGCCCAAAGCGAACGAGGTGATTCCCATGTTCTCGCCGCTGCTGCTCGATGAACCGATTCCGCACAACGGCCGCATGAAGCTCTCCGACGCGCCGGGATTCGGAGTCCGCCTGAACCCTGACTGCAAGTTGCAACGGCCCGTAAAATAGGCGCGGCCCGCGCAGTGGCGAAGATTCCACTGAAAGTTTGTGCGCCGAGGCTTATGGTTCGGGAAGAATCCTGGCCTCGGCGTGAAACAGGTGGTAATCGGAGTAGCGATGGCTCTCTTCGCTCGTGCCGTGCCCCTGGTCACTTGAGATTTCGACTTCGCTGGGCAGCCAGAACTCCGCATCGTAGCCGCGGATCCGCACCGAACGGAAGGTCAGTTCGGTGGTCAACTGCCTGAGGAACACCTGCGGCAGAGGAGCCAGCAGGTCGGTACGCAGCCCGATGATGTCGAAGCTGGACTCATCGACCCACAACACGCCCTGGAAGTAGAACGGCACCTGTTTGCCTTGCACCTGGTAGAGAGCCGGAGCGGTGACTTTGCCGGGTTCCTGCGCGAAGGCCACAACAAATGTCCTCCGCCCGTTCTTTTCCTGCCGCCCCAGGTAGCGGAAGCGAAACTCCGGCTGGTTCGCGGCGGAGAAAAACAGCCACTGGTAGCCGAATCCGTAGCCTTGCATGGATGTGAACGCGCTCCCCGCCTGCACCGGTCTTCCCGCACTGTCGACGCGCGACTCCGAGATGCTGGTGCTGCCGTCCGCATTGCGCCGGCACTGGAGCAGATACTTGTATTGCCGGCCCCACGGTTCTGTTGCGGCCATCCCACCCGCCGTATCGGCCTCTCCCCCGCCCGGGAAAAGGTGGACATCCGCGCGCCAAATCAGGGCGGGCCATCGGGGCAGTTCATGGGAGAGTGGTTTGGCGACGCGGTTGAGGATGAGTGGCAACTGGTCCTGTTTCTCGTCGTACCTGATGCCGCCCAGTGCCGGGACCACGGCCTTGAGCTTCTGGATCGGGAATTCAAAATAAACTGTCGGGTCCTGCACTCCTAGCCGCGTGGTTGAATTGGCTCCATGCGGGGCCGAGGAGGGGCTCAACTCAACCTGGGCCGCGGCCAGGCGGCTCAGCCCGGCAGCCAGCCCGAGCATCGCCGCCAGTGCCAGCGAGCCGGCAGCGCGTGCCTGAAGTACCTTCATCCCTGTCCTCTCGCGCTACTTCCTGTTCTTGGGCGGCTGTGGAGCGAAATACCCCTCGCGGGCCTGGATCTTCACATCTTTCCGATCCACTTCCACCTTTAACGAATGATACGTGCCGTTCAGCTTCACATCGTTCAAGGAGAGTTCGAGCAGGTACTTGTACGCCGGCCCGGCGGCCAGAGTCGTCAGTCCTCCCTGCAGATCGTTGTTGTTGCGGAAGAACGTACCGCCGGTCCCGTCGGCGAATTCGGCCATCACCTGCTTGTTCTGCCGCATGGCATCGTCGCGATCCTGCAGGTTCTGTCCGGTCACGAGCGACTGGATCGATTCCCCGCCGGCCTCGCTCACAGGCGCAATCGCCCCATAAAGGCCGCGCGCGTCGAGCGTGCTGATCGTCACCCCATCGCCCACCGCGAGGTTCAGCAACTGCGACTCCATGGCCATCGATTCCTGCGAGAGGGAAAGGAAGCCGGAAGAAATGAGGATGAGCGTGCGCTGGCCCGGCAGCGCGGAGATGGTGTGTACCACATCCCGCACGTAGCCGATGGTGTCGTCCGCATCCTGATCGCCTTCCTGCAATGCGGTCGTCGCGGCGTTCTTGGTGAGAGTTTCGTTTTGCAGCACGACCGGCGACGTACTGATGTCATCGACGTTGATGTTGCCGGAGTTGCTTGCCGCCGCGGGAAGGTGCATGCAGTTCGCGGTCTTGTCCAGGGCAATGCCGTACGCCGTGGCGTTATGCCTGTTGAGAATCTGATCGGCCTGGTAATAGTCGATGCCGGGGCAGGCGCCCAGGGGCTGCTGAAAGGTCCGCCGGAACCTGAGTTTCTCCACGGCGGCCTGCAACACCGCGTGATTGTGCGTCAGCCCCGAGTTGATGCCCAGAAACGACAGCACCAGCCCACGGGTCCCATCGGCCAGCGGCTCGGCAAGCATTTGCTCAGCCGCCTTCTTCACCTGTTCCAGGTCGCCTGCGCTCAGGTGCCGGTCGTCGAAGAGAAGCACGAGAATGCGCGGCGCGGCGGCCGGCGGCTGCGGGATTCCCGGCGCGGCCTGGCTCCCGGCCGGCGCCGGTGCGGCAATCGTCTCGCCACTTGCGAGCGGGGCGCCCTGCTGCACTGTGAACCCCGTGATCTTCCGCGGCTTGCCCTGGTCCAGGACCTTGAAGTCCTCCTGCTTGAGGCCGCCGATGGCATGGCCCTGCGCATCGCGCACAACCACCGGCACCAGCACCGCATTGACATGGACCTGAAGCACCACGCCGCTCGCATCCGGCGGTTGTTGTGCCGGCTGCGCGGCGATCTGGGCATGGATGGCTTGGGCCGCCATGCACATAAGAAATACGGCGAATTGTCCGGCAAACTTCCTCATAGGGTTGCGGAGATTCTATACCTCTCAAAGCAAGCGGAGCTAACTCAACAGATTTTCGCCCATCGATCGTCGCTCCTGGCCGGGGTCTCGGCAAGCAGCCTGGGATTGCAGAGGCTGGCGCACCAGGGCGGCGGGCGGATTCAGACGGAAGGGAAGGATCTTGCCGGTGAAATCGCCCAGTGCATCGGCGATGCCGAATCGTACGATGCGCTGTCGTTCGGTTCCCCTTCAACAGTCAGTCCCGGCGAGTCCCATTCACTGGAAGTGAATGAAAACAAGCCGGGACTGTAGGTGCGCACGAACACCGATGATTACGCGCAACCTTAGACTGCCAGGTTGCCGCCGCGAGCGCTAGGAGCAGCCGCTGGTGGAGCCGCAGCTCATGCAGCGGTAGCAGCTTCCATTGCGAACCATGATGGCTCCGCAGGTCGAGCAACTGGGTGCGTCGCCCATCTGGTACATCTCGCGCATGGCCTCGGCAGCGTGGTAAATGCCGCGGTCCAGCATGCCAAAGCCGCTGGCGGCGGGCCCCCCGCTGGAACCTGTCTTCTCTGGCGCGATGCCTGGAAGCTTACCGTAATTCGTGCCGCGAGGCTCGGGCGCGATGCCCCCGCCCCCGGAGGAGCTGCCGCCCACCCCGCCGACCTGGTTGAGC